>WNGB01014156.1_pt1 | contig 12272 bp, 8 predicted proteins | sample 5400681 | NCBI WGS metagenome assembly WNGB01 (sample SAMN13153367, study PRJNA577476) | soil metagenome | isolation source: 115 cm soil or saprolite under grassland replicate 2 | place: USA:California | collected 2016-06-15 | reverse complement strand
CGCTGGATGTGAAGATCCGGTCTCAGCTGCGCCGGAGCTTCCGCGAGATCCAGCAGCGGCTCAAGGTCACGACCATCCTCGTCACGCACGACCAGGACGAGGCCTTCGAGATCGCCGACCGTATCGGCGTCGTGGATCGAGGACGGTTGGTCGAAGTCGGACGCGCGGAGGAGTTGTATTCGCGGCCGGGCTCGCTTTTCGCGGCAACCTTCGTCGGAGCGGGAACGGTCTTTGTCGGACGCTGCCGGGAGGGACGGGCGGAGTTCGGCTCGCTTGCCCTGCCGGTGCCGGAAGACGTGCCGCACGCGGAAGGAGCGCCGGTGCGGGTCCTCATCCGGCCGGAACAGGTCACCCTTTCCGAGTCCGAGGAGGCGCCGGCCGGAGAGCCCTTGCTCGGCAGGGGCCACGTCGTCGAATCCCGGTTCGCGGGCGCGCTGCGACGCCTGCGGCTGCGGATTCCGCGTCTTCCCCGCACGCGGCAGATCGCGCCGCAGGCGCCCTACGGCGAGGAGGGACTGCTGGTCGAGGCCGTTCTGCCCGCGGAGTCACCCGTTCCCGGGGAGTCGTGGGTCTCCCTGAATGGATGGCGGATCCTGGAACAGCCGCGGCCGACGCTGCTCGTCGCCGACCCCTTGAACGGCATCCGGCCGCCCGTCGAAGAAGCCCGGCCCTTCGCCGCGGTTCTGGGCGGCTCGATCGTCGTCCTTGGGGTCGTCGAAGGCGCGCAGCCGCCCGACGCTTTGCGGGAGAAGCTCAAGGCGGAGTTTGAAAGCGAATCCGCCGAGATCCGAGTGCGAGCCGGCCAGCCCGCCGAGCAGATCCGCAACGAACAGGCGGAGAACTATTACGACCTCGCCGTGCTCGGCGCCTCCCCCGCGAATCCTTCGAGCGCGTCTTGATCTGCACCGCGGTCGGCGAGCCGGGAAAGAGCGACGTCAGGATCGGCGGCTGGGTCGCCGGGCGGATGGGCGCGCGGGTGACTCTGCTGCACGTCTCCCGCGACTCGACGGCTCCGCCCCCCTGGATCCGCGCGCATCTGGATCAGGGCGTCGCCACTCTCTCCGGCTTCGAGGTGGCCGCTGCTGAGGCGCATGTACGGACGGCGCCGTCGCCGCTCGAAGGCATTCTGCTCGAGGCGCGTCAGGGGGACTACGACCTCATCGTCATCGGCGTCCACGGGCCGCGTTCCCGCTCCATCATCGCGAGGGGGACTACGACCTCATCGTCATCGGCGTCCACGGGCCGCGTTCCCGCTCCATCATCGCGCGCGACGACGTCGCCCTCCAGATCTTGAACAGCGCCAACCGGCCCGTCCTCGTCGTTCCCGAAGACAGCGGCTAGCGGATGGTAGCCCGGATTATTCATGGTCACCCGGCCGAAACACGGGCAACACACTGCCCCGAGGGACGTTGTGACAGAGAATCGATAACTGCGGTTGCGAGCACATTGTCCGCGACAGAGATAAGTCTCGAAGCTGGGGTTCGACGCCGACCAGGCATTTCAAATCGCGATGCGAGCCCGGCCACCCGACGTCGAGGCTCGGAAGCGGTTCTTCGCCGAGGTGGACCGTTTTGCCGATCTGATGCCGCCGGGCAAGTGACGTCCCCATTCCGACCGGCAGCCGCGTGTTCTCGCTCGTGATGCCGTCGCGCCGCGGGACCCGTTCGGCCCTGCGGTGGATGCTTGGCCTCGCGATCCTGGCCGCCGCGGCGCTGCCGGGGATTTTCGGTTGCCGCACCGTTAATGCGGCGCTGCAGAAAAGGCGCATCCCGTGCGGCGTCTACCGCTGGCGGGTCAAGACTCTGACTGACCCGGAAGCCGAGGCGATCCGGTTCGAGCCCGTCGACACGACGATTCACCGCCTCGCTTGGCTACCACGCCCCGGACCCGACCATCACCGGCGGAGGGCCGAGGAGCTCTCCGTCTATCGAATCAAGGCCGTGGTCGTCACGATTCAGAGGAGACTGGACCAGGACTTGCACCTGCGCTTGCGCGACCCGGACGACCCGGACGCCCACTTGGTCGCGGAGATTCCCAACCCGGAATGCGCGCGGAGGTCACCGTACGAGTCCGCCTTCGCCGCCGCGAGAAGAGTCGCCGAATCCCTTCGAGCCCGAGGGGGCCGGACGCTCGTCGAGATCGAGGGCGTCGGGTTCTTCGACACGTTTCATGTCGCAATCGGAGGAGCGCGGAACGGTTTCGAGCTGCACCCGGTCCTGAAGCTGACGGAAATCCAGCCTGAAGAATCTGTAGTCCGAACCGCGCCACAGGCTCTCCGCGGAGGAAATCCGGGAGCGCACCTCCGCCTGGAGCCGAAATACAAAGACTGGCTGGACATCGCTCAGCCTCTCCTGACCGAAGACGATCTCTCCCGCTTCCTCCAGCTCTCCGCGCCGGAGAGAGACGGTTCATCCGGGAGTTCTGGAAGCGACACTCGTAGCCAGCCTCGACGAAGCAGGATCGGGAGCGTCGGCCCGTAAAATCGGTGGTGGGAGGTAGAGGGATCGAACCTCTGACATCCTGCGTGTAAAGCAGGCGCTCTACCGCTGAGCTAACCTCCCACGTGAAGAGGAGTTTCAGGTTTCAGGTTTCAGGTTTCAAGTTTCAAGTTTCAAGAACGGAATCGGGGCCCTCCTGAAACCTGAAACATGAAACTTGAAACCCGGCATCAGACCGGGAGCCGCCGGTCTTCCTCGATGTCGGCGAGGGGCACGGGGCGGCCGAGCAGGAAGCCCTGGCCGTAGGGGACGCGCAGGGCTCGCAGGGTCTTCAGCTCCTCTTCACTCTCGATGCCTTCGGCGATGACCTGCGTGTTCATCTTGCGGGCGAAGGAGAGCAGCGCTTCGAGCAGGTCCTGTTTGGTCGGATGGCTGTCGATGCCCCGCACGAAGACGGTGTCGAACTTCAGGTAGTCGGGCTCGATGTCGGCAAGCGAGGCCAGGCTGCTGTAGCCGGTGCCGACGTCGTCCACGGCGATGCGGAAGTTCTGCTGGCGGAACCGGGCCAGGACCTCGCGGAAGAGCTCCTGATAGACGACATAGGTGCGCTCGGTGATCTCGAGCACGATGTGGTCGGGCGAGAGTCCCTGCTCGGCGACCTGGTCGAGAAACAGCGGGCCGAGAAATTCCGGATCGGAGACGGCGGCGGGCGAGAGGTTCAGGAAGATATTGAAGTCTTTTCCGACCGCCGAGGCGGCCTCGAGCGCCTGCGCGCGGCAGATGCGCTCGAGGGGGAGGAGCATCTCGGTCCGCTCGGCCAGCGAGAAAAGGGCCTCGCCACTCTCGAGCTCGCTCCCGCGCGGACCGCGCGCCAGGGCCTCGAGGCCGATCATCTCGCCGGTCGCGAGGTCGAAGACGGGCTGGAAGACCGGGAAGAAATCGCGGCGGGTGATGGCGTCGTGCAGCAGCTCCCCTCCCTGAATCTCCGCCCGCACGGTCTTGCGCGTGATCTGGTCGCTCGCTTCCTGGAGGCCGCGGTAGAGCAGGCGCTCGACGCGGTATTTCGAATCGAAGGGGATGCGGGCCGAGCCGACGAAAGAGCGGAACCGTCCTTTCAGGTCCGCTTTCTCGGCCAGATACCTGCGGATCAACTGGTCGAGCTCTCCCGCTTTCTGTTCGAGTGCGCCGGGCGTTTCGACCAGGCCCGCTCCGGGCTCGACGAAAAGAAGGATCTCGTCGGAGCGCACGTGCGGGACGCAGAACGTGCCGGGCGGAATCACGCCGTCGGACTGGAACGCCTTCAACCTCCGCACGAAGTCGAGCAGCAGGTCGTCGTAGGCCTCCCAGCCCCAGACCTGCTCGATGCGTCCGTCCGAACCGGGCCGGAAGACGAGCACCGCGAGCGACCCCAGCGAGCGAAGCTGCCGACCGACGTCCTCCACCAGCGCGCCGATCGTCGCCAGACCCGTATCCTGGTCGTACAGGCGCGAGCGCTCCTTCTGCCACCGGCCGCGCAGCGCGTAGAGCTCGTTGTCCTTGCGGCTTGCCACTACCCCGAAAGAGTAACACCTTGGAGGGAGTCGAGACTGCGACGAGCCGTTAGGAGCCTGTCCGGGTAACCCTCTTCCCGGCCCCGGTCGCGGCGCGAGGAGTCTCTGGGGCTCCCGTAGTTGAAATCTCTCGGCGCCGGTCGCGCAGCGACCGCCTGCGCCGAAAGTCGAGCCTCGCGTCGCGGGAGCGAGCGCGCAGCGCGAGATCAGGCGAGCGATCGAGACCGCATCCGGCCGAGTCGCTCGCCGGTGCGCCGAAAGGCGCAGATCCCGCACAAGCGCGAGCGACGTGCTAAGCGGAGCGCAGGCGCTGGATCGCCTCGTCGGTGCCGAGGACGATCAGGACGTCGCCGGACTCGAAGCGGTCGCCGGGTCCCGGCACGAAACGGCGCTCGAGCCCCTCGCGGCTGCGCCTCTTGACCGCCAGAACGGAGACGCCGAAGCGGGTCCGGATGCCCGACTCCGCCACGGTGCGGCCCGCCAGGCCCGCGGGGGTGTCGAGCTCGATCATGCGGTGCTTCTCGGGCAGCTCGAAGTAGTCCATCTCGCCTTCCCCCTCCTGCTCGGAGAAGGTGCGCACGCGGGCGACGAGGCGGCTCCTCTGGAGGACCTCCCGGTCGATGGCCCCGAGCAGGTCCCGGCGCGTGACGATGCCGAGGAACCGGTTCGTCTCGGGCGCGTCCACGACGGGCAGGTGCCCGAGATCGCGGAACCAGAGTTTCTCGTTCACGCTCGTCAGAGACTCCGCCGGGGTGACGCAGGGGATCTCGGTCACGAGGTCCTCGGCGATCACGATCCCACCGAGCTCCCGCTCCGGAAACATGTCCTTGATGTCGTGCAGGTCTACGACGCCCAGGAGTCTCCCCTCCTCGTCTCCGACGTAGAGGTAGAGGTTGCGCGTCCTCAGGAACATGTTGATGATGTCGCGCAGGGGCGTCGAGCGCGGGATCAGCTTGACGTCGTTGCGCATGATGTCGGAGACCTTGAGAGTGGAGATCCCGGTGGCCTCGGGCGTGCTCTCCCACACGATACCGGCCGATCGAAGGCTCGAGATGTAGATCGAGTCCTTCTCAAAGATCTTCGCCGAAAACGCCGCGATCACCGACACGACCATCATCGGCAGCAGGACCTCGGTGTTCTGCGTAAGCTCGAAGACCATGATGATCGCCAATAGCGGCGCCCGCGTCAGCCCGGCCAGCAGCCCTCCCATTCCCAGCAGCGCGTACCCTCCGATGGGGGCCTCGAGGCCCGGAACGGTGAGCTGGCAGACCCTGGCGACCGCGCCTCCCAGGGCGGCGCCGACCAAGAGTGTCGGGGTGAACACGCCGCCGACTCCGCCGGACCCGATCGTGGCGCAGGTTGCGACGATCTTCCCGGCAAAGAGCAAAACGAGAAGGACGAGCGTCGGGTTGCCGCGCAGGATCCGGTTGGTCGCCTCGAACCCGTTGCCCCACACCTCCGGCAGGAAGATCCCGATCGCTCCGACGATCGCACCGCCGAGCGCCATCGTCAGAGGCCGCGCAAGGTCGATCCGGTCGAAGAGCTTCCTCGCCTGCCTCAGGGACCTCGCGAAGAGCGCGGAAGAAGGACCCGACAGCAAGCCGATCGCGGCAAACGGAAGGAACTCGACGATCGACTCGAGATGGAAGGGGGCGACTTGGTAGACAGGCTCGTCGCCCAAGACAAGGCGCACGACCACCGTCGAGGTCACGGCCGAGACGACCGCCGGCCCGAAGAGTCTCATCGCGAAGGAGCCCACGACCACCTCGAGCACGAAGAGCGTCGCGGCGATCGGCGTGTTGTAGGCGCCGGCCACGCCGGCCGCCATGCCGCAGGCGGTCAGGATCCGGACGCGCTCGGGCGAGACCTTGAGCCGCCGCGAGAGCGAGGAGGCGAGCGCCGCGCCGATCTGAATGATGGGACCCTCCCGACCCTCCGAGCCGCCCGTCGAGATGACCGCGATCGAGGAGACGACGCGCCCCACCGCCGGGCGCACGCGCACCGGCCTGCGCGCGAGGGAGACGGCCTCGATCATCTGCGAGATGCCGCTCGACCCTTTTTCCTTCACCAGCCAGACCAGCAGCAGTCCGCCGACGAGCCCGCCGGCGGCCGGCAGGAACACGCGCAGCGCGGCCGGGAGGGACTCGGCGCCGCTGACGATGTCGGTCGCCTCGAGAAGCAAGTGCGTCAGCCTGATCGTCAGGAACCGGAAAACGACCGCGCCCAGAGCTCCCAGCACTCCCGCCAGCGCCGCCAGCAGGAGGAACTGCGTATTGGGGTCCCGCCAGAAGAAGCCTCCGAAGCGCGACCGGCGGGACGGAGGGAGCGGCTCGACGGGTTCCGCGGCTGGTTCCGGGGCGCTCATCCGCCGTCCGCCGAAAGGGACATGATGGGAGTATAGCGACCGGAGAGTTGCGACACCCGATCCGCCCAAGATGTATCATCAACTGGTCTAACGAAAGGACATCGTCATCGTCACTCCTGGCCGGCCGGTGCGCCGGAAGCTCTTGCTCGCCTGTGCAGGCCTGCTCGCGGCTCTCCTCGTGGCCGTTCCGCGTGGCTCTGGACAGAACGCTTCCCCGGCCACTCCCGCCGTCTCCAGCCAACCCTTTCAGGGGCCCGCGATCGGCGTCGGCGGAACTCCCGCGCCGGTGTCGATCTCCGCCGTCCCGCCGTCCGCTCGGGGAGCCTCTGTGGGCGCGCGTGTCGAATTCTTCCGCGAGCACCAGATCCCGCGGGTCCGAAACCCGCAGTACCTCGCCGCGCCACTGGCGCCCGCGGGATCCAACGAGGTCCAGGACGAGTCACTGCCGGTTTCGGCGCTCGAATCCCGCCCGCTTCGAACCTCGACGCTGGACGCTCCGATCGTCTCGTTCTCGGGCCTGGACTATACGGCCAAGCTCCCGCCGGACCCGATCGTGGCGGCGGGACCCAACCACCTGGTAGCGGCGGTCAACTCGAAGTTCGGGATCTTCTCGAAATCAGGGACACTTCTGTTCCAGACCGCGGCGAACTCCTGGTTCTCCAACGTGCTCCCCAACATCACCGCGCTCGGGGGCGCTTTCGATCCGAAGGTGATCTACGACCCTGCGGCGGGGCGGTGGATCCTCGTGTATCTCGCCACGGACAACGAAACGGAGTCGTGGGTTCTCCTCTCCGTCTCCAACACTTCCGACCCCACGGGCAACTGGTGCAACATCCCGCTCCGGGGAGATCGCAACGGCAGCTCCGCGTCCGGCAACTGGTCCGACTACGAGGGCGTGGGCCTGGACAACCAGGCCCTCTACATCACGACGAACCAGTTTCAGTTGACGCCCGCCGGAGACGGGAAGTTCCAGTATTCGAGGCTCCGCATCATCCCCAAGTCGCAGCTCTACGGAGGGTGCATGTCACCCTCCTACTTCGACTTCTGGGATTTGACGGACCCCGCGAGCACGAGCGAGCGCGTCTTCACGTTGAGACCGGCCTTCACCTTCGGCGCTCCCGGAGTCGAGTATCTGGTTGGCAACAGCCCCTTCGAAACCAGCACCTACTTCACGCTCTGGTCTCTCACGAACCCCTTGAGCGGGACGCCGACGCTCACGGCGCAAAACGTTCCGGTCACCGCCTCGACGGCGCCGCCCAACGCGGACCAGCTCGGAGGCACGGGCGGGACGTCGGGATGCCCGGTCCCGTGCCTGATCGAAACGGGGGACGGGCGGCTGCTCGATCTCGTATACCGCAACGGGACGCTCTGGACCTCGCACGCCGTCGCGGGCGGCACAGGCGACGCCTATTCGAGAGCTCGTTACGTCCGCATCGGAGTCGGCGGCGATCCTCCTGCGGTCCTGGAGGATGTCTCCTTCGGCGTCGACGGCTGCTGGTACTACTACCCCGCAGTCGCTCCCGACCAGAACGGCAACCTTGGGATGGTCTTCACGCGGAGTTGCACGAGCGAGTACGCCGGCATCCGCTACACCGGCCGCGCGACGACCGACACGACCCTGCAGGCAAGCACGCTGCTCAAGGGCGGCGAGACCAACTACCTCAACCCGGCCTCGGGAAAAAACCGCTGGGGAGACTACAGCGGCGCGGCGGTTGACCCGGCTGACCCGTCGAAGCTCTGGTTCTTCGGAGAGTACGCCGCCAGCCCGGCCAACACCTGGGGGACATGGGCGGGACAGGTCGCCATACCGGGCGCCCCGTTCCCCACCTCCACGCCGACCGCCACTCCGACACGGACTCCGACCCCCACCCCAACAGCTCGCCGCTTACCTCGAATTGTCCCGTTTCACTGATCGCGCCCGGCGTGCGGCGAGACATCCGCCACCTGAACAGGCATCGGTGGGAAGAGTGGTGGCGGTGCAGGGATTTGAACCCCGCGAGGCCGCGCCAACGTTGCCAGCGAACAGCAACGGGTCAGAGAAGAAGAGCCGATAAAACAAGGGGATTCTCAACAACGCCCGGAAGGGCCTCCTTCCGGGCGTTGGCTTTTTTGCCGCCCTTTGCGGTTCCGCAGATACACATCGGGCACACGTCCCTCGGTGATGAAGGGAACCAAACGGACCACGCTGCTCTGCGGCAATTCAAAGGAGTGTCGTACGCTACATTTCCGAACAAAGGTAGAACCGTGAGCGCACTGGACGACCCTCTGACATCGGCTGACCTTGAAAAGTGCGGCTATCAGGAGATTCTGAAGAAAGCCGCGCTCCAACCCGAGTTCCTCGCCAGTCGCTTCCACGAGGGCGCAACCAAGGCCACCTCAGGCGGCGAAGCCCGCCGGGGCAGAGCACTTGCTCTCCTGACGGACCTCTGCTCTATCCCTCTACGTCAATTCGAGAGCGATTCGCCTGCGGGTACGCGTCCGCTCGTCACGGTTGACTCCTTCGAGCGTTCAGCAGTTGAGGCGTTGAAGGGGTTTCTGCCGAGCGTCGAAGATCCGGAACTGACCGCCCGGATTGCCGATTTCCTCTGGCACCGCGAGCGAGACTTCAAGATGGCTGAAAAAGCGGTTGACGCATATCTCACGTCCGCGGCTCGGCTGGAGGACCCGGAGCATTGGCTCGGCTGCGCGGAGCGTTGGAAGCGCGCACTGAAACTAGCTCAGACTCTTGGAAGAAGTCGTCCACTCTTCGACCGGTGCGTTGGCATCGTCCAGGACGTCGTTGATCGCCTCGATGGTGAGGACCCTCGCTTCCTTTCAGCGTCACTGATGGAGGTTCTTCAAGAGAGCGGAACAGGCGACCCCGTTCGCTACGCGGCCATAGCTGCGAAGGCTGCTCGACTGGCGGAGGCCTCAAAGGATTTTCACAGGGCTCGCTGGTACTGGGGCGTCCAAGCCGGCTGGCACCGCCTCGGAAGGAATAACGATGCGAGGGTGGCCGCGGACGTCATGTTCGCCGAGACGTTCATTCAAGAGGCGGATGAGCAAGTCTCTAAGGAAAACCCGAGCTATGTTGCCGCAGCCCAACTGCTCCGCCTCGCGCTCAACTGCCTCCGGAAACTCCCGGGAACAAGAGACCAGATCGCCAACCTTGAGCCGCGGCTGCGGGAATACGAACGGAAATCGTTGGATGAGTTGAGACCGATCGGCCCAGACTTCGATCCCTCGGAGCTTGCCGAAAAAGCTCGGTCGGCCATGCGGGGAAAGCCTCTGTCTGAGGCCCTTCCCTTGCTTGCTGCGATCGTCCGGCCTCAGTCCTTCTCTTTTCACCAAGAGTTGGTCGAGCAAGCGATGAAATCATCCCCAGTCCATCACATATTCCCGCTGACCCTCCTAAACGCGGAGGGCGCAGCCATCGCACAGCGAAGCGGCCTCAACTCCGACACGGCCAAGGCGGAAGATCCAGCATTCCGTGCCGAAATGTTCCGTGATATGCGACTGGGCCATGCCGTTTCGGTATTCGGGTTTATCTACCCGGCGAAGCAACAGCTTCTTGACGAACATGACGTTCGACTCGCCGACTTCAGGCACCTCGCTCTTTGCAGTAGCTTCGTTCCACCAGGACGCGAGGAGATTTTCGCACGTGGCCTTTTCGCGGGGATGACGGACGACTACCTGACCGCTGCGCATCTGCTGGTCCCACAGGTCGAGAATGCGATCCGCTATCGCCACCAAGCGGAGGGCAAGAGCACCACGAAACCGAATCGTCAGGGATTTGACGAGGAGAAGGACTTGGGAGACCTTCTCTGGGACCCCTTCACGAGAAAGGTCTTAGGGACTGACCTGTGCTTCGACCTTACCGGGCTTCTCACTCACCGATTCGGCTACAACATGCGAAACTTCCTAGCCCACGGCCTACTGCGGACGGAGGACTTTCAGACCGTTCCGACCATCTACTTTTGGTGGCTCTGCCTTCACATCTGCTACTTGATGGCGGTGAATCCTCCAACCGAGCCCGAAGCTGCGTGAGCACGGTCTCGATTCTCCTCGTACGGTGGGACGAGGGCGGGAACGGCGAAATGTTGACTATATGTCCTCCGGTGATGGGGGCGTTGCGAAGTTGTCCGCGATGTATTTTGTTCCTTCTTCCACCTTGGCCCTGTTCTCCTCAAGGAGAGCATTCAGATGGTCGGGTCGGTTCGGGAAGAGTCTCGGAAGCGCGCTGTGAACCTCGAGAGCTGCCTGAATGACCGCGGTGATCACCATTTTTAGCTTGGGCGCGTCGAAAAAGGCCCCGGCATGGATAAACGCTCCCTCGGGGTCTGAGGTCAGAAGCCAATAGCCACCGAACGTCGGGTGAGTAGCGTTGTCTGACAGGGCACCGTAGATCTTGCGGCGAAGTCGATCAAGAGTGTCCCCCTTTCCGAGAGCCTTCAGAACGTTGCTCGGTGTGAATTTCCCACCAAAAGTTCGATCGCGCTTCTCGCTGTTCCGCCACGGCTTGATCTGGTCTGGGTACTCGCCGAGTAGGGAAAGCAGTTGGCCGGTGAGGTTGGCGTCCCGGACATTGCGAGCGCCACCTGGTAGAACCCCTGAAGCGCCATCTCCGGCGCCCCTTGCAAAAAGTTGGTAAAGCCGACCAGTAGCATCTGAGACGTTCGTTCGTCATCGTTCTGAGGCTCGTACGCCACAGCGAACCTTTCGATGGGCTCCAAAGCTAACAGCGCCATCCCGACCCTCGCCGTCGTCTCCGGATCGGAATCGATGAAGGCGAGCGATTCCTCGCGAATCGTCTGTGCGGCGGCGTGGGCTGCCCTTAACCGCTCGCCGACTGACCTCTCGGGCTGATCCGATCCCGGGGGTACGTTAGAAACTGGCCGATCCGACTTCACTTCTCACCCACTTGATCTGCCGGCAACTCGTATTCCCGGTCGAGGTCTGCGGCCATGTCGCGCAAGGCTGAGACTTGATCGCGAAGAAAGCGCAGAAACACGCGTCCCGCGCTTTGATTGCCGATATCGCTTGCCCGACCGTGCACGTAGTCTTCAAGCTGCCGCAACGGGTATTCGATTTCTGTGAAAGCGTCCGAAATTCCTGGGTAGGTATCCAGCGAAAGCCCACGGTTCTCCAAAGCCGTACGGAACGAGTTCAGATCTTGCTTGACGTGATCGACTCCCCACTGGGCCAAGGATCGTACTCGCTCGTCCCGAAGACCTTCGCCGATCTTTCGAACGCGTACCCAAGCGTGCTTCGAAACGCTGCCTGTAGTTTTTGCACAGCGAATTTCTCCCGATGCTTCCTCTCGTCTTCCACCAAGTGTGCCTCCACAGCGGCGAGCTGGTCGCCGAGGATCGAGTCTTGACGAGAGATGAGTTCAGGAATGTTGACCCCAACGACAAGTTCCGATCCAGTCCCGGAGCTTGAGCGTAACTCGAACCCTCTCTGACTAAGGCTCATCCTTACGATGAAGTTGAACAACCTCGACCTCGATGACCTTCGCGTCTCTGTGGGATGTGCCGAAGATGTCGAATCTGAAGAAGTTCGGTATCCGGCGGAGCCTTCGCCATGCCCAGCGCTTCCCGAAGATGGCTCACAGCGTCCTGTTGCACTTCCAGTGCCTGGAGAGCTCCGTAGGCTCGAAGATATCGCTCGCCATCTGTCGTTTTGGTTTCAGGCTCCAAGTAGGAGGAGAGGGCGAGCGCGATATCCCCAAGGAAATCCATCGCGCTGCAGACTTGGTCCCACCGATCCGGAATTGCCGAAAATTTCTGTCGCATCCGCGGTCGGTTGATCTGGTTACGGATTCGCTCGACTGTGTCCCCCACCTTGTTCTCCATTAATGTCATCACGTTCTGGATTCTAACCGGCGGCGGGTAGCACACCGGACCGCGTAAAGGTCCGCCCTTCACTTTGGCAGCTGCG
>WNGB01011822.1_pt1 | contig 12272 bp, 8 predicted proteins | sample 5400681 | NCBI WGS metagenome assembly WNGB01 (sample SAMN13153367, study PRJNA577476) | soil metagenome | isolation source: 115 cm soil or saprolite under grassland replicate 2 | place: USA:California | collected 2016-06-15 | reverse complement strand
TTCTCGCGCGGGTGGCGGCGCAGGCGGGAGAGCCCGACCGCGCCATCGCCGCTTTACAGAAACTACTCTCGATACCGTACGCGGGCCCACTATATGGAAACGTACTACCGCTCACTCCTGCGCTGCTCCGGCTCGATCCGATGTTTGATCCGCTCCGGAATGATCCGCGCTTCCAAAAACTCGCATCAAGCCCGCCGAAATCGGCGAAGCAATGATGTGCACAAGTTCGTGACACTGAGATGAACTCCATGCTGTTCGATTTCAAACCTTTGACTGTTCAATATCGGGCGCAGCGAGTGGGCGTTGTCTTCGCCTCGCGTGGCCGTTAAACTGGCGCGCATTCATGGAGCCGCATCAGATAACCTCGCTGGATTACTACTCCGTCGAAGAACTCTTAACCGACGATGAATGCGCGGCACGCGACCGGGCGCGGCGTTTTGTGCGGGAGGAAGTCTTGGACGAGATCGTTCCCTGCCATCGCGCCGGTAAGTTCCCTGAACATCTCACACCGCGCATGGGCGCGCTGGGCTTTTATGCTCCATATCTCAAAGAACACGGATGCGCGGGGCTGAGTTACACGGCGTATGGACTCATCATGCAGGAGCTTGAACGGGCCGACTCGGGCGTGCGTTCGCTGGCATCGGTGCAAGGTGCCCTTGCTATTCAGGCGATTCATTCCTTCGGCACGCCGGAGCAACACGCACGGTGGTTGCCAGGTTTAGTAAGGGGCGATCGCGTCGCTTGCTTTGCGCTGACGGAACACGGCCACGGATCAGATCCCGGCGGAATGGAAACTCGCGCGACGCGCGACGGCGACCATTATGTTTTGAATGGCGGCAAATGCTGGATTGGGAACGCATCCATCGCGGACGTGAAGGTGATTTGGGCGAAGGACGACGACGGGCATGTAGGCGGATTCATTGTGGAGAAGGAGGCACCTGGATTTCGTGCGCAGGATATCGAAGGAAAATTCAGTCTGCGCATGTCGCGCACATCGGAATGCTGGTTCGAAAACTGTCGGATACCGGCGGAGAATCGGCTGCCAAAAGCATTAGGACTGGGCGCGCCGCTGTCGTGTCTTTCGCAGGCACGCGCAGGCATTGCGTGGGGTGTGATTGGCGCGGCCGTTGATTGTTACGAAACATCGCTCGCTTACGCGAAATCGCGTGAGCAATTTGGTCGCCCGATTGCGGGGTTCCAACTGGTTCAGGAAAAACTGGTGTGGATGGTGCAGGAGATTACGAAAGCGCAATTACTGGCATTGCGTCTCACCCGCATGATGGAGGCGGGCACTGCGGCCGCACCGCAAATTTCGCTGGCCAAGCGGAACAACGCCTGGATGGCGCTCGAATGCGCGCGCAAGGCGCGTGACATACTTGGGGCCGCGGGAATCACAGATCGTTATTCTGTGATCCGGCACCTCATGAACCTCGAAACCGTCTATACCTACGAAGGCACGCACGACATTCACGCGTTGATCATCGGTCGCGACATCACGGGCGTAAGTGCCTTCGGCGGATGAATTGATGATCTGGGGAGCGCGCGCGCCCTCGCGTGCGGATTTCGGCGCCTTCGCCGAAATGCCCAGGGGAAGTTCGCGATCGCGAGGCGCAATCGCCAGCACGCGAGGCGCGTGCGCTCCCCGGAAATCCGTGCTCCGCTCGGGATGACAGCGCATGGAGATTGGTTAAAGTTAACTAAGTATGAACGAAGTTTACATTCTCGGCGGCGGACGCACGGATTTTAAGCGCAACCTCAAGAAAGAGGGGAAAACGATCCGGCACATCATTATTGAGGCCGGCAAAAAGGCGATTGAGGATGCGAAGATCGATCCCGCGGAAATTCAGGCGGGCGCGGTTGGCAATTTCAACGCGGGACAGTTCACGAAACAGTTGCAGCTTGGCGCGTTTATTCCGGAGATCGATCCGAAATTGCGCGGGATTCCGACGATGCACACCGAGGCGGCGTGCGCTTCCGGAGCGCTTTCGGTATTGCTCGGCGCGGAATGGATCATGGGCGGCTTTTACGATGTTGTGCTCGTGGTCGGCGCGGAACAGCAGAAGACAATGTCGTCGCTCGATGGCTCCGACGTGCTCGGCGCGGCGGCCGATTATCACAACGAGAAACCGGAATATGGCGATTTCATGTTCCCGAAATTGTTCGGGCACATTGCGCAGATTTATATCGAAAAATATGGTGCAACCGAAGCGGACCTCGCCCAGGTCGCATGGAAGAATTACGCGCACGCCAAGTTGAATCCGCTCGCACAGATGCGTGACGCCGATCTCACGCTCGATTGCGCCTCGCAGGTTTCGGACAAGAATCCGAGCGTCGCGCCCCCGCTGAAAGTTTCCGATTGTTCGCAAATCACTGATGGCGCGGCATCTGTCATTCTCGTTTCCGAAAAATATCTGGAGAAAATCGGCCGTGATAAAAATAAGACCGCGCGTCTGCTCGGCTACGGGCACACCACCGATTATCTTCCGCTCGACCAGAAAGATGCGCCCACATTTTCAATTGCGCGCAAGGCGGCGGAGAAAGCATTTGGCATGGCGAATTTGAAGCCGCGCGACATGCAAGGCGCTGAAGTGCACGATTGCTTTTCGATTACTGAGATCGTGGCCTATGAAATTCTCGGGCTGGCCGAGCCGGGTAAGGGTGTCGCGCTGGTGAAAAGCGGCGCGACTGCATTGCCGCAAGTGCGCGGTGAAAAGGCAGGCAAGCTTCCGTTCGAAATTCCTGTCAACTCAGGCGGTGGATTGATCGCCGATGGTCATCCGGTTGGCGCGACAGGCGTCCGCCAGGTATTCGAGGCATATCAACAACTCACTGAACAGGCCGGCGCGCGCCAGATCGAAAACGCCAAAAGATTCCTCACCTTCAACATGGGCGGTAGTCTCACGACTTCCGTCGCCATGGTCTGGGGCAGAGGATAGACAGCATGTCGAAAGTTCCGTTCACGCTTGGGGAGGTCGGCCACTTTGGTTTAGCTGTACGCGATCCGAAGAAAAGCGCGAAATGGTTCGAGCGCACGCTGGGATTGCGGAAGGAATTTGAGTTTGAAAATGGCGTCGCGGTCGGCAACGACAACATCACGATCGCGCTGTTCAAGGGGAAGCCGTCGCCGGAAACGATCGATCACATGTCGTTTCATCTGCCGAATATGGCGACGTTGCGAACAGCGCTCGATCACTTAAAAAGCGTCGGCGCCGACATCGAAGATGCTGGCGACGAAATCGGCCCGGAAGCACCCGGATCGAAGAACATGGGCCTTTGGTTCCACGATCCCGACGGCTACCGTTGGGAGCTGAGCGTCCTCGGCGGCAAATAAGTCACCACAATCGCTCGTTCATGTGCGTAGCGCACGGCCAAGTGCCTGCGTTGACACGGTATTTAGCGACCTTAACGTTTTTTGTTCTCAAATTTAACAATGATCACTTTTGCGACAGAAAAAAGGGACGGAAAAACGTTTGTCTCGCACGCGCCGGGCTTTTGGTTCCGCGACGGCGGGATTGCACCGGAAGTCTGGAATGATTGGAAATGGCAGCTCAAGAACAGGGTCACCTCTCTCGCCCAACTCGAAAAATACCTCGATCTTAGCGAGGAAGAACGCGCCGGTGTGCTGCTCTCGGGCGACAAACTCGCTTTGGCGGTTACACCGCATTTTTTTAATTTGATCCCGCGCGATAATCCCGACGATCCGATTCGGCGACAGGTCATCCCGCGCATCGAAGAAACTTGGACGTCCCCGTACGACATGGCCGACCCGTGCGGCGAAGATTCGCACATGCCCGTTCCGGGGCTTGTGCATCGGTATCCAGACCGCGTCCTGTTTTTGGTGACGGATCGCTGTGCGAGCTACTGTCGATATTGCACCCGCAGCCGCGTGGTGAGCGGTGTGGGCGAACAGGAATTACACACTGATTTCGAGGAAGCGTTCCGGTATCTTGAGCAACACAGCGAAGTGCGCGACGTCCTGCTAAGCGGCGGCGACGCGCTCATTTTCAGCGACGAAAAGATCGACAAGTTGCTTGGCCGACTCCGCGCGATAAAGCACATTGAATTTCTTCGTATCGGCACGCGTGTTCCGATTTTCCTGCCGCAACGAATCACCCCAGAGCTTTGCGCGATTCTTGCGAAACATCATCCGCTTTGGATGAGCGTGCACGTAAATCATCCGCGCGAGCTCACGATTGAAGTCAAAGAAGCGCTGGAGCGACTCGCAAACGCCGGCATACCGCTCGGAAATCAAAGCGTGTTGCTCGCCGGCGTGAATGACAATCTTGAAACGATGAAAACGCTCGTGCACAAGCTGCTCATGTGCCGGGTGCGGCCCTACTATATTTACCAGTGCGACCTGATCAACGGATCGTCGCACTTGCGCACGTCGGTCGCGAAGGGCATCGAGATCATCGAAGGGTTGCGCGGTCACACCACCGGTTACGCGGTTCCGCAATATGTCATCGACGCGCCCGGCGGCGGCGGCAAAGTGCCAATTAATCCCGGCTACGTCCTTTACCATGACAACGAGAAAATCGTGATCCGCAATTACGAAGGCAAAATTTTCGAGTATCCCGAGACCGGCACTGAGAACGTGCAGTTCGCTCCTCAGAGGGAATATCACGACGAATATCTGTATTCGTAATTGATTTTGTTATTGTAGTCAGACTATTGAAGCGTGCCATCTGCGGTGCACAGTAACCGCAACGAATCGTGAAGACTGCGACAGCCCCGAACTCTGGCGCGAGGAAAGTCATCCTCGTTGTTGCCGTCGTCGTAACAGTGTGCCTGCTCTCGCTAATAGTAGCGGGTTTCACCAGTTTGGTCTCGCTGGCTGAGCGAATCCATCCGGTCGCTGGTGGTATCGTCTTCTGGAGCGTATGCCTTGCAGCCGGCTTTTTTGCGCTCTATTGCGCCGTCGCGTACGCAAAGCTTCCGGCTGCGCTCGTTCCGCCGGCAGAAGATTCAGGCCCGAAGTACGATGCATATTTGGACGGTCTCCGCGCCAGACTCAGAGCAAATCCGCGGACGAAAGGCAAGCCTGTCGCCACAGTCGAGGAAATCGAGTATACGCTTGGAGATTTATCGGCTGAAGCGGACTCGGTCGTCCGCAGCACAGCAAGCACCGTGTTTCTTAGCACGGCGCTGATGCAAAATGGCCGGCTCGACGGGCTCGTCGTCCTCTTCACGCAAATTCAAATGGTCGGACGAATCGCTAGGATTTACGTCCAGCGTCCTTCTCCTCGCGAGTTGGTGCGGCTCTATGCGAACGTCGCTGGCACAGCTTTCGTTGCGAGCAACCTCGAATCGTTGGAGCTTGGAGAAATGGTCGCCCCGCTTGCGGTCTCCATCGTTCCGGCGCTCAAAAGCGGAATCCCGGGCATGGGCGGCATCTCAGCTCTGCTCGTCAGATGCGTTTCTAACGGAGCCGCAAATGCGTTCCTCACGCTGCGCGTCGGAGAGGTCGCACGACGCTACTGCGCACTCACATCACGTTGTCCGGCTGAATTTATTCGCAAGTCTGCCACCGCTGCGGCTGTCCAGCACCTTGGCCGAATCGTGCGAGAAAACGGCGCCTTGGTTGTGAGGAAAGTTTGGGAAAGCACTGCGGGTGGACTAATCGAAAGCGGTGTATCGAAAGCGGAAGACATTGCGGGGGCAACCCGGGATCTTATTGGCAGAATCTCACCGTGGCGGGTCAAAGAAGACCACGCCGGCCGTCAGTGATTTATCGAACCGTCCGTCGAGTAAGACGTTAATAAGGCGCGCAGAACACAATTTCCTGCGCGAGGGAGGACGCGAACCTGGCTTTATTGAGCCTTTGACGCGCCCAATATTTCACGGGCATGCGATGCCCCCGCGAGCGCGTTACGGCGTTGCGGCGTCATGGCCAGCGCACGCTCAAATTCTTGGAGCGCTTCTTTTGGCCGCCCTAATTCCAACAGCAGATCGCCGAGTTGTTCCCGCGCTGGCACGATTGCGCCCGGCGTTACAGGTAGTTTTTCGACTGCGTCTTCTTCATCGGCTGCAGCGTGCATTAGTCTTAACGCTTCATCATTCTTTCCTTCCGCGTAATTTATCCATGCCAGCGCCGAATTGAGCTGCACATGAATTTGTGTCGCCCAATATTCATCGCCCGGCGCCCGCATCTGTTCGTACGCGCTTGTTAGTTTCGCAGTCTCTGCGCGTGCGGGCCCAACTTGTTTGCTGCGCGCAAATCCAATCGCGCGCGACCAAGCCGTAATTGCCGCGGCCTGCGGCAATGCATCAGGCATCGGCGCGAGTCCCGTGGCTTCATTCCATTTTCGGCGTTCGATCGCGTAGCGCGACGGCATCGCGCTCGCTGCGTATGCCACTTTGAAATACTTCGGCGACAGATCCTTCATTTTTCGCAAGTCATCGAGGACCTGCGCGGCGTCCTGATCTCGGCTGAGCTGAAGATTGGCGTAGGTCAGGTAATCCATGGCGTGTAATTCCTCGCCAATATCACCTTGCTCATGCGCGGCTTTTCTTGCGGCCGTGTTTGATGCAATTGACTCTTCCCACATTCCCAATCGCGTATAAATGTGCGAAGGCATATGCAACGCGTGCGGCGCGGATGGCGCGATCTGCGCATAAACTCTCGCTGCCTCCACGCCTTGAGTCGCCATTTCAACGTTGTCGTAAGCGTGAATCAGGTAATGCGGAATTCCCGGATGCTGCGGATATTTTTTAAACAACGGCTCGAGAATGGCGACGGCCTCTTTCTGTTTTGCGTGAGTTGCATCACTCGGGGGCGCCACTGCGATCAGCGCCAGCGCGTAAAAAATCTGGCATTCCGCATCATCGGGATTCCGTTTGGCGAACTTGCCCATCGCTGCGGTATAGCGATTGACGCGGTCGCGGTACGGCACCGAATCCTGAGCATAGATGAAACTCAACGCTTCAATAAATTCGCGTTCGCGATCCGATCCATCGAGCTGTCGCGCCCGTTCAATTTCTGCGCGCCCTCGGGCTACGGTCTCTTCCGGAAGCGGCGGCGGCCAAAGTGGATGAAAATAGGTCATCGCGATTCCCCAATGCGCGATCGCGCATTTCGGGTTAGCAGTCGATACATCACGGAAGGCTTTTTCCGCGGCCGAATAAGCAAAAGAATGCAAAAGCGCCACGGCACGTTCGAAATCTTTTTGCACGCTCGCCGAGCAGGACGTCGGGAATCTCACGACGCCGAGCTTTTCGGGAACGGGATGCTCATGCTCCTCAGCTGACAAAGATGAAGAGAAGGCGCCGGCTCCGGCAAACCACACGCACAAAAAAAGCGTAATTCTCATTCGCAGTGGGCTTGAGCTATTTCTTGCCACCGCTACCGCGTAAATCAAATTACTCGCCAAACTTTCTGCACGACCTAGCCGCCATGGCACTTTGTCATATCGCGCGGAGTCGAGATATTTCTCATTATTTTTCCGATAACAGTTAGAGATTCCTCGACTCCGCTCGGAATGACACAGGACCGATTAACGAGCGTCAAAAACAATTTCGCCGCCGATCACCGTCATTTGAGCGCGCGTCTTGAGAATTTCTGGCTCGGGAATTTTCATGATGTCTTGCGAGAGCACAGTGAAATCGGCCAGTTTGCCGGATTCGATTGAGCCTTTGTCTTTTTCTTCAAACGCGGCGTATGCCGGCCAAATGGTGAACATTTTCAGTGCCTGTTCGCGCGAGACGGCTTGCTCGGGGTGCCAGCCTTCGCCCGATTCACCTTTGATGCTTTTGCGGGCAATGGCGGCGTAAAACTCAATCATCGGCTCGCCGCGCTCGACCGGCGCATCAGAACCACCCGCGATAATGCAGCGCAACTTGAGAAAACTTTGCCACGCATAAGCGCCGGCGAGCCGATCCATTCCGAGTCGAGCCGGCGCGAAAAACAAATCGCTGATCGCGTGCGACGGTTGCATCGACGGAATGACGCCGAGCTTTGCGAACCGCGGAATGTCGGCAGGCTCGACAATCTGCGCGTGTTCGACGCGCCAGCGCGGTTCACGAATTTTTCTTTGCTCAGGCGGAACGGCTTTGAACGCCTGCTCGTACAGATCGAGGATCATTCGGTTCGCCCGATCGCCGATGGCGTGCGTCTCGACTTGAATACCGCGGCGCAACGCTTCTTCGAACAGCGGCCGCAACTCCTCGGGCTTCTCCGTGAGAAAACCGGACGCGTCAGGCGCATCGTTGTACGGCTTCAACAAGGCAGCGCCGCGCGAACCGAGCGCGCCGTCGAAGATGACTTTGATCGTGCGCTGCGTGAAGTGGCGGTTGAACGCGTTAATTCTCGGCCCAGCAGCCAGGAAGTGTTGTGCATCTTCGCCGGGACCATAAACGGCATTGATAAATCGGATTTTTATTTTCCCATCGGCGAACGCTTTCTTGATCAGGTTGATGTCTTCCTTGTGGCTGCCGGCGTTTTGAATTTCGCACCAACCGAGCCCGATCTCGCGATTGATGCCGAGCAATAGCGCCTGCTCACGCTCCGCTTCAGTCGGTTTCGGAATATGTTTCGCGGCCAGATCCTGCGCGTTATCGAGCAACATTCCGTTGGGTTCGCCGTTCGTTTTCGAAATTTGTCCGCCGAAGGGATTCGGGGTGGTCCTGTCGATCTCTGCAATTTTGAGGGCGGCGCTGTTGACAACTGAAGCATGCCCATCAGCCCGTGTGAGAAAAACCGGATTATCCGGCGCGATCTTGTCGAGGTCCTGGCGCGATGGAAATTGAGGCGGTTTCCAAAACGTTTCGATCCATCCCCGGCCAGTGATCCATTTGCCTTTTTCGGTTTGAGCAACTCGCTCTTTAATTTTCGCCAGAAAATCGCGCAGCGAGTTTGTTCCTTCGAGATTCAACCGCATCTCGCGCTCGCCGATTCCGAAAATGTGACAATGCGAATCGGTTAAGCCCGGAACGACCGTCTTGCCGCCAAGGTCGATCACGCGCGTCTTGGCGCTACCGAGCTTTTGCACATCCGCAGTTGATCCGACAAACGCGATCCTCTGATCTTTGACGGCGAACGCCTCCGCGCGCGGTTGTTTCTCGTTTGCCGTGTAGATGTTTCCATTAACCACGATGAGATCGACAGCTTCGGCGGCATTCACGTTTCGAAGGAAAAATAGCAACAACAGAAGGATGCCGCACAAGAAGATGTTGGAGAGTTGCGCTTTCACTTGACGGCTTGGCGAAGTTTTGACGTTATCGGTTTTGCGAATTGTTCGCTTTTCCGTATCGGAAAGAGCGGCAGCGTTGTTTTTTATCGACATGAGATTGAAAGACGAATTTTATTTTGCCCCGGCCCAGCAGATTCATAGAATCCTGGTTTCCCCTCGGACGCGCAACCAATCTCAAACTTTGCACCGTCTGAACAAAGCTCCTGATCTGAACTTTGATCCGTTTTCAGCCTGGCGGCTGCGGTTCGATGGCATCCGCGCTGCTTAGAATCCATGGCAAATTTTTTTCCACGCTGGACGAACTGGGTGCCGATCAAACTGGTGATCTGCGGGATCCTGTCGGTCTGTGGATTGACCGGAGCGACATGGTATTACGTGACGCCAAAGTACACCCGGGTGAGGTATGAGCCGATTCAGCCGGTGCCTTTTCCACACGATTTGCATGTTTCGCAACTGGGAATGGATTGCCGTTACTGCCATAGCTTTGTCGAGATGGCGGCACACTCGAACGTGCCTAATACCCAGACGTGCATGAACTGCCACACCCAGGTGCAGAAAGATAATCCAAAGCTCGAGCCGGTGCGCGCAAGCTGGAAGACGGGTGAGCCGATCGAATGGGTGCAGATCCATCGCACGCCCGACTACGTTTTTTATAATCACAGCGCCCACGTCAATCGCGGCATCAGTTGTTTTAGCTGTCATGGTCCGGTCAACAAGATGCCGGTAATTTATCATGCCAAACCGCACAGCATGGCGTGGTGTCTTGAGTGTCATCGACACCCAGAGAACTTTTTGCGGCCAGATGACCAGGTCTTTAATCTCGATTGGAAACCGGACGACGTGAGACCGGCGGAATTTGTGGCGAAATACGGACAGCCGCAGAGTGCAAGAGAAGATTTATCGAAGAAGAAAAAGCTCACTCAAACAGAGATCGGCCAGACGTTAAAGGAGCGCTGGCACATTAATCCGCCCACTAATTGTCAGGGGTGCCACCGATGAAGTTCGAATTACCTAGAGCTGGGCGACAGGAATCCTGGGGAGCGCACGCGCCCTCGCGTGCTGATTTTGGCGCCCTCGCCAAAATCTTCTCCCAGCCAATATGCACTGCCAGACGAAAAGTTGGCGATCACGAGGGCGTGATCGCGAGCACGCGAAGCGCGTGCGCTCCCCGGAGGACCAGATGAAACGCATCTTCGACCATCCATCTGAGCCGTTAACCGGCAAGCGCTACTGGCGCAGCCTTGGCGAGTTGAGCGATACACCCGAATTTCGCAAATGGCTGGAACAGGAGTTTCCCGCGGGCGTGGCGGAACTGAATGGCGCAGAATGGTCGCGTCGCGGTTTTTTGAAGTTAATGGGCGCCTCGATGGCGCTGGCCGGATTCGGTTTAAATGGTTGCCGGCGACCGGAAGCCCATCTGGTTCCATTTACGAAGAATGTGGAGTGGACAATTCCCGGAAAATTTCTGTATTACGCGACCGCGATGCCACGGCGCACCGGCGCGATTCCACTCATCGCAACGACTGTGGACGGACGCCCGATCAAGCTCGAAGGCAATCCATTGCATCCGGCAAGTGGCGGCGCGACGGACACTTTCGTCCAGGCGTCGATTCTTGATCTCTACGATCCATCGCGCTCGCAACGGTTCGTTCACAAAGGGAAAAAGAGCGATCGCGCAGCGTTTGACGTCTATATTGGCAAGCTTCGTAACGCGTTCCTCACGGAGCAGGGAGACGGCGTTGCGTTTTTGGTCACGGAAACGCATTCTCCCACGCGCGAACGTTTGCGCGCAGAACTGGAAAAGATTTTCCCGGGCGTGCGCTGGTGCGTTTACGAGCCGCTCTCGAGCCAGGAACAAAGTTCTGCTGTTCAAGGTGCCTTCGGTGACAACGCGCGCGTATTACCAAGGTTCGATCGCGCCGATGTAATCCTCGCGCTCGACAACGATTTTCTCGATTGCGGCCAGGGCGATCTCGCGTCGGTCCGCGCATTCACTTCGCGACGCCGAGTGAACGCGCCGAAAGATAATATGAATCGGCTTTACGTAGTCGAGAACCGCTTCACGCTCACTGGCGCGATGGCCGACCATCGCCTGCGCTGCGCGGCGAGCCAAATTGCGGCGTTTGCACACGCGCTTGGCGGAAAGATTCTGGCGGGAACAAACGACGCAGGTCTCGGCTCGGTGATGGCGAATCAACAGCTGGCGGCAGGCGTCGCCACCTTCGATGAGCAATGGCTCACCGAGGCCGCGAATGATCTCATGGCCAAACCAGGCGCGAGTTTGGTGCTGGCAGGTCCGAATCAGCCGAGCGACGTGCATTTGCTCGCTTATGCAATCAACTCTGCGCTCAAAAATCTCGGCCAGACATTGGTCGTCCGCCAGATTCCGCGCAATCCCCGAACGATCGCCATTTCCCAACTCGCAGCAGACATGAATGATGGACGGATCAAGCCCACTTCGGAGCTAAGCCAATGGCACGTTCCTGCCGCACATTACCTGGAATCCTGGGGTGACGCGCTTACGGCCGACGGCGAATATTTATCGATCCAACCAATGATTCTGCCGCTTTTTGGCGGCTTATCGGAAATCGAGCTGCTGAACGCACTTCTGGGTGGACCGAAAACAGAAGGACCCGAGCTAGTGCAGGAAAGTTTTCGTGCGACGAACCCGCCGCGAGATTTTCACACGGCATGGGCCCGCTTTCTCCATGATGGATTTGCGTCCCACGTTCAAATCCACGATCAGCCGCCCTCCTTTAATGCAAGCGCGGCAGGTCCTCTCGCTCAAAGTTCCTCGTTGTCGCGGCCAGCGCCTGGTGCAGAATCGCCGGAGATCGCGTTTGTTGGCAGTTATGCAATGGACGATGGCCGCTACGCCAATAATGGCTGGCTGCAGGAATTACCTGATCCGATCACAAAGCTGACCTGGGACAACGCCGCGTTGATGAGTCCCGCTTTTGCGAAAAAGCTTGGTGTCCAGACCGGCGACCTGGTGCAGATCGTGATTAATGAAAAGGGCGCTCGTGGAGGGCCGATCAAACGCGAGCTGGTAATCGCGGCGCTGGTGTCGCCCGGCCACGCGGA
>WNGB01033249.1_pt1 | contig 12273 bp, 16 predicted proteins | sample 5400681 | NCBI WGS metagenome assembly WNGB01 (sample SAMN13153367, study PRJNA577476) | soil metagenome | isolation source: 115 cm soil or saprolite under grassland replicate 2 | place: USA:California | collected 2016-06-15 | reverse complement strand
TCAGACCATAAGCCCAGAGTCCACCGCTGTCAAGAGGAGGAGGTTTTTGTCAATCCGATCGGGTGGATAACACTTCTCCCACCGCCACGCTCGTGAAACCGACGTGTATCGGATCAGAGGCATTGGCGGTCGTCGGCAGTGCCGCTACACTCGCTCTCGTGAGGCACCTCCCGGCATCCTACGCCGATCACAGCCGACGGGGTTATCCGTACGGGTATGAGCAGCTACCACTACCCGTGGAGCCAACTGCTCCCTCCGACCTCAATATGTCGTTGACAGAACAGGGGGTCGCGAGAACGGGACGTCGTTCCTCGGGAAGCCATACGAGCCGAACGCCGTCATCAAAAACGACATCGAGTTCATCCTGATGCAGCGTAAGCCCGGCGGCTACCGCCAACCCTCCGACTCCGTGCGGCTCCTTAGCATGATCGGCGAGAAGCGGCATCGCCTCTGGTTCAACCGGATTGTCCGGCTGCACGGCGCGTCGACTCGACGGCACCCCGCGCCCTACCCAGTGGAGCTGGTCGAACGGCTCATCAGGATGTTCAGCTTCGTCAACGACACGGTGCTTGACCCGTTCTCAGGAACAGCCACGACGAGCGTGGCAGCCTCCCGCTGGGGGCGCGACAGCATCGCCTTCGAGGTCGAGCCGACGTACCACAAGCTCGCCACCGAACGGCCCCGGGGAGTAGTCCAAGCGGAAGAGCTGCCCGCCGAAATCAGCGTAGTACCGTAGGGGACGGCTCTGGCTGGGGGCAGACGCAAGAAGCCCAGGAAGTCCAGCCCGACGGGAGCGAACCCGAGCCCCAAGGCAGCGCCTCGCAACGGCAAAAGAGACAAGGCGTGCGGCGTCGCCGAAGTCGATCAACTCGCTACTCTCGAGACACTGGCCGCTGCCTACGAATCGAGATTCGAGATGGAGGAGGAGATCGCGGCGCAGACGGAAGGCGACGACGAAGCTGACGAGGACGAGGCCGATGAGCAGGACGAGGGGGAGGGACATCCCGACCCCAACTCGGTCAGGTCGCCGGCGGCGGCCCCGGCGCCCCCGGTGCGCCGGTGCGCCAGGCTACCGCTTCCAGGTCCGCCGGCCGGCGCGGGAATCGTCACGGGGGCGACCATCGTCGTAAGAGGGGAACGGAGCCGAGATGCGAGTCGCCGGGCTGTGGCGCTATCCCGTGAAGTCCCTCGCCGGCGAGCGGCTGGACATGGTCGAGCTCACGTCCAACGGCATCGCCGGCGACCGCATCGTCCACGTGCAGGATCGCCGTGGCCGGGTCATCACCTCGAGAACCCATCCCCGTCTGCTGGCTCTTCGCGGAAGCCTCGGCGCAGACGCCGAGCCGCTCATCGACGGCCACCCATGGGCCGCCCCTGAGGCGGCCGCGGGCGTCCGCGCCGCGGCCGGCGCCGACGCCCGGTTGATGCGCTACGAGGGGCCCGACCGCTTCGACGTCCTGCCGCTGCTCGTGGCCACCGACGGGGCCATCGCCCGCCTCGGCGTGGACCACCGCCGCCTCCGCCCCAACATCCTCATCGCCGGCGTGGAGGGGCTCGCGGAGCGCGAATGGCCCGGGCGGCTGCTTCGCATCGGCGAGGCCGTCATCGCCGTCCAGAAGCTACGCTCGCGGTGCGTGATGACCACCTACGACCCCGACACCCAGGCGCAGGACCTCTCGGTGCTCCGCCGCATCGTCGATGAGTTCGGCGGGCGCATGGCGCTCGACTGCGCCGTGCTGGGGGGCGGACGGATCCGGGTCGGCGACCCGGTCGAGCTCATCGAGCAGGAGCCGGCGCCCGCGTAGTTCCCGGACTGCTCTTCGCTACGAGCCTGCCCGAGCTGGAACGGACCATCCCGGCGAAGAACCCGTGCACGATCGTCTCGTCGGTCAGCTCGGGATGGAAGGCGGCCACGAGTACGGAGCCCTGCCGGGCCATGACGCACTCATCCTGATGCCAGGCCAGCGGCGTGACACCCGGGCCCAGCCGGCGGATCCGCGGGGCCCGGATGAAGACCATCTTGAGCGGCGCGCGGCCGTCCCCCAGGTCGGCCGCGCCCGTGGCCTCGAAGGACTCCTTCTGGCGCCCATAGGCGTTGCGCTCGACGGCCACATCGACGAGCCCCAGCGAGAACTGCGAGGGACTCTGGACCTCGCGCGCCAGCAGGATCAAGCCGGCGCAGGTGCCGAAGATCGGCTTGCCCGCCGCGTGGAACTTCTCCAGCGCCGGCACGAACTCCCACGCGTCGAGCAGCTTGAGCAGGGTGGTGCTCTCCCCGCCGGGCATGATGAGCCCCGCGACCTGGTCGAGCTGCGCGGGCCTGCGCACCTCGAGAGACGGCACGCCGACGCGGTCGAGCGCCGCCCGGTGCAGCGCGAAGTCCCCCTGCAGGGCCAGGACCCCGATCATGCTTCTACCATCCGCGCGTCTGGAGCAGGTCGGACTCCTTGAGCTTGGAGGTCTCGATCCCGGGCATCGCCTCGCCGAGCTCCTCCGACACGCGGGCGAGCACGTCCGGGTCCTTGTAATGGGTCGTGGCGTGGACGATGGCGCGGGCGCGGACGGACGGATCCGAGGACTTGAAGATGCCCGAGCCGACGAACACGGCCTCGGCGCCGAGCTGCATCATGAGCGCGGCGTCGGCCGGCGTCGCGATGCCGCCCGCCGAGAAGTTGGGCACCGGCAGGTGGCCGCTCTTCCCCACCCAGCGCACGAGCTCGTAGGGCGCGCCGAGGTTCTTGGCCTCGGTCATCAGCTCCTCGTCGCCGAGGGTGGTCAACCGCTTGATCCCGGACACGACGGCGCGCATGTGGCGCACGGCCTCGACGATGTTGCCCGAGCCCGCCTCGCCCTTGGTGCGAATCATCGCCGCGCCTTCGCCGATGCGCCGCAGCGCCTCGCCCAGGTCGCGCGCCCCGCAGACGAACGGCACCTTGAACGCGAACTTGTCCACGTGGAAGTGCTCGTCGGCGGGCGTCAGGACCTCCGACTCGTCGATGAAGTCCACGGCGAGCGCCTCCAGGATCTGCGCCTCGACGAAGTGACCGATCCGGCACTTGGCCATCACCGGGATAGAGACCGTCTTCTGGATCTCCTTGATCTTCTTCACCGGCGACATGCGCGCGACCCCGCCTTCCTTGCGGATGTCGGCGGGCACGCGCTCGAGCGCCATCACCGCCGTCGCTCCCGCCTCCTCGGCGATCTTCGCCTGCTCGGCGTTGGTGACGTCCATGATGACGCCGCCCTTCAGCATCTCCGCCAGTCCCACCTTCAGCCTGAGTGTCCCGACTTCCATGACATGGCCTCCTCGATTGTTCGGCTCGAATGCGTTCGCTTCTATCCCAGCGCCCCGCCCAGGTCGGCGATCAGGTCGTCGGGATCCTCCAGCCCCACCGAGACGCGGATCAGCCCGGGGCCGATGCCCATGGCGGCCTGCTCCTCTTCCGCGACCCGTCGATGCGAGGTGCGCGCCGGGTACGTCCACGTGGTCGCCACGTCGCCGAAGCTCGGCGCGAACTCCAGCAGCCGCGTCCGGGCCATGAATCGCTCCACGGCGACGGCGCCGCCGCGCAGATCGAAGGACAGCATGGCGCCGTGAAGGCGCGGCATCAGCCGCTGGGCCAGCGCGTGCTGCGGATGAGACGGCAGGCCGGGGTAGTGGACACGGGCAACGGCGGCGTGGCCCTCCAGGAATCCCGCCAGCGTGAGCGCGCTCGCGCACTGGCGCTCGAGGCGCACGACGAGCGTCCGCGCCCCGCGCGTCGCGAGCCACGCGTCGAACGGGCCCAGGTTGGCGCCGGCGCGGATCATGGCGTTGCGCACGCGGCCGACCGTCTCCGCGCGGCCGAGGACGATGCCACCCGTGACGTCGCCGTGCCCGGAGATGAACTTGGTCAGGCTGTGCACCACCACCGTCGCGCCGTGGACGATGGGCCGGAACACGGCGGGCGACGCCAGCGAGGAATCCACGATCAGCTCCACGCCGCGCCGCGAGAGCTCGGGGGCGAGGGCGGGCAGGTCCGCCAGGCGGAGCAGCGGGTTGGAGAGGGCCTCGACGAAGACCGCCCTCGTCCGCGGGCGGAGCGCGCCCAGGATGCGCGCCGGATCCGTGGCATCCACGAACTCGGTCTCGATGCCGAGCCGCCGGGCCTCGTCGCCGAGGAACGCCTTGGTGGAACCATAGAGATCCCGAGCCGCCACCAGATGATCGCCCGCCTCGAACATCGCCAGGACCAGCGCCGTCGTCGCGCCCATTCCCGACGCGCACGCGACCCCGGCCTCCGCTCCTTCGAGGGCCGCCACCAGCTCCTCGAGCATGGTGTGGTTGGCGGTGCCGTACCGGCCGTACACGAAGCCCGGGCTCTTGTGCTCCCACACCGACTCGACGGTGTCCATGTCCTCGAAGACATAGACGTTGGTCTGGTAGATGGGCGGTGTCAGCGGGCGGCTGGCCGATGGGACGTCCCGGCCTCCACGGGCGACGAGGGTCTCGAAGTTCACGGGCTCTCCTTTCGGTATTCGGCCTACACCAGCGGCACGGCCGGGTGGATGACCCTTGCGCGCTCCGGTCGCCGCTGGGCCTCGCGAATCGTCTCCGCCAGACGCTTGATCCCTTCATCGATCTGGCCCACCGGGATCGCGGAGAAGGTCAGCCGCAGCGTGTGCTCGCCACCTCCATCCACGAAGAAGGCGTTGCCCGACGTGAACGCCACGCCGCGCCGGACGGCCTGTTCCAGGAGGGCGAGCGAGTCCATCCCCTCCGGCAGCGTGACGAGCAGCGAGAAGCCGCCCTGGCTCTCGGTCCAGGTCACGCCGGACGGCATCCGGCGCGCCAGCGCGGCGAGCAGCGCGTTCCGCCGCCGCCCGGACTCGCGCAGCACGCGCACCTGGTGCCGGTCGAGGAGTCGCTGGCGGCAGAAGTGGAAGACCGCCGCCTGGAGGATCGGGCTCGTGTGGATATCGGCGAGGTCCTTGGCCATCTCCAGGCGCTCGATCAGCTCCGGGGGGGCGACGATCCACCCCAGGCGCAGCCCCGGGAACAGGATCTTGGAGAAGGTGCCGATGTAGATCACGAGCCCCGAGACATCCAGCGACTTGAGCGGGGCCGGCGGCCGCTCGCCGTAGAACAGCGTCCCGTCGAAGCCATCCTCCACGATCGGGAGCCGGTGACGGACGGCCAGGTCGACGAGCCGCTGGCGCGCGGCCGCCGACATGCTGAGCCCCGTGGGGTTGTGGGCGCTGGGCTGGCAGTAGACGAGCTTCGGGGACTGGCGCTCGAGGAGCCGCGCGAGGTAGTCGACATGCAGGCCCCCTGCCACCATCGGCACCGGCAGGAGCTGGGCCCCATAGGCCCTGAAGACCCGCATCGCCCGCGGATAGGAGGGCTGCTCGATGGCCACGAAGTCGCCCGAATCCAGCAGCGTGCGCGCCACCAGATCGAAGCCCTGCTGCGAGCCGTTCACGATCAGGATCTCCTCGGGGCGCACCTCGAGGCCGAAGCGGAGCAAGTAGCCGGCCAGGTACTCGCGGAGCGGCGGGTAGCCGCGCGCGGGGTAGTACTGCAGGAGCTCCCGCCCTTCGTCGCGGATCACGCGGTTGAGCACGCGCCGGAACGCGTCGGTGGGGAAGAGGCTCGCGTCGGGCATCCCGCCGGCGAAGGAGATGACGCCCGGCACCGGTCGGGGCACCTGGCTGTAGGCGAGCCGTCGCCGGGCATCGGCCGCGATCACCTGGGCGCTCTTGGACAGGAACCCGGTCCAGTCGAATCTGGGCGTCGCCGGCCTCGGCGCCTCGGTCCCGGCCGGAACCTGGTCGGCGACGAAGGTCCCCTGCCCGACGTGGGCCCTCGCCCACCCGCCCGCCACCAGCTCGTCATAGGCCAGGGCGACCGTGGTCCGGTTGACTCCCAGCTCCCGCGCGAGCTCACGCGTGGCGGGGAGCTTGACGCCCGGGGCGAGCAGTCGGCGGCTGATCAGTCCTTCGACGTGGAGCTGGATCTGCCGCGAGAGCGGCTCTCTCCGGGTCCGATCCTTGCCTCGGTCCAGGGGAATCCTCATGACTCCAGTCCATTTTTACCACAATCGATCGCTAGTAAACCTCCAATTGGATGATTTCAAGATCATCCAATAGGCGGCGGCCCGGGAGCGTGGTATTATGACCGCCGCCCTTGGGAGGGTCCGCGGCGGCGCTTCCAGGAGTGAAGGATGGCCGGTGTCGTCGTGCTCGAGTCCATGTGGAACAAGAAGGGTGGGCTCCTCGAGGAGGAACCCTCGGTCCTGCCCTACCTACAGGCCATCCGCCAGTCGCTGGTCTGGGAAGGCATCCGCGTCAACCTGGTCTACCGCCGTTTCTACAGCAACTACGATCTCGGGCTTCTGCTGGAAGAGGTGCGGCGCCGGCGCACCTTCCAGATCTGCTACATCGCCTCCCACGGCCAGCGGAGAAAGCTGGTCGGCTTCGGCGACAAGGTCATCCACCTGGAGAACCTGGTGGAGCACTGCCGGCCGAGCCCTCGGATCGGCTACATCTTCGGCGCCTGCGATTTCGTCACCCCCGACACCGCGCGGAGGTTCCTGCTCGCCACCGGCGCCCGCTTCGTGGCCGGCTACCAGAAGGCCATCCCGTGGACCGAGTCCATGCTGGTGGACTGCCTGTTCCTCTCCTACTTGCTCGGCGGCACCATGAAGTGGGTACGGACGAAGCATGGCGAGCGCATCCCGCCGCTGCGCGCGCTGGAGGACTTCGAGATCACACGATCGCAGAAGCCCCAGAAGGTCGCCGGTCAGCTCTATCGCGACTTCCCGCTGGCCCACGACATCACCTTCTCGTGCTTCAACCTGGACCGGGGACGGGGGCGGAAGCCGCAGCTCATCAGCTCCTTCGACCAGCACAAGAAGAGCGTGGACCGCGCCCGGCGCCTCGTCCGCGACATCTGAGCAGCGCCCCACGATTCGGCGCGACGGCACCCGGTTGGCGTAGCGGCTGCGGGTTTCTCCGACGCGCTTTCACGTCGGGCGAGACGAGCGCTTGAGGGACGGGGGCCTTCGCGCTATGCTCAGGTGTCCAGACCCGTGTCCTTTCAATACCACATACCGAGGAGGATCCGATGGGAGCGATGAAGGAGTTCGCCGGGCTGTACTACCGGGAAGGCGCGCTCGATCCCAAGACCATGCAACTCGTCGCCCTGGCGGCCATGGCGGCCGCCGGCTGCACCTCCTGAGTGCCCGGACGCTTCGCGGCTGCGAAGCAAGCCGGCGCCACCGAGGACGAGATCAGCGAGACGCTGTACTACGCCATGCGGGGCGCCGCCCGCGCCACGTGGAGCACCATCAAGTACATCCCGGGTGTCGAGGACTTCAACAAGGAGTGGAAGACCCGGCACGAGCGCGAGAACGGCAAGTAAACCGCCTCCGTCCCGATCCCTCTCCCCCTCCGGGGAGAGGGATCGGGGGGGATCCGCGTGAGGAGGCATCATGGCCGTCGGCGAAGCCCCGATCAAGCAGGCCGTCCAGTGGATCGACGAGCAGATCCACGACCACCCCGACGCGGACCGCATGAAGCTCGTGGACGAAGCCAGCCGCCGCTTCGACCTCTCGCCGCTCGACGAGGATTTCCTGGTGCGCCATCTCGCCGAGCGCTCTCGGCCGGCTTCCTAGGCTGGGGGGGCGTGACGGACCAGCAGAAGGCGAGGGTCCAGGCCCAGTTCGGCGGGAGCGCCGACGCCTACGTGGTGAGCGCCGGTCACGCCGCCGGCGAGGACCTGGGGCGGCTCCTCGCCTGGGGAAGGCAGCGCGGCGCCGCGCGCGTGCTCGACATCGCCACCGGCGGCGGCCACACCGCTCTCGCCTTTGCGGGCTTCACACCGGCCGTCGTGGCGACCGACCTCACCCTTGCCATGCTGGCGGCGGCGCGGAGATTCATCGCCGGTCAGGGCGTCGCGGGCGTGCACTTCGTGGCCGCCGACGTGGATGCCCTGCCTTTCGCGGACGAGAGCTTCGGCGTGGTGACCTGCCGTATCGCCGCCCATCACTTCCCCGAGCTGCTGCCCGCCGTCCGCCAGGTGGCCCGCGTGCTGCGTCGGGGCGGGTCCTTCCTCGTCCAGGACATCCTGGGCCACGACGATCCCGAGCTGTCCGCCTTCATCCTCGAGGTGGAGAAACGGCGGGATCCGAGCCACGTGCGCTCGTTCCGCCAGCTCGAGTGGACCGCGTTCCTGCGCGCGACCGGCCTCACCGTGATCGATGAGGCGATCCTGGAGAAGGTCCGCGTCTGGGAGGACTGGACGGGCCGATCGAGGATGAGCGGCGAGGCCAGGGCCGCGCTCGATCGCTTCATCCTCGACGCGCCCGCTCGCTGCCGCGAGGCCTTCCGGTTCGAGCTGGACGGCGAGCGCGTCATCTCGTTCACGGACCGGATGCTCCTGCTCCGCGCGGACAAGGACTGAAAATTTAGCGGCGCAGGACGACCACCGTCGCGCCCCACCCGCCTCGCTCGCCGGGCGCGTCGAAGAAGCGCAGGACGAGGGGATGATCCGACAGGAGCCGCTGCACCACCGCCCGCTGCACCCCCTTGCCCTTGCCGTGGATCAGCCGCACCTCGCCGAAGCCCCGCGCCACCGCCTGCCGCAGGTACTCGTCCACCACCGAGGGCGCATCGCGGGGCGCGAAGGTGTGCAGATCGAGGGAATCCTCGATCGGCAGGATGACCGGATCGGGCACATCTTCCTCCTTCATCCTTACACCGCCCGGAGCGTCAGGCCGCCGTCCACGACGATCCCCTCCCCCGTCACGAAGTCGGAGTCCGGGGACGCGAGGAACAGGGCGACCCGGGCGACGTCTTCCGGCTCCCCCATCCGACCCAGCGGCGTCCGGCGCTCCACGATCTTCCGGGTGAGCCACCGCTCGACGTAGCGACGGGTCATCTCGGTCCGGATGAACCAGGATGTGGAGGGAGGAGTCAGCAGCGCGCCGAGCATGGCGAGGCCCTCAGCCCGGAGACTGCTTCCGGCGACGGGGATCAGCCGCCGAGCGGTGGGCGGCGAGCATGCCAGTCCGTCGCGCGCTGATACGCGTCGGCGACGCGGAGCACGGTCGCCTCGTCGAAGGGGCGCCCGACGATCTGAAGCCCGATCGGCAACCCCTCGGCGGTGAAGCCGCAGGGGATGGAGGCGGCCGGATGGCCCGTTGCATTGAAGGGCCGGGTGAAGCGAATCAGGGTCGGGCGCACCCGCTGCTTCTCGCCGCCGATCTCCACCTCACCCGCGTCCACCGGCGTCGCCGAGATCGGTGTGGTGGGGGCCACGAGCACGTCGAGCCTGGCCAGGGCCGCGTCGACCTCGTTCCGCATGAGCACGCGCGCGCGCTGCCCGTTCACGTAATCGGCTCCCGAGACGAAGGCGCCCGCCCGCAGCCGCTCGCGCACGTCGGCGCCGTACTCCTGCGGACGCTCCTTGATCCACGCCTCGTGATAGGCATAGGCCTCGGCGGCGATCACCGCGGAGGACGCTCCGGCGGCGAGCTTGACCGTGTCCAGATTCACCTCGTGGACGGAGGCGCCCAGCCCTTCCAGCGTCTTCACCGCCTGCTCGATCGCCCGCCGCTGCGCCGCGGCGGCCGACTCCATGAAGAAAGGCCGCAGCACCCCGATCCGGAGTCCCTTCACGGTACCCGTCAAGGCGGCCGGGTAGTCCGGGACGGGCAGGACACTCGTGGTCGGATCCCGCGGATCATAGCCCGCCATCGCGCCCAGCATCAGCGCGCAATCGGCGGCGGTCCGGCACATGGGACCCACGTGGTCGAACGACCACGCGAGCGGCAGCACCCCCGCCCGGCTCACCCGTCCGTACGTGGGCTTGAGGCCGCTGATCCCGCAGAGCGACGCGGGAATGCGGATGGACCCGCCCGTGTCGGAGCCGAGCGCGCCCGGACAGAGCCCGGCCGCCACGGCCGCGCCCGAGCCCGAGGACGAGCCGCCGCAGATCCGGTGCGTCGCCGCGTCCCACGGGTTCCACGGCGTCCCGTAGTGCGGGTTTAGACCCTCGGGCCCGTAGGCGAACTCGTGCATGTTGAGCTTGCCGAGCACGATCGCGCCCGCCCCTGCCAGCCGCGAGACCACCGTGGCGTCCTCATGGGGCGCCCAGTCGCAGAGGATCCTCGACCCGCCCGTGGTCTTGACCCCCTTGGTGCAGTAGAGATCCTTGAGCGCCACGGGCACCCCGTGCAGCGGCCCCGGCGCCTCTGCCGACGCGAGGGCGGCCTCCGCGGCCTTGGCCGCCGGGAGGGCGGAGTCGCTCATCACGGTGATGTAAGACCGGAGCGTGCCGTCGAGGGACGCGATGCGGTCCAGATGCGCCTGCACCACCTCGACGGGGGAGACCTCCCTGGCCCTGATCAGCCGGGCGAGCTCCACCATGGATTTCCACACGAGATCGTCCACGTCACGCGTCCCTACATGATTCTGTACTGGGAGGCCGGCTCGACGTCGCCCGCCAGGGCGCTCCGGAGCGACTCCGCCATCGAGCGCCCGGCCTGGACGAGCGGAAGCAACCCCGCGAGCTCCTCATCGGTGAGCTCGAGGCCCCGCAGCGTCGCGAGCGTTCTCAGCGTGTCGATCGTGAGCGGCGGCTCCATGGGCGCAGGATAGCGGCTCGCGGCTTCATTGACAAGGCCCCGCCCGCGCCCATAATGCAGGACATGCTCGAGGGGGAGCGCGAGGTGATCGAGTGGCTCCGCGAGTTCGAGGCGGCGTGCCGGGGCCGCGACTTCGCGTCGGGCCGGCGGCTGTTCGCCGAGGACGCGGTGGCCTTCGGCACCTGGGCCACCGCCGTGAGCGGGCTCGCCGACATCGAGCGCGAGCAGTGGCGCAACGTGTGGCCGCGCATCCGCGAGTTCCGCTTCGAGGCGCGCCCGGTCACCCGGGCGATGGGCGACGCGGCCTGGGTCGCGGCCGCGTGGTCCTCGGAGGCCACCGGCCCGGACGGGCAGGCGCTCAGGCGCGCCGGGCGCGCGACCTTCGTGCTCGCCCGACACGGCGGCGGCTGGCGCTGCGTCCACAGCCACGTCTCGCTGTTGCCGAGTCAGTCCGAGAGCGTCCACGGGCGCCTCTAGGACATCCCTACACCCAGAGCACCTGGCGGCGCAGGTCGCGGTCCGCCCGCAGCGGCGCCGCCGGCCCCTCGTAGTTGATGCGGCCGCGGTCGAGCACGTAGATCCGATCCGCGAGCGCCAGCACGAGATCGAGATCGTGCTCGACGATGAGGATCGGCACCTCCCCGCGCAGCCGGTCGAGCGCGGCGAAGATCGTTTCCGTGACGGCGGGGGCGAGCCCCTCGAAGGGCTCGTCGAGCAGCAGGAGCTTGATGCGTCCGGAGAGCGCGCGGGCGATGGCCACCATCTGCTGCTCGCCGCCGGAGAGGGTCTCGGCCTTCTCGTCGAGCCGTTCGCGGACGCGCGGGAAGAACTCGAAGATGCGCTCCTGCTCCCAGCGTATCCCGTCGTCGCCGCGCCGCCGCAGACGGCCCAGCGCCAGGTTCTCGGAGACGGTGAGATTCGGGAAGAGGCGCCGGCCCTGAGGCACGAAGCCCATGCCGAGCCGCGCGATGTCTTCCGGCGAGCGGCCGGTGATGTCCCGTCCGGTGAACTCGACGCGGCCGCGCGCCGGCGCGACCAGCCCCATCACGCTCTTGAGCGTCGAGGACTTGCCGGCGCCGTTGCGGCCGAGGAGACCGACCACCTCGCCCGCCCTCACCTCGAGCGAGACCTCGTGCAGGATATGGCTCTTGCCGTAGAACGTGTCGATCCCGGCCACGCGCATGATCGACCCGCTCGCGCCGCCGGGCGCCCGCGCACCGCTCGCCACCAGCATGTCGCGGCCGTGGCCGAGATAGTCCTCCTGCACGAGAGGATCGTGCCGCACCACCTCCACCGGCCCGTCGGCGATCACCCGCCCTTCGTTCATCACGGTGATGCCGTCGGCGAAGGCGAAGACCCGATCGATGTCGTGCTCGACCAGCAGCACCGCCATGTGCTCGGTCAGGCGGCGTACGAGGCCGGTGACGCGCTCGCGCTCGCCGGCGGCGAGGCCGGCGAGCGGCTCGTCGAGCAGGAGCACCCGCGGCCGCGCCGCCAGCGCCACGCCCATCTCGACCAGCCGCTGGCCGCCGTAGGAGAGGCTCGCGACCGGCACCTCCGCCAGGCCATCGAGACCGAGGAACGTCATCAGCTCCGCCGTCTCCTGATTCACCGTCGCGAGGGCGTGTGCGTATCGCCAGACGTC
>WNGB01030977.1_pt1 | contig 12273 bp, 9 predicted proteins | sample 5400681 | NCBI WGS metagenome assembly WNGB01 (sample SAMN13153367, study PRJNA577476) | soil metagenome | isolation source: 115 cm soil or saprolite under grassland replicate 2 | place: USA:California | collected 2016-06-15 | reverse complement strand
TTCGCGCTGGCGCCGGTCCTGGCGCTGGCCCCGGTCCTGGTCGCCTTCGCGATCATCCCGTTCGGGCCGACCATCTATCCGGCGGAGCTCTTCCGCGTGGTCGATCTGCGGGTCGGGCCGGACACGAGCCACGCGATCGCGATGCAGATCTACGCGGTCGACTTCGGCCTCATCTTCTACTTCGCGATCATGACGCTGGCCAACTACGGCTCCACGCTCGCCGGGTGGGCCAGCTACAACAAGTGGGCGCTGCTGGGCGGCCTGCGCTCCTCGTCGCAGATGATGTCGTACGAGGTCACCATGGGGCTGTCGCTCATGGGCGTGTTCCTGGTCATGGGCACGCTCGAGCCGGGCGCGATGGTGGCCTGGCAGGGCCCGAACCCGTTCCACTGGGGCTGGATCCTGCAGCCGTTCGCCGTCCCGCTCTTCTTCACGGCGGCGATCGCCGAGACCAAGCGGGCCCCGTTCGACCTGCCCGAGGGGGAGCCGGAGATCATCGGCTACTTCGTCGAGTACTCCGGGATGCGGTTCGGGATGTTCTTCCTGGCCGAGTTCATCGAGATCGTCTTCCTGTCGGCGGTCATGACCTCGGTCTTCTTCGGCGGCTGGCAGTTCCCGTTCCTCTACGTCGACGGGTTCCACGCGCCCCCGCCCTTCCCCGCCTACGTCGCCTATCTGCCGCACTGGGCGGTCGTGCTCATCCAGTTCCTTTCCTTTGGTGGCAAGGTGGTGTTCTTCTGCTGGCTGCAGCTCGCCATCCGCTGGACGCTGCCCCGCTTCCGGCCCGACCAGCTGATGCAGCTCGGCTGGAAGAGGCTCTTGCCCCTGTCCCTGCTCAACGTCATGGTCACCGCGCTCGTCATCTGGCTCGTGTGGGCCTGGCGAGCGTTCATGTGAAGGTAGCGGCGAGGTGAATGACGATGTCGACCCATCAACCGACGAGCGCCGCTCCGCAGACCGGACCCGAGGTGGTGCGAGTGTCCGCTTCGAATCCGAAGGTGCGCACCGTGCGGGTGGTGCGTCCGGGCCGCCAGGAGTCGTCGTTCCTGTCGGCCACGCTCAAGGGGCTGCAGGTCACGACCCGGCACTTCTTCAAGAACGTCTTGACGCGCGCCGAGACCCAGACCATCCAGTATCCGGAGGAGAAGAAGCCGTATCCGGCGCGGACGCGCGGGCTGCACCGCCTCATGCTGCGCGAGGACGGCTCCGTGCGCTGCGTCGCGTGCATGTGCTGCCCGACGGTGTGCCCGGCCAACTGCATCACGATCATCCCTGCGGAGACGAGCGACAAGCACGTCGAGAAGTACCCGGCCGTGTTCGAGATCGACGAGCTCCGCTGCGTCGTGTGCGGCCTCTGCGTCGAGGCCTGCCCGTGCGACGCGATCCGCATGGACACGGGCAAGCACGCGCCGCCCGTCGAGGAGCGGGCCGACGGCGTCATCGACAAGGACGCCATGCTCGCGATGGGCGTTCGATCGATCGCGACGCAGGGCGGGACCGGTCCCGACTGGCGGCGCGGCGCCTGACGCGAGCGTCAAGCGACAGCGCAGAGGAGGCGATATTTCGTCGGTGGCGTTCGCCCGTTCCGCGATGTCAACCGCGCGCGCGCATCGCTCGCGATCGGTCGACAGCGATGGTCGCTCGCGTGGATCACTCTTGACGATCGAGTCGGCGGTGATATCCTGTCCGTCGAGCAAAGACTGTTCGATTCGGCAGAGACCATTCTTTTCCCTACAACGGCTATCCAGGGATCTGCCTCTGACCGAGGCGTGCACGCCCGCCCGTCGGGAAGCCCATATCGGCCATCGCGGAGCCCACCTACGGAAACGTAGGGGATAGAATAAACCTCACCGGTCGAACGGTTGCCAGCTCGGAAAAGATGGGTGGTCGAGGCTCAACGCCTCACCGCCCGTTTTTTTTGTGCGGCGCTTGATCGCGAGCGATGCACCGTCGACCCAGGCCAGCGTGCCGCTCACTCGGTCAGGACATCGTGGCTCGGACAGCGCATCCCCGAGTCGGCAGGGGGGCACTGACTCACCGCCAGGAGGTCCATGGTCAAGGCGACCGCGATGTGGATGACGGCGCCGCCCCAGATCGATCGCGTGCGCATCGCCAGGGTGCCGAGCACGAGGCCGGCCACGATGGCGCCGAACGTCTCGGCCATGGGCTTGCCGTAATGGATCATGCAGTACGGCACGATCATCACGAAGATGGCGCCGGCCCCGAACCGATGGCGCAGCCCGTGGAGGATGAAGCCGCGGAAGAAGAACTCGAGCGAAACGAACTGGAGCGCGTAGAGCATCTCCCAGGCCCAGAAGTCGAGCGCCGAGCGATTGGCCCACTTGTAGAACGGATAGGTGTAATAGAAGGCGCGGAACTGGGCCGCCCCGATCACGAGCGGCAAGACGAGCAGGAACAGGATGACGTAGATGCGGAAGTGGCGGCGGAACTGGCGCAGGCTGAGGTAGTAGTCGCGCAGCCGCTGGCCTGGCATGGCGATGATGACCAGCGACGGGATCACCACGTAGCCGGCGAAGCGCCAGCCGGACCACCAGGCATAGGCGCGCAGGTCGCCGTAGCGGCCGCGCGCCAGGGCCGGGAAGTGTTCGCGGAAGAAGTCGCGCTCGCCGACGTACTCCTGGAGGGTGAGACACACGGCGACCGTGACCAGGATGACGAGCGGCCGGAAATCGAATCGGGCCGCGGCTGGCGCGCCGCCTGCCTGGGCGTTCTCGGCGTCGATCGCCTGCCAGCTGTCGACCAGGAGGCGGCGCAGGGGACGCAGGACCGCGTTCACGGGCGCTGTCCGACGAACTCGGCCAGTTGCCTCAGCCGGTAACGGCAGAGCTCCTTGCCGAGCACCTCCATGGTATCGAACAGCGGCGGTGAGGCCTTCCGCCCGGTGACCCCCAGACGCAGCAGCATGAAGACGTGCTTGGGCTTCCAGCCCCGCGCGTCGCACAGAGCGCGGCTGGCCTTCTCCAGCTCGCCGGCGGTGAAGCTCGGCAGCTGCTCGAAGTGCTCCATCAGCTCGGCCAGAGCGCGGGCCAGGTCGCGCCCGCTCACATCCGGAACCGCCAGGTCGGCGGCGACCGGCGCGTAGTCGAGGTCGAGCGAGAAGAAGAACTCGGTCGCCGGGATGAACTCGCTGAGTTGCTTGATGCGCTCGCGCACGAGCGCGGATACGCGCGTGAGATGGTCCGGCCGAAAGCGCCAGGCGGCCAGCTCGGCGGCCAGCTGCTCGTAGCTGAGCTCGTGGATGTACTGCTCGTTGAGCCAGCGCAGCTTGTCGATGTTGAAGACCGGGCCGCCCAGCGAGACCTTGTCCCACGAGAAGACCTCGACCATCTCGCCGACCGTGAACTTCTCGCGGTCGCCGCCGAACGACCAGCCCATGATGGCGAGGAAGTTGAGGAGCGCGGCCGGCAGGAAGCCGGCGTCGCGGTAGAAATCGATCGACACCGGGTTCTTGCGCTTGGAGATCTTCGAGCGGTCCTGGTTGCGCAGGAGCGGCATGTGGATCCACTCCGGCGGATCCCAGCCGAACGCGTCGTACAGGAGGACGTGCTTTGGTGTGGACGAGATCCACTCCTCGGCCCGGATGACGTGCGAGATCTGCATCAGCCGGTCGTCGACCACGTTGGCCAGGTGGTAGGTGGGGAAGCCGTCCGACTTCAGCAGCACCTGATCGTCCACCTGCGACACCGCGATCTCCACATCGCCGCGCAGGCGGTCATGGAACCGGATGGTCCCCGCCACGGGCACCGCCAGGCGCACGGTGTGGGCCTCGCCGCCCGCCGCCCGCCGCGCGGACTCCGCGCGATCGAGGCCGCGGCAGCGCCGGTCGTAGCCGGGGCTCAGCTTCTCTGCCTGCTGCTTCTGGCGAAGCTCGGCCAGCCGCTCCGGTGTGCAGAAGCAGTGGTAGGCCGCGCCGCGCTCGGTGAGCATGTCCGCGTGCTCGCGGTAGACCGGCGTCCGCTCCGACTGGCGATACGGGCCGTGCGGCCCGCCCACATCGGGCCCCTCGTCCCAGCGCAGCCCGAGCCAGTGCAGGGCGTCGATGATCTGCGCCTCGCTGTCCGCGCGCGAGCGGGCCTGATCCGTGTCCTCGATCCGCAGCACGAACGTCCCGCCCTGCTGGCGAGCAAACACGTAGTTGAAGAGCGCGATGTAGGCGGTTCCGACGTGAGGATCGCCGGTGGGCGACGGCGCGACACGCACGCGAACCGGGCGCTCTGTGACTGACGCCTCGGATGCCATCGAAGCCCCAGCTTGTAGCACGGCGTGCTAACCTGGCAAAGTGCAGTCGATTCGTTCCGCCGCCGCGGCGGGTGTGGTCGTCGCAGCCGTGCTCGGCTCCGTTGCTCCGCCCGCGGCCGCGGCCGCGGCCGATGGGACCGCGGCCGAGGAGGTGTGGACCGGTCAGGTGGTCGCGACGCACAGCCGGTGGGCGCACGGCAAGACCACGATCGTCACCGAGTCGGTGCTGCGCACGGACTCGGGCGAGGAGGTCACGCTTCGCCAGCCGGGCGGCAGCGTCGACGGGATCGGCATGGTCGTGCTGCACTCGCCGCCGGTCCTGCGGGTCGGCGATCGGGTGCGGGCGCGGGTCGCTCTCGCGCGCGACCTGGCCGGGCGGGTGAGCCGGCCGGTGCGCGAGCTGCACGGGATCGGGCCGGGGGGAGGGGCGGTCCCGTTCGTGAGGACGGAGGCGACCAAGACTCGCGCGCAGCTGGCCTGGGCGTCGGGTTGCGCGCTCATCCACTTCCACGAGGCCGGGACGACCCATATCGAGGGCGATCTCGAGTTCGAGGAGATGCGGCGGGTCCTCATCCGCTGGCGCCACGACATCCAGGACTGCTCCTACTTCGACCTTCGCGACGCCGGGACGGCGAGCGGTGAGGTGGGGCTGGATGGAATCAACCTGGTCATCTTCCGCGAGGACCGATGGTGCCGGCCCGCCACGCAAGATGAGCCGGAGGTTTGCCACGACCATGGCGCGGCCGGGCTCACGACCCTCTTCTTCATCGACGACGAGAAGAGCGACCGGAACGGGACGCTGCTCGACGCCGACATCGAGCTCAACGCGCTGGACTTCAAGATCGCGGTGGATCACCAGTCGCTCGGGCCGGCCCAGCTGTGCGAATCGGACCTGGCCAACACCTTCACGCACGAGATCGGCCACCTCATGGGGCTGGACCACACCTGCTGGAACGGCTCCGACGCGCGACTCAACGACGATCTCGGCGATCCGCTTCCGCTCTGCTCGATGAGTGCGGGCCTGCCTGTCGAGGTGAGCGACGCGACCATGTACAACTACCAGGACTGCGGCGAGACCAAGAAGTCGAGCCCCGAGCCGGACGACATCGACGGCATCTGCGCGATCTATCCGCTCGCCGACGATCCGCACGAATGCCTGCCGGCCGAGCTCGACACCGGTGGGGGCTGCACCCTGGCCGGCGCGCACGACGAGCGCGGCCCCGGCACCCTGCTGCTCGGCGCGCTCGCCTTCCTGGCCCTCCTGCTCGCCCGCAGGCCGCCTGGTTCATCGCAGAGACGCAGAGAACGCCAAGGACGCCGAGCAACAAGGAACAGTTATTGACTCTGCGTCCTCTGCGTTCTCGGCGTCTCCGCGGTTCAGGGCGGGGGGCCGCGCCGCCTACGGCACGAGCTTGTAGCCGAAGCCGTAGACCGTGAGGATGTGCTTCGGGTTCTTGTGGTCCTCTTCCAGCTTGCGGCGGAGCTTGACGATGAAGTTGTCCACGGTGCGGCTCTGCGGGTTGGGCTGGACGCCCCAGATCTTCTCGAGGAGCTCGTCGCGCGAGACCGGTTCCTCGGCCCGCTCGCGCAGGAGCTTGAGCAGCTCCAGCTCGTAAAAGCTCCGGCCGAGCAGCTCCCGGACCGAGAACGGCTTGGTGACGTAGTCGTCGGCGCCCACCTCCAGCCCGCGTATCTTGTCCGCCTCCTGCGCCTTCGCGGTCAGCATGATGATCGGGACCACCGGGTCGAGCGTGCGCAGCTGCTCGCACACGCGGTAGCCGTTGTCGTCCGGCAGCATCAGGTCGAGCAGGACGCAGTCGGGGTGGGTCTCCTTGGCCAGGCTGATCCCCTGATCGCCGGTGGCCGCGGAGTGGACCTCGAAACCCTCGAACTCGAGGGCGTCCTCCAGCCCGCGCACGATGTCCGGCTCGTCCTCGATGACGAGGATCTGTTTTCTGTCGCTGACCTGAGGAGCTGTCATGCTGGCGCTACCTTACCCGCGCGCGGTCCATCCTCCCATCGATCTACTCCCAGCCGGCTACCCCCAGCCGGCTACCCCCGGCCGGGCTACGCGCCAGACGGGCCCGGGATCCACAGCCGGAAGACGGCTCCGGTCCCGTCCTCGCCCGGGCGCACACCGACCTCGCCCCGGTGGGCCTGGGCGATGTGCTTGACCATGGCCAGCCCGATGCCGGAGCCGCGGATCGGCTTGAGCCGCACGGTGCGCGAGCGGTAGAAGCGATCGAAGATCGCCTCCCTCTCGTCGGCCGGCACGCCGGGGCCGAAGTCGCGCACCTCCAGCTCCGCCCCGTCCCCGGTGTGGCGCAGGCCGACCTGGATGCGCTTGCCGGAGGCGGCGTACTTGATCGCGTTGTCGACCAGGTTGAGGACGGCGACCGTCATCGCGTTGGTGTCGATGCGCATGAGCGGCAGGTCATCGGCCAGGTCGGCCTCGAGCTCCATGCGGGCCTGCTCGACGCGATGACGGCTGAGATCGAGCGCGCGGCCGACCACCTCGCGGAGATCCTGGTCGTCGGCGAACTCGTAGACGTTGGCGCCGCGCTCGATCTTGGCGAAGTCGAGCACCGAGTCGATGAGACGCGACAGGCGGATGCTCTCGCGCCGGATGATCTCGGCGTATTCGGTCGCCTGGGCGGGCGAGCGAGTGCGCCCCATCGACAGGAGCTCTCCGAACATGCTGATGATCGAGAGCGGAGTCTTGAGCTCGTGCGACACGTTGGAGATGAACTCGCTCTTGAGCTCGTTCAGGCGCCGCTCGCGCTGCACGGCGAACAGCATGATCAGGAAACCGGACAGGATGACGCCCAGGGACGTCCCGATGAGGACGAGGTCGAGAGTCTCCCGCCGGGTCGCCCGCGATGCGAGCAGGCTGGCGTCGCGCGGGGCGACGCGCAGCCGCCACTGGCTCAAGGTGTCGCGGAAAGGCAGCTCGATGACGTCCTCCGGCGGGACGTCGGCCAGGCCGGCGAACCCGTACTTCAGATCGCCGGCGCGATCGACCACCTGGTACATGTGCCGGCTCGACACGTCGAAGAACTGCGGGAAGACGTGGCCGACGAGAAAGTTGATGTCGGTCTCGACCACGACGAAGAACATCTTCCCCTGCGACAGCCGTCGCTTGCAGGCGAAGAGATAAGAGCGGCCGTTGTAGGTCTTGTGCAGGCTGTGCCGCTCCTCGAGGAGGAGGCTGTCGAGATGGAGGTCCGGGATCACCTGCTCGACGAACAGTCGCTTGAAGTCCTCGTATTCGGCGTCGGTCGTCCGCCTGGCGTAGAAGCCACTCGGCACGACGCCCTTGTCGACGTCCAGCACGATCACGCTGCGCAGAAACGAATTCTGCAGCTGCCCTTTCAGCGGAAATGGGTTGTCGATATCGACCTGCGCGAACATGTCATTCTCGCGCTTCATGATCTCCGACTCGAGGGCGATCACCTTCTCGCCGGCGAGCTCGCGCATCGTGTCGAGAATGACCAGCCGCTCGCTCGGCGTGTTGCGATAGCCGTAGTACGAGAGGCCCAGAGCCGCGATGAGGACGGCGGCGATCAGGCCGGAGACGACGAGGCGGCGATGCACTGAGCTTGAATGGTAGCCGGAAGCCGGAAAAACGCCGCGAGGGCGGAGTATTGCCTGGAATAGCGAGCTGTGTTAGGACGCTGACGCATTCTTATCGGCGCTCCGGATTTGGACGCAGAACCTTCGCAATTTTCCTGAAATTTCATACGCTTGGAAGACCGGAGACAGTCGACCGCCATGGATTCCCTCTTCGATGACGACCAGGACGAAGTTGGGAGTGAAATCGAGGCCTATTGCCCCAGCCCGCGCTGCAAGGCCGACACCAACCACACTGTCATCAGCATGTACGAGGACGAGATCCGTCGCGTGCAATGCCAGGTGTGCGGGGACGTCCACGCCTACAGGAAGCCACGGGGTGATGTGGTCGAGCAGGCCACCGAGGAGGTGGCCGCCCGCCGCAAGCTGAGCCGCAAGCCATCCTGGGAAGAGGCGATGTCCCAGGTCACCGAGCAGGAGCTGGCCAGCTGCCGGCCCTACTCGATCCGCGACACGTACGAGGAGATGGACGTCGTGTCGCACCCGAAGTTCGGGACCGGCTTCGTCACGGAGCTGCTCCCGGACAACAAGGTCGAAATCACCTTCAAGGACGAGCGGCGGGTACTCGTGCACAACCGCTCCGACCTCGCCACGAAGATGCCGGACCTGGCCGAGATGCCGGCCCCGCGCGACGTCAAGAAGCGCAAGCGGCGCAAGAAGGGGCCCAGCGAGCTGGCCGCGCGCCTGCTCGGCGAGCGGGTCGAGCCGGCCCCGGTCGAGATGGATCCGGAGGCGACCGCGGCCAAGCTGGCGGCGGCGCAGCGCGCGGCGGAGGAGAAGCGACTCCTCGCGATGCAGATCGCGGCGACCGGCGGCGGGCTGGACGAGTCGGAGGTGACGCCGGCGCAGCGGCGCGAGCGGCGGAGGCTGGAGCGGGAGGCCGAGCGCGAGCGCAAGCGCCAGGAGCGCGAGGCGGAGAAGGCGCGCAAGGCGGAGGAGAAGGACGCCGAGCGCGCTCGCAAGGTGGCGGAGCGCGAGAAGCTGCTCGCGCAGAAGCAGAAGGACCAGGAGCGCAAGAAGGCGCAGCAGGAGAAGGAGCGGGCGCGCAGGAAGGCGCAGGGGGAGAAGGACCGGGACAAGCGGAAGGCCCAGGCCGAGCGGGCCCGGCAGCAGGCGCAGGCCAAGCGAGAGCGCGACAAGGCGAGGGTCGCGGCCGAACGCGAGCGCGCGCGCATGAAGGCGGAGGAGGCACGCGAGCGGGCCCGGCTCAAGGTCCAGGCCGAGCGAGAGCACGCCAAGGTGGCGGCCGACAAGGAACGCGAGCGAATCAAGGCGCAGAAGGAGCGCGAGCGGGCGGTGGCCCAGGCGCGGAAGGAGCGCGAGCGTGCCACCCTCCAGGCGCAGCGCGAGCGCGCAGTGGCCCAGGCTCAGAAGGAGCGCGAGCGCGCTCAGGCCCAGAAGGAGCGCGAGCGCGTCAAGGCCCAGAAGGAGCGCGAGCGGGTCAAGGCCCAGCAGGAGCGCGAGCGCGCTCAGGCCCAGAAGGAACGCGAGCGCGCTCAGGCCCAGAAGGAGCGCGAGCGCGTCAAGGCCCAGAAGGAGCGCGAGCGGGCCCAGGCCCAGAAGGAGCGCGAGCGGGCCCAGGCCCAGAAGGAGCGCGAGCGGGCCCAGGCCCAGAAGGAGCGCGAGCGCGCTCAGGCCCAGAAGGAGCGCGAGCGCGTCAAGGCCCAGCAGGAGCGCGAGCGGGCCAAGGCCCAGCAGGAGCGCGAGCGGGCGAAGGCCCAGAAGGAGCGCGAGCGCGCCAAGGCCCAGAAGGAGCGCGAACGCGCTCAGGCCCAGAAGGAACGCGAACGCGCTCAGGCCCAGAAGGAGCGGGAGCGCGCCAAGGCCCAGAAGGAGCGCGAACGCGCTCAGGCCCAGAAGGAGCGCGAACGCGCTCAGGCCCAGAAGGAACGGGCGCGCGCGGCCGCCGAGCGCGAGCGCAAGAAGAAGACCGCCCGGAAACCGGCCCCTGCGAAGAAGCGCGCGGCGGGGAAGAAGGGCGGCGCCAAGAAGGCGACCGGCGCGCGCCGCCGCTAGGCTCGACCTGGATCGAGGCCGCTCGGTCGGCGCGGTTCGCTCCAGGGCTTTGGGCCCTTACCTGGCCCCTACGAGCGCGCGAGAGGCAGGAGCACGGTGAACTCGGTGAAGACTCCTTCCTCGGAGTCGACCGAGATGATGCCGCCGTGCATGTCCACCAGGTAGCGGGCGATGTACAGCCCGAGTCCGGCCGAGTCGGGGCCGGATGAGGTGTGGTGCTTGGCGCTGTGCACGTCCGAGAACGGCTCGAAGATCCGGTCGCGCAGGTCGACCGGGATCCCGATGCCGTTGTCGCGCACGCGCAACCGGGCCCATGAGCCGGCATAGCGCTCGCGCGGAGCCCGGTCAACCGTCGCCACGACCATGCCGCCCTCCGGGGTGTAGCGGATGGCGTTGGTCAAGAGATTCGACACCACGCGCTGGATCTTGTCCGGGTCCGCGCGGATGCTGGGCGTGTCCTCGAACTCGGTGCCAAGGTCATGCCGCTTGGTGGCGGCCAGCGGCGCCAGGTCGTCGACCACGTCGCGCACGATCTCGACCAGGTCGCACTCGCGCGGCGACAACGTCACGCGGCCCGACTCGATCAGGCTGGCGTGGAGCATCTCGTTGACGAGCCGCATGAGCCGGTGCGCGTTGCGCCGCACCGACTCGGCCGGCCGGCGCAGCCCGTGCGGCAGCGAACCGAACCGCCCCTCGACCATGAGATCGAGGTAGCCGACGATGCTGGTCAGCGGCGTTCTGAGCTCGTGCGCCGCGATCGAGACGAACTCGCCCTTCATCTTGTTGAGCCGGGCGAGCTCGGCGTTCTTGCGCCGGAGCTCCGCCTCCGACTCGATGAGCGCGCGGCTCCGCTGGCGGACGAGCTTGTCCAGGTTGTCCATCAGGTTGCGGAGCTCGGTCTGCGCCGCCTCCAGCTGGGCGCTCTTCTCCTCCACCTCGCGGGTCCGCTGGGCCAGGATGCGCTGCAGGTCGACCGTCCCCGCCTCGGCATGCCGGACCGGCCGCACCGCCGTCGCGCGCCGGGTCGTGCCCGCCCGCCGCGGCTTCCCCTCCCCTGTCCGCTTCCGGTCGGCCATCCCGCGCTCCGAGCGCGAACTATAGCAGCCCGCGAGGCGGCACCGTGTGGAGTGGGAAGGGCCGAAAAGTTGCCTGCGACGGTGGCACGGCGTTCCATAGGCCCATGAACGAGACCTGCTCGGCATGCGGCGCGGAGTTCGTGCCCGCGTACGTGTACCAGCTGGCCGTCACGGCCGAGCGCGGCCGGCTCGCCTTCTGCTCGCTCGATTGCCGGCGGGGCGTCCTGGGCGAAGAAGCGTTTCGCGCCAGGCGGGCGCGGCGGCTCGCGATCCTCAATCACAAAGGCGGAACCGGAAAGACGACGACGGCCGTCAACCTGGCGGCCGGCGCCGCCGAGCGCGGCCTGCGCGTCCTCCTCATCGACACCGACGCCCAGGGCAACGTGGGCGTCTCGCTCGGCATCGCCGGCGAGCGAACGCTTTATCACATCCTGGTGACCTCGTGCGACCCGGGCGAGGTCGCCGTGCCGGTGCGCAAGCACCTCGACGTCATCACGAGCGACGCGAGTCTCGCCGCTGCCGAGATCTGGCTGGCCCGGCAGGACGTCGAGGTCCGCTCGCGCGTGCTCACCCGGCGTCTCAACTTGATGCAGATCTCGCGCCGCTACGACTACGTCGTGCTCGACTGCGGGCCGTCGCTCAACCTGCTCAACCAGAACGCGCTGAGCTACGCCGACGAGGTCATCATTCCGGTCACCTGCGATTACCTCGCGCTGGTTGGCGTCAAGCAGGTGCTCCGCACGATCCGCGAGGTGGAGCGGCACCTGCACCACGCGGTCCGGGTCTCGGCGGTGCTCCCGACCTTCTACGACTCCCGCAAGCGGCTGGCGTGCGAGGTGCTGGAGGCGCACCAGGGCCACTTCAAGGAAAAGTGCCTGCCGCCGATCCGCAGCAACACGCGCCTGGCCGAGGCGCCGAGCCGGCGCAAGACGATCTTCGAGCACGCTCCCGACTCGAAGGGGGCCGCGGACTACGCACGGGTGGTCGACTGGCTGGTCAGCTCCGGAGCTCCGCAGCGGGCTGCCGGACCGGCGGAGGCCGTCGCGGCGGCCGCGACCGGCGACACCACCGCCGGAGCCGAACCAGGCGCCGCAGCCTGACCAGCCAGCCCACGAGGAGGAGGAGCATGACCGAGGCGAAGATCCTGAAGCACGACCCGCTCAGCGAGGCCGAGACGATCCTGCGACAGGATTTCTACGGCGCCGGCGGCGAGCGCCGGCCGGCCCGCCGCCTGGCCGTCCCGGCGCGGCCCCGCCCGACTCACTACAAGGTCGTGTGCATCTCGCTCTAC
>WNGB01011275.1_pt1 | contig 12273 bp, 9 predicted proteins | sample 5400681 | NCBI WGS metagenome assembly WNGB01 (sample SAMN13153367, study PRJNA577476) | soil metagenome | isolation source: 115 cm soil or saprolite under grassland replicate 2 | place: USA:California | collected 2016-06-15 | reverse complement strand
GCACCGCTTACACCATCACGTACGCTTCAAATTCACGTCCTTCGGTTAGTCCGAGAGTGCGCGTGCGCGCCAACCGCGAAGGAGCTTCAGTGCGTTTGAGCCCGGTCGTGAATGTAGCGACGCCTTGAAAGCAATTGGCTGTCTGTGTCGAAGTAGAGTTTAGTTCTTATCCTTCCTGCTATGTCCAAAACACTGCTAGCAACGTTCGCAATCTGTCTCTTTATTCTTGCTCTCTCAGAACCAGGGACTGAGCGTAGGGCAATTGCGAGTGCGCAACACTGCGAACAGTCCGGCCTACGCAAGATCTCGATGAGCGTAATACGCAAGGAAGGTGAACCGGTTGATACCTTGCGCCCGGAAGACCTGGCCATCTTTGAGAACAAAGCCTCAGGCGAGATTCTCAAACTTGAACGAGGAATGAATGAGACTTTATCAGTTGCGATCCTGATCGATACCAGCGCGTCCCAACAAGGCTCGTTGGGCGGCACCAAGCTGGCGGCGCAAAAGTTCGCCGGGTCTATTCTGCAAAATGGAAAGAACCACGTAGCGTTGATTTCCTTTTCCGGAGCAGCAACAGTCGAACAGGAACTAACCAACGATCTGGCGAAATTGCGCGCGGCAATTGATCGGATCAAGTTTATAGCTCCCACCGGATATGTTGGCGCCGCCGTAGTCATCGGAGGCTTGCCGCCAATTCCGGTTAGAATGCCGGCTGGTGGCGCGACAGCTATCTGGGATACGATCAAGTTCACCACTGACGGAATTCTTCAATCTCTGGATGGTTCGCGCGGCGTAATACTGCTGCTCAGTGACGGAGAGGACACGAACAGCAAAACAAAAATGCGCGATGTCATTGTGCATGCAGCCGCTCAGGACATCGCCATTTTTTCCGTCGGTATTGGTGACGATAACAATTATGGCCTCAACCGCGAAAAACTGAACAAGGTGTCGGAGGAAACGGGAGGGCGGGCATTCTTTCCGAAGAAAGTCAAAGAGCTCGATGTCACACTTCGCGAAATCGAGCAGCAACTTCGGTCGCCCTATTTTTTGACCTATTGCACACTTGATCAAAGAACGATTGGGTCGCTGCTTAAGATTAAGATCGGGATCAGGAACCCGCAATTGCGACACTCAAAGCTGCGACTGCTGTACCCGCATTTTGGCTTGTAACTGAAATTGAGGCGTCCGGCTAAGCACGGGTTTACTTTTCGTCCTTCATCCTTCATCCTTCATCCCTCCAATGTCCGAACCACTCTTCGCATCTCTTTTTGACGAAACCGAGCGACGGCCGCTGACTGTCAGCGAGTTGACTGAGTCGATTCGCAAGGCGATCGAAGCTCGCTTCGCGTCCGTTTGGGTCGAAGGTGAAATCTCAAACTTCAAGGCGCATTCATCCGGTCATTGGTATTTCACAATCAAGGACGAAGGAGCTCAGCTTCGCGCCAAGTGTTTTCGTTCTACGAACAGCCGCATACGCTTTCGCCCCACTGACGGCTTACACGTGAGGGCTCGCGGCCGTCTGACCGTTTATGAAATCCGCGGCGAATACGAGTTGATCGTGGAAGCGCTTGATCCCGTCGGCGCCGGCGCGTTGCAAGTCGCATTCGAGCAACTGCGAGATCGGCTACAAGCTGAGGGACTTTTTGCCGCGGAGTTGAAGCGTCCGCTGCCATTTTTTCCGGGGCGCGTAGGAGTAGTTACGTCGCGAACCGGCGCGGCCATACGAGACATCCTTAACGTTATCTCGCGGCGCACGCGCACAGTTCACGTACTTTTCTCTCCCGCGCGCGTACAGGGTGACGGCGCCGGACGGGACATTGCGCGGGCTATCAAACTTATTAACGACTACCATGATCGCGCTCGCGCTCAGGGACGAACCCGTGACCTGGTGGACGTGCTGATTGTGGGCCGCGGTGGCGGCTCAACTGAGGACCTGTGGGCGTTCAATGAAGAGGAAGTGGCCCGCGCGATTCGTGCCTCCACAATTCCAGTTATCTCAGCGGTGGGTCATGAAACTGATTTTACGATTGCGGATTTCGTCGCCGATCGAAGAGCTCCAACTCCCTCTGCGGCAGCGGAACTGGTCGCCGCACGCGAGGACCAACTCTGCGCAGCGCTCGCGCAAACAGGTCAAAACCTGTCGCAACTGGTGCGCTACAAAATCGTGACCGCGCGCAGCCGCGTGCAGCAGCAGGCTCTTTCGCAGGCTTTCGATGAAGTGCGCGGCAGATTGCGCAACGCGGCAGCCTCCACAAACGCAGCGATGCACCGCGTGCAGATATTGATGAATCAAGCGGTTCGCAGTGCACACCTGCGCGCCGATGCCTTAAGTGGCAGCCTGGCGCCCGCGCAGCTACGTGCTCGCCTGGCCGAAGAGCGTGTCCGCTTTGATTCGGCGTATACTGGCTGCAATACTGCAATCGAGAAGCAGATTGTTGAGGCCAAAAAACGACTCGGGCTGGCAGCAACCTCGCTCGATGCGCTTTCGCCGCTGAGCGTGCTGCAACGTGGTTATGCAATAGCTCAGACTGAAGACGGCGGTCTCCTGCGTGAGGCAAGACTCGTCGCCATAGGCGACAGAGTCAAGGTGCGCCTGGCCAGGGGAAGAATTGATGCTCGTGTTGAGGGCGTCGAAGACAACTAATGACCACAGCTGTAATGGGGGGTTTGCTGAATGAACAAAAACGACGGACAACCCAAAAGTTTTGAGGCCTCGCTCGAAGCGTTGGAACAAATCGTCCACCAGCTTGAGGGAGGTGACTTGGCGCTCGAAAAAAGTTTGGAATTATTCGAGGAAGGTATTCGCCTCTCTCGTCAATGTCAGGAACGTCTCAATCAGGCTGAACGCCGCATCGAGGTGCTGCTTCGCGATAACCAGGGTCATCCCGTAGTGAGCGCATTCGAGGAAGCAAAAATAATTTCCGAAGACAACAACGCATAACATGAAAACGTCTTCTGAAATAGCTGCTTTTGAAATGTTAGGCAATGCGGCTGAGGCCAATTTCGGACAATTCGTAAGCGAAACTCGCAACCTCGTAGATGCAGCGCTCGATCAAATCCTACCGCCGGAACTACAGCCTCCTCAAAAAGTACACGCAGCGATTCGTTGGAGTGTTTTTGCGGGGGGTAAGCGTTTTAGGCCATTGCTGCTGCTTGCCGTCGGGGCAACCTTCGAAGCGGACCTGGCGCTGCTTATGAACACAGCCTGCGCTCTCGAAATGATTCACACCTACTCGTTAATTCACGATGACCTGCCTTCGATGGACGACGACGACCTCAGGCGCGGGCGCGCAACCTGCCATGTTCGCTTTGGCGAGGCAACTGCTATCCTGGCCGGCGACGCGTTGCAAACGCTGGCCTTCAAGACAGTTTCGGAAGATGAAAGACTCTCCACGGGAAAGCGTGTCCGTCTAATCTCAGAGATTGCAGGCGCGGCGGCGACGCCTGACGGAATGATAGCGGGGCAGGCGTATGATCTTCAGGCGGAGTCACGCGAAGTTACCGGCGCAGAGTTGGAACAGATTCATCGGCTGAAGACTGGCGCGCTAATTATTGCCGCAGCCAGGTGCGGCGCCATCATTGCCGAAGCCTCTGAGACCGACCTCGCGGCTATAACCGAGTACGCTGCTCAGCTTGGGCTTCTTTTTCAGATCACAGATGACCTGCTGGACGTCACTGCCACCGCCGAAACTCTTGGCAAAACTCCGGGCAAGGACTTGCGCTCAAAAAAAGCTACTTACCCGGCACTGTACGGAGTTGACGCTACGCGTGAACACCTGACTCACGCTCACGAAACCGCTTGCGCTTCGTTGGAGAGTTTGAATCGGCCCATCGATCTGCTGCGCGCCATCGCTGATTTTATTCTGGAGAGACAGGCGTGAGGCAGTCGGAACCGTTCCTTCTTACATCCCACATTCTTAATAACAATGAAATATAAAGTTGCATTGGTTTTGCTCTGTTTGTTCACTCTGGCCGCGAGTTTTTTCGGCACGGCTTGTCGTCAAACAACAAGGTCAACATCACCGGCGGCGGTGGTTGACGTGGCAACTTACAAAAATGACATTCAGAAATGGCAGAGCAGTCGTCTGGCAAGTCTGACGAAGGAAGATGGCTGGCTCACGCTGGTTGGTCTCTTCTGGCTCAACGAAGGCGAGAACAAATTTGGCAGCGATCCAGGAAACCCTATCGTGCTGCCGAAAGACAAAGCGCCTCCCATAGCAGGATCACTATGGCTGGAGAACGATCGTGTGCGACTGGCTGCGCGTCCAGGTGTCGAGATTACTGTGGACGGAAAATCTGCGACGGTTCTCGATCTCAAAGACGATAACGACGAGGGTGGGCCAACAATTCTGAAACTCGGGCCGCTGCTAATCAACGTCGTCAAGCGCGGCGAACGAATTGGGCTAAGAGTTAAAGATGTCGAAAGCCGTACGCGGCGTGAGTTCAAAGGCCTCGAGTATTACCCGATCGATCCGAAGTGGCGTATCGAAGCTCGCTTCGAACCTTACCAGCCGCCGAAAACGATTCCCATTACGAACGTACTCAGCATGACGGATGATGAAACGTCGCCGGGCGCGCTCACGTTTGAAGTTGATGGCAAGACCTATCGAATTGATCCAATACTGGAAAAAGGTGAGACCGATCTCTTCGTAATGATTGCCGACGACACCACTGGCAGGGAAACATATGGCGCGGGACGCTACCTTTACGTGTCGCCGCCGGATGCGTCCGGCAAAGTAATCATCGACTTCAACAAGGCCTACAGTCCACCCTGCGCCTTCACAAACTTTGCCACCTGTCCATTACCACCGCGGCAAAATCATCTTCCCTTCCGTATTGAAGCCGGAGAAAAGAAGTACGCCGGCAACGTGCATTGATCCGGGGCAGAAGTCCGACCGTTAGGCAGGAAGGGCTTTGGTCGGGCAGAAGCCCAACCGTCAGGGAAGGTTTACTATTACGCCTGCTGCCCACTGCCCACCGCTCAAGCCCATTGATACCGCCCATTAGATATGCCGATTGATTTGGGATCAGTGAATGGCCGACGGCAGGTTGTCTGCCAAGCCTGCCTTTCTCTGCATCTCTTTCCACGTTTCGGGAATAAATGAGGTGATCTGGTGTGTCTCTTCGTGATCATCCGCGAATGTTTGATAGAGCGTGAAGTCGGGCAGCGAAAGACAAGTAAGTGGAGAATGAAGGTTGTAGCCTGTATCGATCCCGACGGCGCTGTGTGAAATGTAAATTCCATGCCGGCCTACACGTCCCCGCAAAGGAAGTAGCGGCGTCGGGGTGTGACCAAAGATACAGGGTTTGCCACGGTAGTTTTTGTAAAACTCCATGTCGCGCATCCAGAGCAGCGCTTGCGGGGCGGTGTCGCGTGGATGCTTACTCCGATCGAGACCGGCATGCACATAAATAGCGTAATCGTCTTCGTAGTAGTAGGGGAGTGAGTGGAAGAAGTCCAAATGTTCTGACGGCACGCTGCTTTCGATGTCCTGCCGGGCATCAGCGAGATCCTGCTCTTTCGCTATGGTCAGGGCCTTTCCCACATACTGCTCAAACGTGCGCTCACCGCCAGTGACCGGAGTGATCCAAAGGTTGGTGCTGCCCTCAATAAAATCCAGCAACATTTGTTCATGATTGCCGCGCAGGCAAAGCACCCGTTCGGGATTCTCTCGCTGGAGATTCACTACCAGGTCGACACAACCGGGAGCATCGGGTCCGCGATCGATTAGATCACCCAGAAAGACGAGCATGTCTGAAGTCTGGTCGCGCGGAAGCATTTCCCACAGCCGATGCAGCTGGGCGCAACGGCCGTGAACATCCCCGACAACAAAAGTTTTCATGCAGCGGTTCCCTCGCGCTCCTGTAGTGAGGTCCTGACCATTTGCATCATTTCCTTAAAACGCGGGTCGTCGTGTAGATCAGCCCAATTTGGATCTGACTCAAACCAGAGATAGTTTTCGTTACCCAGTTCAATGGCCTTATTCAACCACGTGAGCGCCAGTACTTGTCGGCCCTGTAGTAAATAAGCCGAGGCCAGCCAGTAAGCAATGTCATGATCGGCGGCTGCCACTGTCTTGACCCTATCGGTTAACTGCTTGTCGGCCAGCTCGTGCTTGCCCTGGGCGCTCAGACAGGTTGCCAGAATCGGGCGGATGCCGTCCATCCTGGGATTACGTTCGAGCACCTGCTCGAGAATCCGGGTCGCCGCTTCAATCTCACCGCGATAATAGAGTACACGAGCGCGGATGGTTTTGATCAACGGGTGGTCAGGTTCCATGGCTGCGCCCTGATCGAGTTCATGCAGTGCCTCTTCGTAGCGCCGCAGATACATGAAGATACGCGCGCGATTGTAGCTAGTCACCACGCGTTCGTTTGGATTGAGCCGAACCATGCGGTCAAAACTACGCAAGGCGCGGTCATACTCGCTATCGAGGCGCGCCACCACCCCGCGCGCGAAGTGGACGCCAACGTCATTTGGGTATTCTTCGCGCAACAGCTCGACCTCCGCGCGCGCCTTCGGTTTTTCACCGCGGCTTAGATAGATAAAAATCATCTGCATCCGCGCTTCCAGCAATTTGGGATCGAGAGCAAGCGCTTTATCGAATGCGGCCAGTGCTTTGTCGTGATCGTGCGCCTCGCCCAGTCCCTTCAAAACTCGATTAACGTAGCAACCACCCAAGGCGGAGTGGGCCAACGCGAAATTTGGATCCAGCTCGGTGGCCCGCTCGAAGTGGCTGATTGCAGCATCCAGGTCGGCGCGACTGATGGTGTGATAGATAAACCTTCCCATGCAGTCGCGGCCGCGCAAGTACTCTTCGGAAGCAGCAGCATCGGCTGTAGATCCTTTTGCCAGTTCGACCTTTTCATCAGGACTTAACTCTACACGCAGGCCGTCGACGATGTGCTGCACAATCGAGTCCTGGACGGCGATGATGTCGCTGGCATCGGCATCGATGCGATCGCTCCAGAGAATCTCGCTGGTTCTTACGTCAAGCAATTGCACGGTTACTCGCAAATGATCCTTAACTCGCAGAAAACTCGCGGTTAGGATCGCATCGACGTCCAACTCGCGGCCGACATCGCCGGGGTCAAATTGCTTTCCCTGGTATCTCACGATAACCGACGATGGCCGAACCACCAGCGCCCGGACCCGGGCCAGCTCTGTAATCACTGCGTCGGCAAGCGAGAATTCATAGAAAGCAGTCTCGGGGTCATCGCCCAGATTCTTGAAAGGCATTATCGCCAGACTCTTGCGGTCGCGATCGCCAAAGGTGGTGGGTGTTTCGTCGGCCTCGCGAGGTCTCGAAGCGCTGCGGCCGCGCGACGAGGAACCAGCGGAGCTTTCGCTTCCGGTAAGATTCTTGAACCAGCGCACAGCCCGCGCCATTGGCCCCTCAGCGTGCAAGTGTCGCGGCGCTACCGGTAAGCCGCTTTCATCGATAATTGCGCCACTGGTTGTCGCCAAATCGCGCACCACAGCGCGCAGGTCATCGCGAAACTGTCCGATCTGCTGGTAACGATCGCGTGGATTTTTTTGCAGGGCGCGATTGAGTATTTGTTGCAAGCGGGGTGGAACCGGCTCTCGTCTGGCGTCACTAATAGCCGCCGGCTCCTCGTACAAGACAGCATGACGAACATCGACAGCTGTCTTTCCGCGAAAGGGCCAGGTGCCCGTAAGCATCTCGTATAGCAGCACACCGGTGGAGAAAATATCGGCACGGGAATCGACGCGATCGCCGCGGGCTTGTTCAGGTGCCGCGTAAGTTGCCGTCCCATATGGCACTCCTACCTCAGTAAGCTCAGTGTGATGAATGCCGGAGGTCCGTGCTTTATCGTCGTCGAGTAGTTTAGCGAGACCAAAATCGAGAACCTTCACTTCGCCTTTGCTCGTTACCATAACGTTGCCCGCTTTGATGTCGCGATGGATTATCCCCTGCGCATGCGCGGCGGAGAGCGCGTCAGCGACTTGTATGGTGATAGAGAGCGCGCTTTCGAGGTGCAAAGGCTTGCCGTTTACCAGTTGGCGCACATTGCGGCCCGCGATGTATTGCATCGCTATGAAGTGGATGCCATTGATTTCGTTCAAGTCAAAAATCGTGCAGATGTTGGCGTGATCCAGGGCGGACGCCAGCCGTGCCTCGCGCTCAAAGCGCTTAACGTTTGCTTCTTTGGTTAAGAGTTCTTCCGGCAGGACTTTAATTACAACCGTGCGTCCGAGCTTGGAATCCAGAGCCTTGTAGACAGTTCCCTGCCCGCCCGCACCGAGCTTCTCGAGAATCTTGTAATTCCCTAGCGTTGTTCCAACCATGAGGCAGTTTACTTTCGCCTTATTTAACTCCCAACCCTCACTACACCGCAACCTGTTGGAGATTGCATTAGATTAGGAAGCTGGCGATCTATCTGAACTGGTTCTTCCTCGGCTGCAGGAGAGCCGATAGTGAAAGAAGGCGGAGGTGGAGAAACCGTTTCCGCGTCCGCCTTGTTTAGCCTGGAGAAAATTTAGACTCGCGTTTTAGTTGCCGTTCAGACCATCTCTATAGCCGGTCTGAAACGCTAGTCGGAAGTATTGCTGGTACAGGTAGCTATCCCCCAGTCGCGAGCTGTAATCTTTCAGAGCCCGTTGGTAGGCGCTACTGTTGCTATAGCCATAACTTCCATAGCCGTAAGCACGGCCATAATTGTTGACCCGGTTACGATCCTTGCGACCTTCCTTGATACCTTCATTGTATCCGGCATTCAAGGCGGTCTGCCGCAATTCAAAGGAGCCTCCGTAGTTCGGATAATTATCCCAGCTGCCGCTCCTACGGTAGCGATCATTCAACCTATCCCGACGCCTCTGATCACGATTGTAGTCGCGGTTACGGCGGTAGTAGTCATCATTACGATATTGCGCCTGGGCCGTCATGCTCGACATGATTCCAATGCCCAACAATAACGAGAATCCCAGGATTAGTCCTCCGATTGTGTTCTTCAGATTGTTCGATCTCATTTTTAACCTCCTTCGAAAGTGGGTGCCGCAATGACCATGCCGCTCGGAAGAGAAGCTGAAACAGCTTACCTCGGCCTGAGAAAACCGAGTATCCTGTCATCTTGAATGGCTTCAAAACGAGATAGATCGATATAAGTACACCCAGTTCTGCAATCTTTTTTGACAACTGCTCTTAGCCTCAATTAACGGAGAAAACCCGATAGTGAGTGGGGGGCAAATTAGTACCACTAAAAAAACAGTATCTTAAATTGGATTTCTCTGTGTTACCTCTGTGCTATCCGGTGTCTGTGGTGAGTGGTTATCGGGCGTTTATTCACCACAGAGGATACAGAGGCCACAAAGGTTGGACAAAGAAGACCTCAAACTAAGACACTCCTGTAAAAAATAACTAATTGACATTCCCGCGCTTGGTGGCTATTTTTTCCTTAGGGCGGGTATATATCTAAAAGATTTTTAGTCTGCCCTCTTGCCTTCCCGATTCGTTCTCACTCTTTAACAAGCTCAGTCCGCTTTCTCGGAGATCGATCATGATGACTAAAATTCTGTGCTGCATTGTTCTGCTTGCAATTGTGACCTGTTTGGGACTAAGCGACACGCCCGGATTGGCTCATGCGAGTGCGACGTCCTTCGGCCGATCGGTAGATAAGTCGCAGGCTTCGGATCATGGCGGAAAGATTGAGAGCCGGTACGACGGCTTCAACCATGAAACCATAGTGACGCTCAACAAGATGCGAATCACCTGCGAAAGCGCGAAGGGGAATTTTAAGGATGCCTGCGTCAGCTTCGTCGCCGCGCTCCACTGTCCGGGCATCCAACTGGATCATGTCCGCTTCGCCAGCTTGCAACTAATTTTCCAAACCAAGGATTGGGATCAGCGGCATCCGCTGAATCAACGGCAACTGACGGTGGTGGCGGACGGAGAAACTTTAAGACTCGGTCAAATGCAGTTAGTCAGCCAGAGCGTTGACACGCTGATGACGGAAGTGCTGGAAGTTACGATGCCATACGCGGTGTTCCTGAAGATCGTGCGAGCGCAGGTGGTTGAAATGAAAGTGGGTAACACGGAATTTGAGCTGCGACAACAAAACCTTGCCGCTCTTCGAGATTTGAACAATCGCGTAAAGTTCTGACTGTTGCGCCAGGCGGAAGCAGCCGCCAGGAAAGCTCACGAATGAAAAGTGAAAGAGGCCGCTCCCAGTGAGCGGCCTCTTCTTTAGTAAACGTCTCGCACCCTTCCGACAGTCGGGTTTTGCCGACTAATCAGCAATCCCCATCTGCCAGAGCATGTAGGCGTAGTCGAAGGCCACTTCGTGCAGGAAATCATAACGGCCGGAAGAGCCACCGTGACCTGCGCCCATGTTCGTCTTCAAGAGCAGTGGGTTATTGTCAGTCTTCATTGAGCGCAGGCGGGCCACCAGCTTCGCGCCTTCCCAATAAGGCACCTGGCTGTCGTTGAGTGAAACTTTCACCAGCATCGACGGATAATTCTTACGACCGACATTGTCGTAAGGTGAATACAGCTTCATGTATTCGTACGCCGCCTTCTCGTTTGGGTTGCCCCACTCGATGTATTCGCTGGTCGTCAGTGGCAACGAAGCATCGAGCATAGTATTGAGCACATCGACAAACGGCACCTGCGCTACGACCGCCTTGAAGAGATCTGGACGCATGTTCGCAACGGCTCCCATCAGTAAGCCGCCAGCGCTGCCGCCCTGAATGACCAGGCGGTCGCTCGACGTGTACTTGTTCTTCACCAGATAGTCAGCACTCGCGATGAAGTCGGTGAAGGTGTTCATCTTCTTCATCATGCGCCCTGCCTGGCGCCACTCTTCACCCAGCTCGCCGCCGCCCCTGATGTGCGCGATGACGTAAACGACACCACGATCCAGCAAGCTCAGCCTATTCGAACTGAAGTTCGGCGCGATGGAGATGCCATACGATCCATAGCCGTAAAGCAGCAGGGGCGCCGACCCGTCGAGCTTCGTGTCTTTGCGGTAAACCACCGACAGCGGAATCTTCGTTCCACCAGACGCTATGGCAAACAGCCGCTCCGACTTGTAATTGTTCTTGTCGAAACCGCCGGGCACTTCCGTTTCTTTAAGCAGCGTGGCCTTGCGCGCGTTCATGTCGTAATCAAACACGGAGCTCGGCGTTACTAACGACTGATAGTTGTACCGCACGACGGGTGTAGTAAATTCGCGATTCTGCGCCAACGAAGCTGAATAAACAGGCTCCGGGAATTCCACGCGATATCGCTTGTTTGTTTGGAAGTCGAAAACCTCGATCTTCTGTAAACCCTGTTCCCATTCCGACAGAACCAGGTGTTTGGCGAAGAGATCGATATCTTCAATCTTCACTTCCGGACGATGGGCAATCAGCTCCTTCCAATTCGCCTGGGAGGGACTGGAGACAGGCGCCGTTACCACGCGGAAGTTTTTAGCTTCCTTGTTTGTCCGGACATAGAAAAGGTCGCCACGATGCTCAACGTCATACTCGTGATCAGCTTCGCGCGGGCTGATAATTTTCAATTCCGCCGTTGGCGTGTCGGCAGGAAGATAGCGCCATTCTTTCGAGGTCTTGCTTTCCGAGCCCAGGAAAATCACGGCCTTGTCTCGGGAACGTCCGGCACCAATGTCGAAAAGTTCGTCCTTCTCTTCAAAGAGCAAATCGGTCTTCTCGCTTCCTAAAACATGTCGAAAGAACTTATCAGAACGCTTTGTAACGGCGTCTTCCGTAGTGAAGAAGATCGTTTTGTTGTCTGTAGCCCAGGCTACATTTCCCACCCGTTCGAAGGTCTCGGGCAAAAGTCCTCCTGAACGCAAGTCCTTAATCTGGAGTTTGTACTGGCGGTAGCCAGTGGTGTCGGATGAATACGCAAGAAGATTGCCGTCGTCGCTGGGAACAAAGGCGCCCACGCTGAAGAACTTCAACCCCTTGGCGAGCTCATTCTGGTCCAGTACGACTTCTTCTTTGGCGTCGAGACTGCCCTTTTTTCGGCAGTTGATTGGATACTGCTTGCCCTGCTCGGTGCGCGTGTAATAAAAATAATTTCCCCAGCGATAAGGTACGCTGACGTCGGTCTCCTTGATGTGCCCAACCATCTCTTTGTAAAGCTTGTCCTGCAAGGCGGCAGTGGGCTTCATCATCTCCTCGGCATAAGTATTCTCCGCTTCCAGATGCGCGATAACCTCGGGATTGCTTTTGTCCCGCAGCCAGAAATAGTAGTCGAGCATCGTATCGTCATGAATTTTTGTGGTTTTGGTTTTCTTTTCAGTCATGGG
>WNGB01015098.1_pt1 | contig 12274 bp, 10 predicted proteins | sample 5400681 | NCBI WGS metagenome assembly WNGB01 (sample SAMN13153367, study PRJNA577476) | soil metagenome | isolation source: 115 cm soil or saprolite under grassland replicate 2 | place: USA:California | collected 2016-06-15 | reverse complement strand
GGCCCATCCGCTCCTCCAGGCGGCGCAGGTGCTCGTCGACCTCGTCGAGCATGCCGTCGGGGAAGCGCCTGCCGGCCGCACGGTAGGCGTTGCAGGCCTCGCAGGTGACCGTGAAGCCGTGCGGGACCGGCAGGCCCATCCTGGTCATCTCGGCGAGGTTGGCGCCCTTCCCGCCGAGCAGGTTCTTCATGTCCTTGTTGCCCTCTTCGAAGTCATACACGTACTTGCCGGCCATGACGCCTCCGCCTCCTTGATGGGTTGTGCCATAGGGTAGTCGCTGCGCGCGGGACAATGCTCTTGTGCTCTCCTCGCCGAGCCCGCGGCGGCAGGCGCCCTGCGGGCGGCCGGCGTCCCGTAGCCGGCCGTTGACGGCCCCTGCCCCGCCGCCTAGCGTCCGTGCTGCACCCACGCCGCCGCGAAGGGGAGGGCCATGCGCGTACTCGTCCAGTTCCGGACCTCGACCGGGATGCACGCGGCAACCCTGCGCGGGGAGGCGATGCCGCCGTTCGCCGCGGCGACCGCCGCGCCGATCGCCGGTCTGGTCATCGACCCCGCCTTCGCCCCCGTCCAGCTGCCCACGCCGCGGGCGGCCGAGCCTGGGGCGAGCCCCTACCGCTACTCCCCCGCGGTGAGCTTCTCGATGGCCCCGGAGCAGGCCACCTACCTGGTCAGGGGCACCGTGCCCGACGACCCCGACAGCCAGCGCAGCGCCCTGGCCGAGGCCACCGCCCGGCCGGAGGTGGTGGGCGTGTTCGCCGACCCGGTCATCTCCACCTGCCTGGTGTGCCCTGGCAGCCCGCCGCTCGGCTCCGACCAGGACGTGGCGCGCCTGCTGGGGGTCAAGGCGCTGGCCGACGCCGGCATGGACGGCTTCCGGGTGCCGGTGGCGATCGTCGACACCGGCGTCAACCTGGCCCACCTGGAGCTGCAGGGCCGCGACCCCAAGTTCAGCGCGCGCAGGAGCTGGACCCCGGCGGGGGTGGCGACCCGGCCGGGCCGCCACCCGGTCGGGCACGGCACCATGTGCGCCTACGACGTCGGCATCGCCGCGCCGAAGGCGACCCTGCTCGACCACGCGGTGCTGCTGTCGGAGACGCCGGGCGAGACGGCCATGTCCGGGCTGCTGTCGGACGCCGTGCTCGCCTACTCCAAGCTGCTCGGCGTCGTCCAGGCGATGCCGGCCGGCCGCCGGGCGCTGGTGGTCAACAACAGCTGGGGCATGTTCTCCCCCACCTGGGACTTCCCGGTCGGCCACCCGGGCAACTACTCCGACAACCCGGCCCACCCGTTCAACGTGATCGTGGCCAGCCTGGAGGCGGCCGGCGCCGACCTCCTGTTCGCGGCGGGCAACTGCGGCCGTGACTGTCCCGACGGCCGCTGCCAGTTCGGCGCCAGCCAGCCGATCTGCGGGGCCAACTCGCACCCCAGCGTGCTGTCGGTGGCCGGGGTCGACACCAAGAAGCAGCGGGTCGGCTACTCCTCGCAGGGGCCTGGGCGGCTGGCGCCGGCCAAGCCGGACCTGTCGGCCTACACCCACTTCAAGGGCTCGGGGGTCTTCCCGGCCGACGGCGGCACCTCGGCCGCCTGCCCGGTGGCGGCCGGCGTGGTGGCGGCGGTGCGGGAGCGCTTCCCGGCCTCGGTGCTGGCGCCGGCGGAGCTGCGGGCGCTGCTGTTCAAGACGGCCGAGGACCTCGGCGGCACCGGCTTCGACCACGACTTCGGCTGGGGAGCGATCGACGCCACCGCCCTGGCAGGCGCCCTCGCCGGGGTGAAGCGGTCGGCCCGCCGCCGAGCCAGGCCAGGGAGGTCGTAGGCGTGCCACACCGGCATGTTCTGGCAGGCGCGCTACGGTGGACAGATGACGAAGGTCATGATGACCCTGAAGCTCGATCCCGAGCAGGCGTCGCTCACCCAGGTGCGGCGGCTGCTCGGGCTGGCGGCGGACGAGGTCGACCGCCGCTTCGGGGTGGTCAACATCAGCCCAGGCGAGCACCTGTACACGATCCTGGTCGAGGAGGAGGCCGGTCAACATCAGCCCAGGCGAGCACCTGTACACGATCCTGGTCGAGGAGGAGGCCGCCGACCGGGTGCGTGGCGCCGAACCGGTCAGGGGGGTGCACGCCAACCCGCGCATCGAGCCGTTCGGCCCCCCGCAGGGCGGCTAGCCGGACGGGTAGCCCTGGCGGTTGACCAAGGAGTTCAACGCTCGTAGACTTCAGTGAGCGTTGAGTTTCTTGGTGCCGGAGGTGCCGCATGTGGGCGATGGTGCAGAAGGAGTTCCGCCAGCTTCGGCGCGACCGCCGCACGGTCGCGATGATGATCGTGCTGCCGGTGCTGCTGCTGGTGGTGTTCGGCTACGCGGCCAGCTTCGATGTGACCGAGATCAAGACGGTGGTGGTCGGCCCCGGCGCGCAGGCGGCCGCCGACCGGCTGCGCGAGCCGTTCGTGGTGGACCGGGTCGAGCCGGGCGAGACCCGCGACGACGCGGTTGCGACCTTGCGCGACGGTCGCGCCCAGGTTGCGGTCGTGACCGGCGCCGGCCAACCCCAGGCGCTGGTCGACGGGGCCGACCTGTTCGCGGCGCGGGCGGCGGTCACAGCCATGCGCCAGGCGGCCGCCCAGCCCGGCCAGGTGGCGCCCGAGCCGGAGGTGCTGTTCAACCCCGGCCTGGAGACCTCGGTCATCATGGTGCCGGCGCTGATCGGGGTCATCCTGGTGTTCGTCGGGGTGGTGGCGACCAGCCTCGGGGTGGTCCGCGAGCGCCAGGCCGGCACCCTCGAGCAGCTGGCGGTGATGCCGTTCCGCCCCTCCGACGTGTTCGTCGGCAAGATCCTGCCGTACTTCGTGGTCGCGGCGGTCGACCTGACGGTGATCACCGTCGTCGGCATCACGCTGTTCGACGTCCCGTTCCGCGGTTCGGCGCTGACGCTGGCGCTGGGGGCGACCCTGTTCCTGTTCGTCACCCTCGGGCTGGGGGTGCTCATCTCGACGGTGTCGCAGAACCAGGGCCAGGCGATCCAGCTCGCGTTCATGACGGTCCTGCCCCAGATCCTGCTGTCGGGGATGATCTTCCCGCTGGCGTCGATGGCGGCAGGGGTGCGCTGGATCGGCTACGTCCTGCCGCTGACCTACTTCATCCAGATCTCCCGCGGCGTGATGGTGCGCGGCACCCCGATCGAGGCGCTGGTGCTGCCCCTGAGCATGCTGGCCGTGCTTGGCGTGGCCGTCTTCGGCCTGTCGGTGGTCCGCTTCCGCCGCGACCTGGCCCCTGCCGGCACGGCCCGGGCGGCGGATGCCGGGGAGCGGCGCAAGATCACGGCGGCTGCGCGATGAGCGGCTACGGCGTGAGCGACCTGCGGGTCCGCTACGGCGGCCAGCTGGCCGTCGACGGCGTCAGCTTCACCGTGCAGCGCGGAACGGTGACCGCCCTGGTCGGCGGGGACGGCGCCGGCAAGACCAGCGTGCTGCGGGCGCTGGCCGGCGCGGTCCGGCCGGCGGGCGGCGGCGTGCGGCGGCCAGACGCGCACCGCATCGGCTACATGGCGGCCGGCGAGGCGGTCTACCGCGACCTGACGGTCGACGAGAACCTCGCCTTCAGCGCCAGCGCCTACGGGGTGCGCGGCGCCGAGGCCGCCAGGCGCGCCGCCGAGCTGCTGCGGCGCACCGGCCTCCAGGACGCCGGCGGCCGGCTCGGCGGGCAGCTCTCCGGCGGCATGCGCCACAAGCTGGCGCTGGCCATGGCGCTGCTGCACGAGCCGGAGCTGCTGGTGCTCGACGAGCCCACCACCGGGGTGGACCCGGTCAGCCGCGCCGAGCTGTGGCGGCTGATCGCCGCCGCGGCCGCCGCCGGTGCCGCGGTCGTGCTCGCCACCTGCTACGTCGACGAGGCGGAGCGGGCCGCCTCGGTGGTGGTCCTGTCCGAGGGGCGACCGCTGCTGGAAGGGTCGCCCGAGGAGGTGGTCGCCCGCATGCCTGGGGTGGTGGTCGACTCGGCGGTCAGGCTCGACCCGGTGACCTCATGGCGCCGCGGCGCCCGCTGGCGGACCTGGTCCGCCGACGGGACCGTCCCGGCCGGGGCGGCCCGCGCCGAGCCGGACCTGGAGGACGCGGTGATCGTCGCCGAGCTGGCGCGGCCGCGTCGCGCTGGGGAGGTGGCGGCATGACCCTGGTGGAGATCCGCGGGGCGCGCAAGCGCTTCGGCGAGGTGGTCGCGGTCGACGGCGTCGACCTGGAGGTCGCGCCCGGCGAGGTGGTCGGCCTGCTCGGCGCCAACGGCGCCGGCAAGACGACGCTGATCCGGCTGATCCTGGGGCTGCTGCGGCCGACCGCCGGGACGGTGCGGCTGTTCGGCTCCCCGCCGTCGCGCCACACCCGTGCCCGGCTGGGCTACGTCCCGCAGGCGCTCGGGCTCTACGAGGACCTCACGGTCGCCGAGAACCTGGCCTTCAGCGCCGGCGCGTTCGGCGCGGCGCCGGGACGTCTCGACGGGGCGCTGGAGGCCGCCCGCGGCGAGCTGGTCGCCGAGCTGCCGCTGGGGCTGCGCCGGCGGGTCGCGTTCGCGGCCGCGCTCGCCCACCGCCCCGACCTGCTGGTGCTCGACGAGCCCACCTCCGGCGTCGACCCGCTTGGCAGGGCGCGGCTGTGGGAGACGATCTGGGAGGCGGCGGCGGGGGGCGCCGGCGTGCTGGTCAGCACCCACTTCATGAGCGAGGCCGAGCAGTGCGACCGCCTGGTGGTGATGGCCGCCGGCCGGGTGGTGGCCGCCGGCGGCGCGGCCGAGATCGTCGGTGACGCCAGCACCGTGGAGGTCAGGGCCGAACGGTGGGAAGCCGCGTTCACCGCGCTCGACCGGGCCGGCTTGCCGGCCGCGCTGGTCGGTCGCCGGCTGCGCGTGCCGGACGCCGACCCGCGGCAGGTCGGTGCGGCGCTGGACGCTGCCGGGGTCCAGGCCGCGGTGCGTGCGGTGCCGGCCACCCTGGAGGAGACCTTCGTGGTGCTCAGCGGCGACGGCGGGGATCCGGGGGCGGCGGCGCCCGACCGCGCCGGCGTGGCCTGATGGCCAGGACCGGGCGGCGGCCGGGGGCCAGCAGGACCCGCGACGCCATCCTCGAGGCGGCCCGCCGCGAGTTCGGGCAGCACGGCTACGACCGCGCCACCATCCGCGGCGTGGCCCGAGGTGCCGGCGTCGACCCGGCCCTGGTGCACTACTTCTTCGGCACCAAGGCGGAGCTGTTCGCCGCCGCCATGGAGCTGCCGGTCAACCCGGCCGAGCTGGCGCAGACGCTGCTCGCCGGCGAGCCGGAGCGGATCGGCGAGCGCCTGATCGCCACGTTCCTGTCGGTGTGGGACCACGGCGACAACCGCGACGTCTTCATCGGGCGGCTCCGCTCGGCCGTCACCGACGAGCAGGCCGCGACCCTGCTGCGCGAGTTCGCCATGCGGGAGCTGTTCGGCCGGGTGGCCGCCGCGCTCGGCACCCCGGACGCGGAGCTGCGGGCCAACCTGGTCTTCTCGCAGATCTTCGGCCTTGCGGTGGCCCGCTACATCCTGCGGATCGAACCGCTGGCCTCAACCCCTGGCGAGCTGGTCGCGGCGGCGGTCGGGCCGACCGTGCAGCGCTACATCACCGGCGACCTCGACGCCGGCGTCCGCCCCCGTCCCTAGAGCCCGCCGAGCCGCTCCTCGATCAGGCGGTCCAGCTCGTACTGGGCCCTAGCGACCCGGAGCCCGGCGAAGCGGGTCGCCTCCCAGGCCGGCCCGACCGCGCCCGCCGCGTCGGCGCGGGCCTGGCGGGCGTGCTCCAGCGCCCGCCAGTCGACCCCTGTCCTGGCGGCGCCCAGCCCGTCGAGGGCGACCTTGGCCAGCTCGGTGGCCTGGATGAGATCCAGCTCGGCCCGGCCGATGGCCGCCCGGGCCCGCTCGATGGCGTCGCGGGCCTCCAGCACCCGTTTGGCGAAGCCGCGGTGCCTGGCCTCGTCGGCCGGCTCGGTGGCCCGGTCGACGGCCGCCTGCAGCTCGCGCGCCCGCCGCTGCGCCCGCTCGACGGCCACCCGGCACTCCTTGACCCAGTGCTCGTCGCTGACCCGCTCGGACGCGGGACCGGGATCCGCCAGGTCGACGCCGGCGCCGGCCAGGTTCGCCTCGGCGGCCGCCAGGGTCGCCCTGGCCGCATGGTGGTCGGCCCTGGCCAGGTCCAGCTCGGCACGGAGCAGCTCGCCGGGGAGCGTGTCCAGCCTCCTCGACGCCTCCATCAGGTCGTCCTCGTCGCCGCCCCGGCCGAGCTCGGCCAGGCGGACCGCCAGGCTGGCCCGCTCGTCCTTGAGCGCCTTGACCACCGTCCTGGCCGCCTGGAGCCGCTCGTATGGGTCAGGGGACACCCGCACCGTCCCTTCGGAGGGGCCCGGGGGCGGCTGGGGGACCGCCGCCCGCCTCCTCTTTGATGCCCGCTTGCGGCCGGGCTTGTCAATCGCCCGCCTTGACCAGATTCGTATGTAGTACATAGCATTCGGCCATGCACCGCGGAGGGGACGACCCGCCGGCGGCCGCGCTGCGGGCGATCCGCGCCTGGGTCCGGCTCGAGCAGGCGTTCGCCGCCTTCAACCGGCACCTGCGGGCCACCACCGGCCTGACCGGCGCGCAGCTCGCGATGCTGCGCATCATCGCCGAGCTCGCCCCGGTCACCCTGGCCGAGCTGCGGTCCCGGCTGGTGCTGCACCCGGCCACCCTCGGTCAGCTGGTCGACCGGCTGGAGGCCAAGGGGATGGTCACGGTCGCCCCCGACCCGGCCGACGGCCGCCGCCGCCTGGTCGGTCCGACCGGCCAGGGCCGGCGGGTGCTCGCCGCGGCGCCGGTGGCCGGGCCGGTGCGGCTGCGCACGGTCCCGGCCGAGCAGGCCAGGCTCACCGGCCTGGCGGATGCCCTCGACGACGCGGTGGAGCTGTTCGGGCTGCGCAGTTGGGGGGGTTCGGGGGGGAGCGAGCTCCCCCCCGAATCAACCGGGCGATACGGAACGGAGGCAGGCGCATGAGCGACATCGACGTCCTGGGTATGGACAACGTGCTGCTGGACGTGGGCGATCTGGAGGCGGCAAGGGGGTTCTACGGAGGCCGGCTCGGACTGGGGGTCAAGTTCGACTTTCCCGAGGCCGGCATCGTCGGATTCCGGCTCGGCGACGAGGAGCCCGGCCTGCTGGTCCGCGCCGGCGACGTGCCGCCAGGGCCGCCGCGGCCATCGCCGCGGCTGTGGCTGGAGGTGCCGGACGCCCAGGCGGCCGGCGCGGCGCTGGCCGCCGCCGGGGTCGCGCTGCTCGGCGAGCCGCGCGAGCTGCGCACCGGCTGGGTGGTGGAGGTCGCCGACCCGTGGGGCAACGTGATCGGGCTCACCGACTACCGGCACACCCCGGAACGGGCCCGCCGCCGGGCCGGCGCACCCGCATCCTGACGGCGGCGGCCGCGACAGCGGCCCCACGTTGACAGGAGGCCGCGAGCCCGGGCAGGCTCTCGCCGTGAGCAGGACGGTCCTGGCCGGTGGCCGGGTCTTCGACGGCACCGGCGCGCCGGTCCGCGACGCCGACGTGGTCGTCGACGACGGCCGCATCGTGGACGTCGGGCCAGGGCTGGACGGCGACGAGCTGGTCGACCTCGCCGGCAGGCACCTGCTGCCCGGGCTGTTCGACTGCCACACCCACGTCACCCTGAGCGACATCAACTTCCTGCGCCACCTGCAGACGCCGTTCTCCTACCGGTTCTACGAGACCAGCAGGAACCTGGCCGCGACCCTGGCCGCCGGCATCACCACCGTGCGGGACGCGGCCGGCGCCGACGCCGGCATCAAGCGGGCGGTGGCCGACGGCCTGGTCCCGGGGCCGCGCCTGCAGATCTCGCTCACCCTGCTCAGCCAGACCGGCGGGCACGGCGACGGCTGGTTTCCCTCCGGGCAGCAGCTGCACTTCTGGCCGGTCTACCCCGGCATGCCCGACGGCCTGGTCGACGGGCCGGAGGAGCTGCGACGCAAGGTCCGCGAGCTGGTCCGCGCCGGCGCCGACGTGATCAAGGTGGCGACCAGCGGCGGGGTGCTCTCCCCCACCGACGATCCCGCCCACGCCCACTTCCGCGAGGATGAGCTGGCCGCCCTGGTCGCCGAGGCCAGCGCCGCCGGCCGCTGGGTGATGGCCCACGCGCAGGCGGCCGATGGCATCAAGGCGGCCGTGCGGGCGGGCATCCGCTCGATCGAGCACGGCGTCTACCTCGACGACGAGGCGATCGAGCTGATGCTGGAGCGGGGCACGTTCCTGGTCCCGACCCTGGTCGCCCCCCGCGGCGTGCTGGCCGCCGCCGAGGCCGGGGTGCCGATGCCCGACGCGGCCAGGCGCAAGGCGGTGGAGGTCACCGAGGCGCACGCCGATTCCTTCCGCCGGGCCGTGGCCGCCGGGGTCAAGGTGGCCATGGGCACCGACAGCGGCGTCACCCCCCACGGCCGCAACCTGGCGGAGCTGGAGCTGATGGCCAAGGGCGGCATGGAGCCGGCCGCGGTGCTGCGGGCGACCACCGCGGCCGCTGCCGAGCTGTTGGGCCTGGAGGCGGAGCTGGGCACCGTCGAGCCGGGCAAGCGGGCCGACCTGGTGGTGGTGGACGGCGACCCGTTCGAGCTGGCCACCCTGCCCGACCGGGTGGTCGCCGTCTACCAGGACGGCCGGCTGGTCAGCGGACGGGCTTGAGCGGCCACGGGCGCAGGCTAACCTGGTCCGGTGACCATCGAGTTGACCCTGCTGTCGCGGGTGGCCTACCGCGACCAGGAGATCGCCGGCCCCCGGCTGCGCGGCCTGCTCGCGCTGCTCGCCGGCGATCTGCGCGTGGGCTGCAGCACCGCCCGGCTGGTGGAAGGGCTCTGGCCGGACGAGCAGCCCGAGCACCCGACCAAGGCGCTGCAGGTCCTGGTCTCCCGCGCCCGGGCGCAGCTTGGCTCCGACGTCATCGCCAGCACACCGACGGGCTACCGTCTGGCCCTGAACGAGGACCAGGTCGACACCTCTGCGGTCCTGCTCAGCGCGTCGGCGAGCGCACGGCGCTCCCGCGCCGACGACCATGCGGCCGCGCTCGCGCACGCCGAGGCGGGGCTCGCGCTGTGGGAGGGGGCCGCGGGCGGCGAGGACGCGCTCGACGACCCGGTCGCCGCGCTGCGCGCGGAACGGGCATCGACGTACCGGTCGCTGGTGCGTGCCCGCGCGCTGGCGCGGTCCCGGCTGGGTCGCCACGCCGAGGCGGCCGAGGCGCTCACCGAGCTGGTCGCCGAGCGCCCGCGGGACGAGGAGGTCCTGCTGGAGCTGCTGCGCAGCGAGGCGGCGACGGTGGGACCGTCCGCCGCGCTGACCAGGTACGAGGCGTACCGCCGCTCGCTGCGCGACGAGCTCGGCACCGACCCCGGTCCCGCGCTCCAGGCCCTGCAGCAACAGCTCCTGCAGGGCACCTCGCCGGTGGTCCGGCGCGGTGTGCCGCACGAGCCCAACCCGCTGCTCGGCCGCGACGAGGACCTCGCCGCGGTGGCGAACCTGCTGCGCTCCTCCCGTGTCACGTCGATCGTCGGTGCCGGCGGCCTTGGCAAGACCCGGCTGGCGCAGGTGGTGAGCCGGCAGGCCGAGCAGCGGCTGGTGTACTTCGTCGCGCTCGCCGGTGTCACCGGCGACGACCAGGTCGTCAGCGAGGTCGCGTCGGTCCTCGGCGCCGCTGAGTCCCGGCGCACCCCGGCCGGTCCTCCCGCCGTCCCGCCCGACCTGCTCGCCGGTATCGTCGGCGCGCTCGGTTCCGGGCCGGCGCTGCTGGTGCTGGACAACTGCGAGCACGTCCTGCGCGGCGCCGCCGAGCTGGTAAGGGCGCTGGTGTCGATGACCCAGAACCTGCGCGTGCTCACCACCAGCCGCGCGCCGTTGGGCCTGTCCTCGGAGTCGGTGTACCTGCTGCCGCCGCTCCGCCTGCCGACCACCGTGGAGCTGTTCGAGCAGCGCGCGAGGGCGGCCCGCCCTGGCGCCGACCTGCCCGCCGAGGTGGTGGAGGAGGTGTGCCGCCACCTGGACGGGCTGCCGCTGGCGGTGGAGCTGGCGGCGGCGCGGGTCCGGGTGCTGTCGGTCGCCGAGATCGCCCGTCGCCTGGAGGACCGGTTCGCCTTGCTGCGCGGCGGCGCGCGCGACGCGCCGGAGCGGCACCAGACCCTCCAGGCCGTGGTCGACTGGAGCTGGAACCTGCTCGAGCCGGCCGGGCAGGCGGCGATGCGGGCGTTGTCGGTCTTCCCCGCCGGGTTCACCGCCGACGCCGCGCGGCGGCTGCTCCGCGACGGTGACGGCTCGGACGTCTCGCAGGTCCTGGAGCACCTGGTCGACCAGTCGCTGCTCCAGGTGGCCGACACCCCGACGGGCACGCGGTTCCGGATGTTGGAGACCGTGCGGGAGTTCAGCACAGTACGCCGGGACGCGGCCGGCGAGACCGACCAGATGGCCGGTCGCTTCCTGTCGTGGGCGCGCGACTTCGGGGTGGCGCACCACGAGTCGCCCTTCGGGGCCGACCCCTACTCGTCAGTGCAGCGGATCCGGGCCGAGCAGGACAACCTCGTGCAGGCGCTCCGCCACGCGCTCGCCGATGCGGACGGCGGCACCGTCGCGGCGACCTCCGCCGTGCTCGGGGGCCTGTGGACCGTCGGGTCCAACTACCCGCGCCTGGTGGCGCTGGCCGAGGAGACCGCCCGGGTGCTGTCACACTTCCGGCCTCCGCCCGACCTCGTCGAGGTCGCCCGGACGACCTTGACGCTGTGCACCGCGCTCCCGTTCCTCATCCAGGGGCCCCGCGCGGTGCGCTCGCTGGTCGCCCTGCGCCGCCTGCCCCCGGCCCCGCCGGACACCCTGGTCCGAGCCGTCGCGATCGTGCTGGACGCCGCAGCCGAGGATCGCTCGGCCGTGCAGGTGCTGTGCGACAGCGACGAGCCGCTGGTGGCCGGCGCCGCCAGCAGCATCGTCAGCTACCTCTTGGAGGACCAGGGCGACTTCGACGGCGCCCTGAAGGCCGCCAGGCGGACGCTCGAGGCATTCGAGCACCGCGTCCCGTGGCTGCAGGCGCTCGCCCATGGCCGCATCAGCGAGCTGTGCATGCAGGTCGAACAGGGTGACGAGGCACAGCGCCACCTGATGGCGGCGCTGCCGGTGCTGGAGAAGCTCGGGGCCTGGTCGGACCTGGTCGGAACCCAGTGGTGGATGGTGCTCGCGAACCTGCAGACCGGCGCCATCGACGAGGCGGAGCACTGGTTGGAGCAGACGGCGCCGCACCAGGCGGACGAGCCCGTCGGCGCGCTCACCTACGGCCTCGGCGTGCGAGCCGAGATCCTGCTCGCGCGAGGTGAGGTCGAGGCCGGTCTGCGCCTGTGGCGCCGAGCTGTCGACCTGCTGACCAACGCCAAGGGCCCGATCTTCGGCATCGACATGGATCCCGGCGGAGAGCCGTGGACCTTGGAAGCCAGGGCCGTTGCCGTGGTCGCCCATGCGCAGCATCGTCGGCTCGACCTGGTCGAGGAGATCGCCGGCGAGCTGCCGCACCAGCTGTCGGCGCGGCTGGCCAACCCCGTTGCCACGCCGTACATCGTGGAGTTCCCGATCTGCGGTGCGGTCCTGCTGGCGCTCGCCATGGTGGACCTCGACCGCGGAGCTCGTGCCGGCGACGAGCGCGCCACCAGGTCGGGTGCGCGGATGGTCGCCCTGGCGGACCGCCTCCGCTTCCTGCGGAACTTCCAGCCGACCATGTCGTCCGCCCGCGCCCGTCGCGCGGCCGAGCAGGCCGACCGGTCGGCGTACGACGAGGCGGTCTCGTCCTACGCCGACCTGGGTCACGAGCAGCTGCCCGCCGCCGCCCTGGCGGCGCTGCGGGAGCGCGGCCAGGGCTGAGCGCGAGCTACCGTATCGGGTCGCGGTTGTACAGCCTCCTCGCCCAGAGGTAGCTGACCAGGGTGATGCCGGCGCACCAGGCGACGGCGATGACCGCGCTGTTGCCGATCGCGGTGCCAAGCAGCAGCCCCCGCACGGTCTCGATGACGGGCGTGAACGGCTGGTACTCGGCGAACCAGCGCAGCCCGGTCGGCATCGACTCGGTGGGGACGAAGCCGCTGCCGAGGAACGGCAGGAACACCAGGGGTGTGGGCAGGTTGCTGGCCGCCTCGATGCTCTTGGTCACCAAGCCGAACGCGACGCACAGCCAGGTCAGCGCCAGGGTGATCATCGCCAGGACAGCGACGGTCGCGA
>WNGB01012923.1_pt1 | contig 12274 bp, 8 predicted proteins | sample 5400681 | NCBI WGS metagenome assembly WNGB01 (sample SAMN13153367, study PRJNA577476) | soil metagenome | isolation source: 115 cm soil or saprolite under grassland replicate 2 | place: USA:California | collected 2016-06-15 | reverse complement strand
GCGCTGCTGGCCGGCATGATCACCGCCTGGGCGGTGTTCGGCCAGCACCGGGCCGCGCCCGGGTCCCGCCTGGCCGGCCGCCAGACCACGGCCACGCGCCGGGCCAGCCCTGCCGCCCGCGCCACCCCTTCCCCCTCACCGCCGGTCCCGGCCCCCGGCGATGGCCCCATCGTGGTGGCCATGGCGCCCGGGATGAGCCAGGCGCCGGACGCCGCGCAGGTCGACGGCTTCCTGGTCAGCTACTTCACGGCCATCAACACGCATGACTACCGGCAGTACGAACGGCTGCTGGTCCCCTCCCGGCGGGCGGAGCTGACGGCGGCGGACTTCGCCCGGGGGTACGGAACGACCACCGACACCGGCGCCAGCATCGTCGGGATCTCACCGACCGCGGGCGGCGTGGCGGCCACCGTGAGCTTCACCAGCGAACAGCGGACGGCCCCGGGCGCGGGCGTCACCGCCTGCATGCTGTGGGACATCACCCTGTACTTGCGGAAACAGGACGGCACCCTGCTGATCGGCAGCCCGCCCCCGGCCTACCACGCCTATCACCGCGCCTGCCCCTGAGCCGGGGCGTGAGGCCGGCCGTTCCTAGCGGGACTGACGCGCACCACCAGCATTACAGGTCACATCGATCATGGTCCGCGGCCACTTGAGGATGATCGGACCATCTGGCGGGTTGAGACCGCGTCAGTCCTCGTGAGGATCGAGCAGGTGGTGGATGCCATCTGCGTCGGGGATGACATGGCGGATGTTCGCGACGCCGGAGAATCCGTCATCCGCGGATACGAGCGCATCGGCCCCGGCCGCATGTGCCGCAGCAGCCAGGACGGCATCGAATGCTCCGATGCCGGTGCTCTCCTCGAACAGGCGCAGGCCCTCGCGCAGGTCGGGTTCTTCAACGATGAGCAGCGGCGAGAGCAACTCGATGTAGTCACGTGCCAGTTCTGCCGCGTCTTTCCGGTCGCGGCGGCGGGTCCGGACGTGGGTGAATTCCTGAATGACCTCGATGGTGGTGGTCGCCTGGACCTCGCCGTCGGCTATGGCGCGAACGAGCCGCTGGCATGGCGCCTTCAGCAGGTGGTCCACACCAACGGCGTAGACCAAGACCGTGGTATCCAGGACGATCATGCGTGGCGTCCCCGCAGATCGTCCAGCTCGGCGAGCAGATCCGCGACCGGCATAGGCTCCGCGGCGAGAATCCGCCGGGCCGCCGCCGATCGCCGCCGTTGTGTCGCAGGCAACCCCCGGTCGATCGCTTCCCGGATCACGGTGGCGACGGAGATCCCGCGTTGGCGGGCGAGGGCCTGCACTCGCTCGTAACGCTCCTCATCGAGGAGGAGCTGCAACCTGTGAGTCAGCATACACATACATTAGCATGCGCATGTCACGGCCGATGAACGACGATAGGCTGGTCGTGGCCCTCTGCCCGCACCGGCGACCGCAGCCCGAGCCCATGGCCCGGACGGGCAGTCGACACGGTCCGCACCGGGCTGCGGTCGCCCGGTAAGCAGACGTGACATGCACGCGGCGGGTTATCGCAATCCAGAAGGCCGGGTCTGGCGCACCCTTGATTAGAGTTACCGGAGAGCTTTATCAGAGTCAGACGCTTCCCAGGAACGCCGGATCGGCTGGGCAGGTGAGTTAGCGGGGCACCCGGACTGACGCCTCCGCGGTGCGGCACAGGTCCGCGAGCGTCGCGAGCACAGCGAGCCCGATAGTCAGCGCGTCCGCGGGATCTATCGCCTTTTCGCTGATCAGGCAATCGAGCGGATTGCCCTCGGACTTGCCGCCGAGCTGCCGCATTGTCTCGGCGTCGGCGGGTTCTTCGTCGAGGCGGTAGAAGTCGGCCGCCGCCTGGAGAAGTGTCTCGGCCAGCACTTTGCCGCTGGGTTTCAGCGTGCAGTTCAGCTCCGCGAGGGTGGCGTCGAGGCGCGGCCCGAGATAATCCAGGACGTCCCGAAGCGGGTCGAGGCCCACGACCGCCCACGTCGCATCCACGAGGCAGCAGGCACCCAGCAGGAAAATGGGCGCGTCGTCCTCGGGAAAGCCTCCCTCGACGCCGCCGATGGGCTGGCTTCCGCGACCGCCCGATGCGGCGTACTGGACTTCGGCGTCGACGGCCGGGCCGAGCAGACCGATGACCTTCGTCACCAAGGAATCGGTAACCGGGACGCGATCCAGGACCACGGCACGGATCAGGGCCGAGACGGCGATATCCCAGTGTCCGGAGTCAGCGGCGAAGGCCTCCGCCGAAGGTATCTCCGCCGTCGCCAGCCGCGGAGCCACGGCATACGTCTTCATTCGCGAGTTTTCGAAGAAGCGGTCGCCAGCCGAACCCTCCGCCCAGTCCGGCACCTCCGCGGCTTCCGGCTCGGCCCCACGCCACCAGGAGCGGCTGACCGCCGCCAGGTGCTCCCTCCTCGCCTCGAACATGCCGCCGAGTTTCTGCGCGGCCCGGGCCAGCTGCTCCAGGACTCGCTGGCTTTCGAGGTCCGCCCGCGACACCCCGGTACCTTGCCGCCGCTTCTTCTTCCGGTTGCTCGCCTTCCCCATGATCCTCCGTACAGCGCCTTCGGCCGTGTCAAAAGCTACCCCGGTTCCGGTTCGCGAGTGACGGCCTATCCGGCGAACCTGCGCGGATCTGCATTCGCACCCAGAGCGTGCCCGAGCCCCCGGTCTGGTCACTTCAGCACCCGGTGGTCACCACGCTGGCCATGACCGGCATACTGCTCGGCGTGACGGTGCCGCTCGCGGTGCGCCGGTACAGCCGGCTGGCCCGGTGAGCGGCAGAGGCACCTGGCGGCAGCCGGAAGCTCAGGAAGCTGGAGCACATGGCCGCAGCCGGGCGCTCCGCAGGCAGGGGCATCCGGCCGTAGCCGGACGCTCGGCAGGCTAGGGCGCCCGGCTGTGGCTGGGCGGGGAAGCGAGGCGGTCATGGCACGGCTCGGCAACATGTACGGCCCGGATGCGACGTTCCTCGGCGTGCCCCCGGCGGACCTGGCCGACCCGGGCTCCTGGGCGGGCAGCGACATCCTCATCATCGGCGCGCCGTTCGACGGCGGGACCTCGCACCGGCCCGGGGCCAGGTTCGGCCCGCAGGCCATCCGGTTCACCGACTACCTGCCCCACGACGGGTCCCGGCCCCATCTGGCCCTGGGCGTGGACCCGCTCGCGGAACTGCGGATCGCCGACGCCGGCGACATCGAGATGCCGTCGGGCGACACCGAGCTTTCGCTGCGGCGCCTGGAAGAGGCGGTCCAGCAGGCCAGTGAGGCGGGCGCCATCCCCGTCATCCTCGGCGGCGATCACACGATCGCGTTCCCCGACGCGACCGGGGTGGCCCGCCACGTGGGGTGGGGACGCTTGTCGGTGATCCACTTCGATGCGCACGCCGACACCGGGGACACCCAGTTCGGCTCGCTGTACGGGCACGGCACGCCGATGCGCCGCCTCATCGAGTCCGGCGCGGTGCGCGGCGACCGGTTCCTGCAGATCGGGCTGCGCGGCTACTGGCCCGAGCCGGAGACGCTGGCCTGGATGGCGGCCCAGAACATGCGCAGCTACGAGATGACCGAGGTGGTCACCCGGGGCCTGGACGAGTGCCTGACCGAGGCGTTCGGCATCGCCACCGACGAATGCGACGGCGTTTTCCTGTCCGTCGACGTCGACGTGGTCGACCCGGGCATGGCCCCGGGCACAGGGACGCCCGAGCCGGGCGGGCTGACCGGGCGGCAACTGCTGGACGCGGTCCGGCGGATCGCGATGGAGCTGCCGCTGGCCGGGGTGGATGTGGTCGAGGTGGCACCGCCCTACGACCACGCGGAGATCACCGCGTTCCTGGCCAGCCGGGTGGTCCTCGAAGCGCTGTCGGGGATCGCGTGGCGCCGCCGGCGGGAGGCCGGCGCCCCGGACCGGCCGGCCCGCGACCCGAGGTCGCCGTTGCTGGAGGGCCGCGGCTGAGCACGCCGGGCGCTCTCCGGAGGGGCCCCGGGCACCCTGGGACGGCGCCGGGCGTGGCGTGGCGGGTGCGGGTCGCGTACCTTGACGGCGTGGGACCGCTGACCGGCGTCGCGACCAGGCCACGCCAGCTGCTGCAGGCCCTCGGCATCAGGTGGATCGATGTCGGCGCCGCCGTGCTGGTGGCCGTGCTGGTCGAACTGAACGTGGTGGTGGGCGGGGGACCGGGCGCCGCCCCGCTCAACGCGCTGGCTTACGTGCTCGGCGCGGTACTGGCCGTGCCGATCCTGTTCCGCCGGAAGTGGCCGCTGGGCGCGCTGATCGCGTGCTCGGTGCTGCTGTTCATCTACTACAGCCTGCACCGCAGGGACATCTCCCCCGCGCCGCTGCTCTCCCTGCCGCTGTATGACGCCGCCGTCGCCGGGTACCTGGCTGCGGCCATCGCCATTCCCGCGTTCTACATGACCGTCGGCCTGTTCGTGGTGGGCGCGTCCACCCACCCGGGGCTGGTCGCGCTGCTGGCGGAGTTCCTGCCGAGCATCGCGGTGCTGGCGCTGGCCATCATGCTCGGGGAGGTGGTCCGCAGCCGGCGGGCGCTGGCCGCGGAGACCGCCGACCGGCTGCGGCTGGCCACCGAGGAACGGGAGGCCGAGGCCGGCCGCCGGGTAGCCGAGGAGCGGCTGCGCATCGCCCGGGAACTGCACGACACGGTGGCGCACAGCATGGCCACCATCACGGTGCAGGCGGGGTCCGCGCTGCACGTCCTGGGCCAGGCTGATCAGGCTGGCGGCCCGGACGGCAACCTGCGCGGCGCGCTCATCGCCATCCGGGAGACCAGCAAGGCGGCGCTCACCGAGATGCGGGACACGCTGGGCCAGCTCCGCAACGAGACCCCCGATGATTCAGCCGAGCTGCGCGCAGCCGGCCTGGACCGGCTGCCCGCGCTGTGCGAGGCGGTGACCGCCGCTGGAGCCCCGGTCACCGTCAGCGCCGAAGGGCAGCCGCGGCCGGTCACCCCGGCCGTGAGCCACGCGGCGTACCGGATCCTGCAGGAGTCCCTGACCAACGTGCTGCGGCACGCGGGGGCGCAGGCCCGCGCGACGGTCTGGCTGGGCTATGAGCCCGGGGTCCTGGCCATCCGGGTCAGCGACGACGGCGACGGTCCCGCCGCGGACGACAGTGACCGGCCCAGCGGCCACGGGCTGACCGGGATGGCGGAACGGGCCGCGGCGGTCGGCGGAAGCTTCTCGGCCGCGGCCGGGCCCGATGGCGGCTTCGAGGTCAGGGCGCGGCTCCCGATAGCCGGGCCAGACCTGGCCGGGCCGGGCCAGGCGGGGGAGGACCGCGCCGGGGCAGCACAGACCGGGCCGGACCGAGGTGTGCCGGGCCAGGAAGCGGCCCGCGGGCCCGCCCCCGTAGCCCCTGCCGATCTCGCCCTATGATCCGGGTGCTGCTGGCCGACGACCAGGCCCTGGTCCGCGCGGGGTTCCGGATGCTCCTCGAATCGGCCGAGGACATCACGATCGTCGGCGAGGCACCCAACGGGGGGACCGCCGTGGCCCTGGCCCGGGAACTGCGTCCCGACGTCGTCCTGATGGACCTCAGCATGCCGGAAGTGGACGGTCTCACCGCGACCCGGCGGATTACCGCCGACCCGCAACTGGCCGCGGTCCGGGTCGTCGTGCTCACCACGTTCGACGACGACGAGCACGTGTTCGGGGCATTGCGGGCGGGAGCCAGCGGGTTCCTGGTCAAGGACGTGGAGCCGGAGGAACTGCTGCAGGGGGTCCGGGTGGTGGCCCGCGGCGATGCACTCCTGGCACCCAGCGTGACCAGGTCCCTCATCGCGGCCTTCACCACGGGGAACGCGGGTGGCGGGGGTACGAGTGGCCCGACTATGTCGCGCGGCGCGGGTACGCCGGGCGGCGCGGGTGCCGATGGCGCGACCACCACTGGCGGCATGGACACGGGCGCCGCGGGGACGCGAGCCAGCTCCGGCCCGGCCCAGACGGCCGGCCGCGGCCGGGGCAATCTCCCCCGGCCCGTCTGCCCGTCCCCAGGGGTGGCCTCGCTCACCGAGCGCGAACGCGAGGTCGTGGCGCTCGTCGCGGGCGGGCTGTCCAACGACGAGATCGCTGCGGAACTCGTGGTCAGCCCGCTGACCGCCAAGACCCACGTGAGCCGGGCGATGATCAAGCTGGGCGCCCGGGACCGCGCGCAGCTCGTCGTCCTCGCCTACGAGAACGGGCTCGCCGAGCCGGGCCGCCCCTAAGGTCCGCGCCTGCCGGTGACCTGCTGGCCATTCCGCCGCCAAGCCTCCTGACCTGGGGCGTGCCGTGCCGCATACTCCCTGCGGAGTACTCCCGGCGGCACCTGCGGAGTACTCCCGGCGGCCATTCCGCCCCGCAACTGCCTCCCCCGGTAGGACGCGCCGAGAATCACCGGCCACGAACATCGGAAGGGCCAATACTCCTCCGGCTCGCAGGAGACCGACATGCCCGGCTCATCCACCCTCCGCCGCTCCCGCCCAGCCATCCTGGGCTCACTCGGGCGCGCCTGCTTCCGGCACCGCCGGCTCACGCTCCTCACCTGGATCGTCGGCGTCGCGTGCCTGATCACGCTGTGGACCAGGTTCGGGGCGCCCGCCCAGGACAACTTCGCCGGCAACGACCCTGGGCAGACCCTGCTCAACCAGCACTTCCACCAGCAGTCCGGCGACACGCTGACGCTGGCGATCCAGTCCGGCGCCCCGGTCACCTCCCCCGCCGTCCGGGCCCGCATCACCAGCGCGCTCACACCCTTCGCCCGGGCCGCCCACGTCACGTCGGTGACCAGCCCGTATCGGACCCCAGGCCAGATATCCGCGAACGGCCACGTGGCGTTCGCGGTCGTCCAGTTCGATGTGCCGTCTACCAAGATCAGCAACGGGGAAGCTCTCGCCCTGATGCACGACGCCAGCTCGATGTCGGGCCGGGGCGTGCACTTCTACCTGGGCGGCGACGTGGTCGACCAGGCGGAGACGCCGTATGGCGGGGCCAGCGACGGCGTGGGCATCCTCGCGGCCGCAATCGTGCTGCTGATCGCGTTCGGGTCCCTGCTGGCCATGGGGCTTCCGGTACTGACCGCCGTGCTGGGCATCGGCGCCGGGCTGTCCCTGATCGCCCTGCTGGGCCACGTGTTCCCGGCGCCCTCGTTCTCCCCGATCGTCGCCTCCATGATCGGCCTGGGGGTCGGCGTGGACTACGCGCTGTTCATCCTGGCCCGGTTCCGTGAGGCGCTGCACCGCGACCAGGACCCGGAGAGCGCGGCGGTCACCGCGATGAGCACCGCGGGCCGGACCGTGGCCATCGCGGGCACGACCGTGATCATCGGGATGCTGGGGCTGCTGGTCCTGCGCCAGTCGCTGCTCAACGGGGTCGCCATCGCCGCCGCGGCCACCGTCGCCATGGTCCTGCTCGGCTCGCTCACCCTGCTCCCGGCCCTGCTCGGCTTCACCGGCACCCGGCTGGCCCGGCCCTCTCGCATCCGGCTGCCGCGCTGGCTGGGTGGCCGCCCTCGCGGGACGGCCCAGCCGGCCGGGCAGCCCGCCCGGCGGCCAGCCGCGCAGCGGTGGGCGGCGCTGATCCAGCGGCGTCCCCTGCTGGCCGCCCTGCTCTCCACGGGCCTGATCCTCCTGCTCGCCGCCCCGGCGCTCGGCATGAAGCTGAGCCTGCCGGATGAGTCCAGCCAGGCGCGGGGGACCATGGGCTACTCGAGCTACGCCACGATGGCCCAGGGCTTCGGGCCCGGTTTCGACGCCCCGCTGATCGTGGCGGCGGCGCTGCCCTCGCCGACGGCCAGCATCACCCGGCTGGCTCACGCGATCGCGGCCACCCCCGGTATCGCCCGGGTCAGCCCCGTCCGGGTCAGCTCCGACGGCCAGGCCGCCCTCATGATCGCGTACCCGGCCACGGGTGAGCAGGACGCGGCCACCAACGCCCTGGTCAACCAGATCCGCAGTTCGGTCATCCCGCACGCCACGGCGGGCACCGGCATCCGCGCCTACCTGACCGGGCCGAACGCCGGCAACGTGTCCTTCGCCAACATCGTGGGCCAGCGCCTGCCCTGGCTGATCGGCGTGGTCGTCGCGCTGTCCATGCTGCTGCTGGTGGTCATGTTCCGGTCGGTCACGGTCGCGGTGAAGGCGGCCGTGATGAACCTGCTGTCCATCTCCGCCGCGTACGGCGTCCTGGTCGCCATCACGCAGTACGGGTGGCTCGGGCACCTCTTCGGCTTCCCTGAGAAGATGCCGGTGACCACCTGGGTGCCGATGTTCCTGTTCGTGATCCTGTTCGGCCTGTCCATGGACTACGAGGTGTTCCTGCTCTCCCGCATCCGCGAGTCCTACTACGCGACCGGCGACAACGCGGCCTCGGTCGCGACCGGGCTGGCCCGGACGGCGCGGGTGATCACCGCGGCGGCGGCCATCATGGTGGTGGTGTTCCTGTCCTTCGTGCTCGGCGCGGACGTCTCGGTGAAGCAGGTCGGCCTCGGGCTGGCCGTGGCGGTCCTCATCGACGCGACCGTGGTCCGCATGGTCCTGGTGCCCGCCGTGATGGAGTTGCTCGGCACGGCGAACTGGTGGCTCCCCCGGCCGCTGGCCCGCATCCTGCCCCCGGCATCCCCCCGCGAGGGCGAGCCCCCGGCCGCCGCGCGGACCCTGGTCTCCGCCACGGACGTCCATTCGGACGGCTGAGGCCTCGCGGGAGGAGAACGCCCGGCGCCACCGGATCCGGCGGCGCCGGGCGTTGCCTTTTGTGCCATTTCTGCCCTATCCGCCAATCGGATAGCGGCATTCGTCACCCGGCAAATTCTTTACTCGACCATGATCGGTTTTCCTATTCGCAGAGTTGGTAAGTTACATGTGGCGCGGCAGAACAAGCGTGGCACATGTCCGATAATCCCGGACCGAGCGAAGGATTGGCCGATGTGGGAGAAATGCGTCGGGTGCGGCGAAGGCCTTTTCGCCGGGGACGCGTTTTGCGGTAATTGCGGGCGGCCCGTCAAGCCGGCCGTCCCCGCCGCGCGGGAGCCTGGCGGGTTAGAGTCTGGCCCCCTCACCGCTCCCACCGCCGGCCGGGCCCCGGTCCGCATCATCCCGGCCCACCGCGGCGACTCCCCGGGGCACGCCGCGGCCGAGCAGGCCGCGGCCGAGCAGTTCGCCGCAGACCAGGCGGCCCGAGCACAGCTTGCCCCGGGCCAGGTTGTCCCCGGCCAGGTTGTCCCCGGCCAGGTTGCCCCCGGCCAGGTTGCCTCCGGCCAGGTGGCTGCTGACCAGGCCCTGCCTGCGACGGACCGGCCGGCGCAGGGATACGCGGCGGCACCTAACCGCCCCGTCCGGGCGCCCGGCGAGGTCCCCCCGGGGACGCCGCGCGGATGAACGGCGCGACCCAGCAGAACGGCACCATCGGGCACGAGGGCACAGGCCGGCACGTCATCGGCGGGCACGAGGGCACAGGCCGGCACGTCATCGGCGGGCACGACACGAGCCCGCACGACGGAAGCGGCCGCGCGGACGATGCGATCCCGCGCGACACGAGCCCGCACGACGGAAGCGGCCGCGCGGACGGTGCGATCCCGCGCGATGGCACGGTCCCGCGAGACGGTGCGATCCCCGGCCGGGACGCGCGACGGCCACCCGGACCCGGCACCATGGCCAGCTCGACACCCGGCCCGGCTGCCCCCGCCCGGCCCATGCCGGCGAGGCTGTCCGGGCTCGCGAACCTGGACCCCGCCCGCAACCCCCGCTACCTCATGTACGTGCTCCGCCAGGCGGGCGTGTTCACCGGCATTTACCTGCTCATCGAGACGCTCCTGCTGCTGGGCCTGCTGCTCGCCACCGCGGCCGGGACCAAGCTCGGCCCGGCCCTCAGGGTGGAACTGGACAGCCTGTGGCTGGTCGCGCTGGTGCTGGCCATCCCGTTCTGGCTGATCCCGGTCCCGGCCCTGCTGGCCGAGTGGAGCCAGGTCATGGAGCAGAGCTCCGAGGCCACCCAGACGGCGTCCGAGTACATCAATTCTGCGTTCCAGTCCCATGGCACTCCGGTCGATTCACTGCGGGTGCGGACTGTCTCCCGGCATGGAGAAGGAGATCGTGAATACCTGGAGCTGCGCCGCGGCCATTTCAGCGGCTACATCTCGTGTTTCGCCCACGGGCGCGACTTGTATGTCGGCTGGACCTTCTGGCTGCATATGTCTCCCCTGCGGCTGCTGATGATGATCATCGGCCGGAATATCCGGGACATGACCAGCCGGGGAGACGGGATCCGCCGCTCGCTCGGCTTCGAGTCCATCCGGGCCCTGGTGGCCGCGATGCACGGGGCTTCGCTCGCCGGGATCGACGCGGCCAGCAGCGAGCCCGGCCCGGCCGGCCCGCTACCCATCAAGGAGACCGCCATCGACATGAACGTCAGGATGGGCTGACCGCCGATGAGATTCTGCACGAAATGCGGATCCCCGGTCAGCGGGATCCTGCGCTACTGCACGCGCTGCGGGGCGGAGATCAGCCTGGCATCGCAGCGCTCGCCCGAGGCAGCGGAGGCCGGCGCCGCTGACGCCAGCGCCGCTGGAGCGGTCCCCGACCAGGCGGGCCCCGATCAGGCGGGCCCCGATCAGGCGGGCCCCGATCAGGTGGGGACGGGCCAGGCCACCGCGGTCCAGGTCAGCACCGCAGGGCCCGGCCCGGGCCCGGCGGTGCCGGACGCCCCGGGCCAGCAGGGCTCCGGCCCTGTCATCCCGGCCCAGGTCGGCGTGGCCGACGCCGACACCGGGGCCGTCCCGCCCGGCCAGCCGGATTCCGGCTGGGCGGCCCCCGCCTGGGCGGCTCCGGCGGAGCCCGCTCCTCCCGGGACCGCTCCTCCCGGGACCGCTCCTCCCGGGACCGCTCCCACCGGGACCGCTCCCACCGAGGCCACGCCTCCCGGGACCGCTCCCACCGAGGCCACCGTGGCTGACGCCACGGACGCCACTCCTCCCGGGGTGACGGATCAGGACGCCGCGGACCAGCTCGGCGCAGACCAGAACGCCGCGGATGAGCCCGCAGCAGACCTGGCGGCCAGCACGATCCGGCTGCAGGCGATACCGGCCTCCAGCGTCACCGACGACGGCGAACTGCTGAAGCTGGTCCGGATCGGCGGCGAGGACGACCCCGCGCCGTACCCGGAAGACCCGTGGCTCCCCGGTAGCCGGGTCCTGGTCATCGGGGTGGTGGTGATCGCCGGGCTGCTGGCCCTCGCCTCGACCGCCTGGCTGGTCGGCACCAACCAGCCCCAGGCCGGCGGTGCGCACGGCACTCACGTGTCCCAGCCGAGCCAGCTCGGGTCGGGTCACGCCCAGCCCAGCCAGGCGTTGTCGGGCCATCCGGCGCCCAGCCTGTCCCCCGCCATCCAGCCAGCACCGGTCCAGACCGGCACGGGCCCGGTGAAGCCCAGCCCCGGCGGGCATCACCCGGGCGGCGCGACCCCGGGAAGCGGCCGGACCCGCACCGGCCGCAGCAGCACCGGCCACGGCGGCACGGGCCGCAACACCGGCCACACCGCCGCTCCGCATCCGGGATCGCGCCAGGCTGGATCGCATCGCGCGGGATCCGGCCAGTCCGGGTCGCGCGGCACGGGCCACGGCCAGTCCCGCACGGGCCAGGCCGGGTCCGGCCAGCCCGGGTCCGGCCAGCCCGGCCCGGGGCAGTCCAGTCCTGGCCAGCCCGGTCCCGGTCAGCCCAGTCCCGGTCAGCGCAGTCCCGGCCGACCGGGTTCCGGCCAGTCAGGCCCGGGCCGCTCCCGGCCCGGCCGCACCGGGACAGTCCACGCCACTGTCCCGCCGGCCCCCCGGCCGAACCCGTCCGCTCCTGCCCGCGGAAGAGGCGGCCGGGTGCGGCATCCCGGCCACGGCCTCGTGTCGATCGCGCCCGGCCTGGCCGGGCGGGCAGACGCCCGCCGGGCCGCCGCGCTCCTGGACCGCTACTTCGCGGCGGTCAACCACCGGGCGTACCAGGCGTACGCGCGACTGTTCGCGCAGCCGGGCCGGCTGACCCCGCGCGAATTCGCCTGGGGTTACTCGACCACTCACGACTCGGACGCGGTGCTGGCCGGCCTGGCCGCGCTGCACGGCGGCCTGAAGGCCACGGTGACGTTCACCAGCCACCAGGATCCGGCCCACAGCCCTGACCACTCCAGCTGCATCGACTGGACGATCGCCCTGTTCCTGCACCGGGCCGGCCCGGCGTACCTGATCGGCATGCCGCCGCACGGCTACCGGGCCGGGCTGCACGCCTGCCGCT
>WNGB01011269.1_pt1 | contig 12276 bp, 11 predicted proteins | sample 5400681 | NCBI WGS metagenome assembly WNGB01 (sample SAMN13153367, study PRJNA577476) | soil metagenome | isolation source: 115 cm soil or saprolite under grassland replicate 2 | place: USA:California | collected 2016-06-15 | reverse complement strand
GACGCACAGCTCCACCTGCGGGCCGGTCAGCAGGTCGATCAGCCGTTCCTGCGCCGGGTTCACGTCCTGGTACTCGTCCACGATCAGGTGCCGCAGCAGCGTGTGGATGTCGGTGGCCAGCTCCGGCCGCTCCAGCTCGCGGACGGCCCGCACGACCTGCTGCCCGTAGGTGAGCAGCCGGTACCGGTCGAGGGTGGCGTAGTAGGCCTGCAGCACGTCGCCGAACGGGTCGGGCAGGCTGGCCGGATCCAGCAGCTCGTTCTCCACTACGTCGACGCCCTTGAGGAACGCTTCGATGGAGGCGAAGAGACGGTTGCCCGGGTCGAGCTGCTTGATCTCCAGCCGGGACGCCTCGCGGGACACGAACGCGGTGAGCTGGTTGTCGTCCAGCACGTCATACGTCTCGTACCGAGGTACCCGCTGTTGCAGCAGCCGGAAGCAGAACGCGTGGATGGTGCCGACGAACAGCCCGGCCATCCGGTCGAGCACAGCCGACCCGAGCCTGCCCTCCACCCGGTGGGCGATCCGGTTCTTCAACTCCTCCGCAGCCCGCTCGGTGAACGTGAAAGCCACGACGGACTCGGGCGGTAAACCCTCGGCGAGCAGGTCCGCAACTCGCTGCGACACGACCTCGGTCTTGCCGGACCCGGCCGAGGCAATGATCTGCATGTGGCTACCCCGGTGCCGCACAGCGGCGAGCGCCGAACCGGTGAGTCGAGGGGCTCCTGCGCCAAGCGCGCTCGCGGACATGGTGATCACCCTACGTGTCTGCGACGTGACAGGCGTTGCAGTTGCGCCGGTTTGCCCAGCCATGAACGCCTGATCGCGGACGACGACGCGGGGCGGCCACGTTCGAGCTATAGCACGGCGGCTGGAACCAGACGCGCCAGATTAGCTTCGTCAGGGTCGAGCTCCGGCACGACTGGGCCACCCGGGTGGCTGCGATCTGGTCGCCGGCGGCGTGGTGGCCGCGGGCCAGCTCGACGAAGAACCGCCCGCGGCGCTCCCGCGAAGGGATCGTGGCCGGGTCGATCCGCTCGGCCCTGCGGAGCCCGTCCCGGGACTTCCACAGGTCGACATCGAGCGACACGGCGTGCAGCGCGACGTTCCCGGCGCCGAAGGTGGTCCACGGATGCGCGTACCGGGCCGGCAGGCGCCGCAGCACGGCGTCGGCGCGGTCCCAGGCCGCCCACGCGTCGCCTTCCCGGCCGGCCCTGGCCGCGGTGTTGGCCGCGTGGAGCTGCAGTGCTGGGCGGCCGCCATTGCCCGGTCAACTAGCAGCCACAACAGGTCAGGTTCAGCGGCGTTGACGAGGGTGTGCTGCGCGAGGGTGTACGCGTCCGCCAGCACGCGGTGCGCGTCCCGGCGGGCAGGCCCGTCGTCGAGGGCCCGGGCGGTGTCCTGGCAGTCGGTCAGCAGCCCGGGCAGCAGCGCGCCGACCTCGGTACGCCGGTCGGTGCTGGTGTGCCACAGCCGCCACGCTGCGGCCATCCGGTCCGCGAGCGCGCCCACCGGGTACGGCGGACGGTCGGGGCGCGCCACGGTGTACCGCTGCACCGCCGCATGGATCGCTGCCACGTTCGGGTGCCGACCGCGGGTGAACGCCGCGACCAGCCCCTTACCGATGCCGCTGCGAGTCGAAGCCCGGCGAGCGGGGCGCCAGTCAGGTCCACATGCGCGCTGAGCGGCGTTCTGCCCTGGTACGCCAGCGACACCGCGTCGACGAACGCGGGTGCCTTCACTCGGGCGCCGCGCCACCCGAACGGCCGTCGCCTGTACTCATTTGGAGGCCCGCGTCCCGCCAGTGTCCCCGGCCTCGGCGCTTGTTCCATCCGCGCGGATGAGGAATCCCAGCGGGATGTCGGCTCTGTGATCACGCCGGGCGCGCTTCGCGCTGAACAGTGTGCGGTCGATACCGCCGATGACGTGTGACGTCCATTCGGTCGGCCACGTCTCGCCGATGGTGCTGGTGGGCAGCGCAGCCTGGTCGAGGGTGGCGTATGCGAACGACACGGTCACCGGCAGGAACGTGCGGAACAGATCCCGCAGCTCGGCGATGAGCACCCGGAACGGCGGACCGTCGGTGGTGTCGGCGACGACGAGTATCTCGTCACCCCCGAACGTGGCCAGCGCGGCGGCAGGGATCCGTTCATCGAGGCGGTCAAGCCAACACCGGGCCAGCCGCCCGAGATCGGCCATGACCTTGTTGCCCACCTGGTGACCCCAGGTGCGGGGGTCAACCGCCCGTTCCCGCTCCACGAATGCCTTGAACTCATCGCAGTCCCCGATGGCGAGCCCGACCGTCCGGCCGGCTTGCGCCGCGTCCCGCAGGAGGTGGGGTAGCGCGTGTTCGAACTGCGGCCAGGCGATCAGCCCGGTGATTGGATCGTCCCGGAGGCTGGCGCACCATCCGCCGCGGTGTGGCGGCGGGAAGCGGTCCCACCGCTCAGACGCGGAACAGGGATTCGGGGCGGGTGGGGCGGTCATCGGCGCCGACCTCCCACTCGTTCAACCGCACGCAGTGCAGCGCCTCCGCGACCCGGGCCGCGTCCGGCAGCCGGCCGTACCGGGGTACCCACACCCAGCGGTCCCGGCCACCCGTCCGGCGCGAGGGCGGCAGCAGCACCGTCGAGCCGGATCCATGCCACACCGCTCGGTCTGGCAGCCCCGGAGCGCGAGAATGGGAGGCAACGACGAACAGCCATCGGCGCTCGATGGTCCGGGCTACCGCCGGATACGGCGGCCGGGCCCGTTCGAGTACCCGCATGCCCTGCGCACCCAACGCGGTACCTGCCTCGATCACATCCACCACGGCGCCGGTGTGCAGGCAGATGTTCCAGGGCCGCACCCTCCAGACTTCGGCGGCACCCTCGGCATCGGTAACCGGCGGGCCGGCAGTGTGAGCGCCCGGCGTCAGGCAGGCCCCAGCGGCGGGACAGGTACACGACGATGCTGCCGACAACGGCCACGCCGGCGAGATCGGCCACCCTGCCGCGGCGTACTCCACCGCGGCGCGACGCATCGGATCGCGCATTATCCCTCCGCCACGGCCGCCGTGCGAGCCACCCGCTCATGATCTCACGCCCGGCTGCGGCCCGGACCGACCCAGGCGGGTCTGCCCACCCGGCCGGGAGGAGAGCACTCCCGCGGGACCGGGAAGCATCCAGGCAGCCAGCCCGCTACCCAGGCGTGCCATTCCCGATGACATGAGCGCGACGGCAGCGTGGAAGCGGGACCCGTGCCGGCCCGGCGTGGCAGCAGCACGGGTCCCGCCAGCCTGTCTCGGCGACACCGGCCGCACCGGCACCTGCAGCAGCAGTGACGGGCCGGCCAGCCACACGTCGCTCACCTGCTCGCCTCCGCGCTCGCTCTGCTCCGCGGGGCCATGTGCAGGCTGCTGTTGATCTCGGACAACGTTCCACCCGCCGTCCACAGCCGCGCGATCCGCGCCGCGACTTCCGGCGCAGCCGCCGGCATCACCACGGTGGGACCGACTTCCTTTGGGCCAGCCGGCGTGGACAGTCGCTCGCGGTCGGCGGCCGGCATCTCGGCCGATACGAGCGGCGGAGTGTCCCCGGGGTAGATCGTGGCTGGGTTCATGACGGCTCCACGGGTTCGGTTCAGGTGGATCCCACCCAACCGGTCAAATTCGGCGGTCGGACATTGGTGACCGCAACCTGCGACACTGTGAACACAGCCAGTACGTGCCGGGGCGGATGGAGGACAGCGGTGCCGGAACCTGAGGCCATCGCCGAGGCCCGCCGTGCTCTTGGCCGTCAGCTTGCCGCGCTGCGCGCAGCCGCTGGCTACAACCAGACCGAATTCGCGCCGCTGACCGGCTACGGCCGCAGCACCGTGGCCAACGTCGAGGTCGGGCGGCAACGCGTGCAACGCGACTTCTGGGAACGGGCCGACACCGCCCTGGCCACCGGCGGCACGCTGGCCGCCGCGTTTGACGATCTCCGTGCCGCCATCCGGCGCCACGAACACGGAACGGCCCGTGCGCGTGAAGCCGAACGCGAGGCGCTGCTTGACCGCCGGCGTAGCCACCAACTCGTCCGACCCGACCCCCCGCCGGCAAGCGCGGATGACGAAGAAGATGCCCTGGAACTGGCCCGACGGGTGGCTGCCAGCGATGTCGGCGATGAGACCCTCGCGCGTCTGGAGTCGATCGTCGACGACCTCGCCGTGGACTACTCGCTCACCCCGCCAGCTGTCCTCCTACGCCGCGTCCGACGCTATCTGGCCACCGTCACGCGACTTATCGACGCCCGCAAGACCCTGGGCGAGCACCGCCGGCTGCTGGTGGTAGGTGGCTGGCTGTCGCTGCTCGGCGCCACCATCCACATCGACCTCAAGCAGTACAGCAGTGCCACCGCCCAGCTGCGCACCGCCCAAGGCCTGGCACATCAGGCAGAGCATGCCGAGATCGAAGCCTGGTGCTTCGAAACCGAGGCCTGGCGCCAACTTACCGAAGGCAACTACACCGAGGCGGTGGCACTCTCCCAGGCTGCACAGCAGCACGCCCCGCACGGCAGCTCTGCCGCCATTCAGGCGGCAGCCCAGGAAGGCCGCGCGCTGGCACGCATGGGGAAACCACGCGAAACCTACGCCGCCATTGACCGGGTCGGCGAACTAGTTTCGCCTCTCGCGCGACCGGAGCGGCCAGAGCACCACTACCGCTACGACCCGGACAAGTACACCGCCTACACCGCCACGACCCTGGCCTGGGCAGGTGATCCCGCAGCCGAGACCTACGCCCGCGAGATACTCGCCCGCTTGCGCGGCGCCGAGCAAAGCGGCAAGTGGCCCCGCCGCCTCGCCTCGGCCAACCTCGACCTGGCGTTGGCCCTGCTCGTCACCAACCGGCTCGACGAAGCCGTAGGCGCGGCCCTCGAGGCCATCTCGTCCGGCCGCGTCGTGCCATCCAACCACTGGCGTGCCCTGGAAGTCGTGCGGGCCGTCGAAGCACGCAACCTCCGCCAGGCCACGGACCTTCGCGAGGCCTACGAGGTCATGCGACGAGCGGAGACACCACCCGCATCGACGCGCTGAGGCACAGTGCTCGCCGACTACGCAGGCCGGGCATGACTCGCGCTACCCCGGGCTTCGGCATCCAGCAGCCGAGGATCTCGGCAGCCTCGCGGTCCGCGGCCGCCACCCAGGCGGCATAGATGCGCAGCCCACTGTACGTCCATCCCGGACACCGCCCGTGAGTACGAGCCCCTCGTCGACGAGCGGCCGCACGCGGGTACGGCGGCGGCTGTTCGGTCCCAGTGCCGAAGACGGACGGTCAGACTGCGCCGAAGGCCAGGAATGACCGTGGCGTCGCGTAGGCGGTCGGGTCCTCGGGCGCACGCGTTCGTGCGTCCCGCAGTGCTTCGGCAATCGTGGCGCCCGCTCGCAGGCGGTCGTGAATGAAGAGGGAGAACGGCACGGTTGCCTCATCGTTGACCGGGACGACGGCGGCCAGCAGTCCGGCTGTGCCGAGTGGGGCGAGCGCGCTGACGAGGCCGAGCAGCTCCTCGGAGCCGGCGGGGGCGGTTGTTCCCGAGTCGCAGCTGGTCAGGACGAGCCGGTACGGTGCCCGACGCAGCCGCTGCAGGTCCAGTACGGTCAGCGGGCCGTCGTCCACGGCCAGCGAGGAGAACAGCGGGTTGCCGGCGCGGAAGGTGCCGTGGGCGGCGATGTGCGCAAGCCACCGGTCCTCCAGGGAACCGAGAACGTTGCCGGCCGTCGCCATGCCGTCACGCAGCAGTTCGGCGTCGGGATAGCGGTGGACCAGGGCGGTCACTTCGGCGCCGCCGCCGTCGAGACCCGGTCCCGCGACGAGGGACACCGACCGGTCCTCGGGCTCCTCGGTCGCCCGCGCCCGCAGCCATGCCGTTGCGGACGGAGCGACGGTGAAAGCCCGGCTCGCAAGCGCCGGCAACAGCCCCCAGGGCACGGCGTGCAGGGCGGCCGGCGGGACCAGCACGAGCGGTGCGTCGTCCAGGTCGTCGGCTGCCGCACCGAGAATGTGCCGTTCGAGGGCGCCCCGCTCGATGATCTGCATCGCCGCCCGGAAGCTGTCCGCCCTGATCTGACCTCGCCCGATGCCGTACGCGAGGCGGCGCAGCGCGAAACGCTCGAATGTGACCTCGCGCAGAGCCGCCTGCCACGATCCGGCCACCCGATGCAGTACACCCGCCTTCGATGCGACGAGGACGTGCAGGCGGTCGTCCACCCGCACGATCTCGACGAGGCGGTGATCCCCGAGCCCGTCGAGGAGCTCATCGACATCAGGCCGCTTCATCGCGGCGTAGGGGCCGGACGCCCGCAGCGTACGCCTGCGGACCTCCTCCTCCAGTCGCCGGCACTCCCGTTCCAGGGCACCCGTGGGTGACCCGTCGGCTGTCGCTGCATCCAGGCGCCGCTTCACACGCCGGAGCAGGCCCAGGTCGGCCGCCAGTTCGCTGTCGTCCGGTGGACGCACGGGAGGAAGCGCGAACGCCGTTCCCCGCCAGCGTTCGCTCCACCCGAGCAGCAGCCGCGCGTCGTCGGCCCGCACCGCCTCCTCGATGGCGATCGACGCCAGCGCGGCGCCGTGGGCGGTCGCGGCGGCACGCGTCTCCAGCGCGCCCAGCGTGAGCTGGTGGGCGTCGAGCGTGCTCAGGCCGTGCTCGCAGGCCGCGAACACCGCCCTCCTCCGCCCGGCCGCCTGCGCCCGCAGCGCGGCCGCGTGCCAACCGAGCACCCGGCCCAGCGCCGAGCCGTTCGAGCGGCCCCTGGTCGAGCGCAGCAGGTGGGGCTCTGCCGCGTCGCGGTCGCCGAGGGCCAGAGCGATCTGGCCGGCAAGCAGGTGCGCCTCGATGACCTCGACCACCCGGTAGCGCTCGGCGGCCGCGGCCACCTTGGCTGCATCGCTGAACAGCCGGCGCGACCGTTCCCCGCCGGCATGCCGGGCCCGCACGACGTCCAGCCGCGCCAGGGTCTGCCCGCGTTCCCGCCCCTGCCTGCGGAACAGGCGGACGGCCTCCTGCGCGTAGCCGCGGGCGAGGTCGGGCTGGCCGGCGGCCAGCGCTGCATCCGCGGCCCGCACCAGTGCGTTGGCGCGGTAGGCCGGCGAGGCGCCGCGACGGCGGAGGAGGTCGACCGCCTGCTGCGCGAAGCCGAGGGCATCGGACGGCAGCCCGGCGGCGAGCAGCGCGGCACTGCGGTCTTCGGGCAGTTCCGCCGGCAGGGCGCCCGCGTCGGCGTACATCTGCTCCGCCGCGTCGTAATGTGCCAGCGCCTCGGGAACGCGACCGAGAAGGGCGGCAGCCAGCCCACGGTTGTGCCGCACGGCGGCGGCCTCGTAGGTCTGACCGGCAGCACGCAGCAGGTTCTCGGCCCGGGTCAGCGTGTCCTCCGCCCGCCGGGCGTCGCCCCGGTCGATCAGCGCCTGCGTGAGGTTGATCAGCGCGCGGGCCTCCCACACGCCGTCGCCGACCGCGCGCAGCACCCGGGCCGCCAGCCGCAGTTCCTCGACGGCCTCCACGGTGCGGCCGATCATCTGGAGCAGGTACCCGTGGCGCACCCGGATCCTGGCGGCCGGGGCGCCGGACACCTTCTGGATCGCGGCGTCGAGGTGCCGCAGGGCCTCGGCGGTGCGCCCGGCGAAGGCAAGCGTTCCGCCGAGGCTCGCCTCGACGTCGGCTTCGCGTTCCTGCCCTACCGCCGCGGCATCGTTCAGCGCGGCGCGCAGGTGCCGCACGGCTGCCGGAACGTCGCCGAGCTGCCGGCTGGCGATGCCGAGCGCCTGGCCGGCGTACGACCGTTCACCGTGGTCCCGGGAGTTCGCGAGCACGCGTTCAGCGGCGTATACGGTGTCGCGGGGGTGTGAGAGCGCGTGGACCGGTAGGTCCTGGACAGCGATGTTCCTATCTGCCGCGTGGTCGGGCCGCTGTGGTCCGAGCAGTGCCGGCGGCATGTGAGCGATGGTAACAATGCCCATCACCAGCTCACCCTGTTTACGTCGAAGCGAGGGGAAAGAGAAATGTCACGAGACGAGGAGGCGCGGGCGGCAGACCGCCACGAGGCGGCCCGCGAGGCCCTCAGGCAGCGTCTGATTCCCGAGGTGCGGACGGCGTTGCTGTCCGACCGGGAGGTGCGGGCCTGGCCGACGAACTGGGACGAACGCGGCGAGATTGGCTATTTCTACCGCAGTGGATCGCTGCTCACCCGCGACGCGGATATTCGCCGCGTACACGGCGCCCTGCGAGCCCTCGGGGCGCTTCCCCCTGAGGATGCGGACAGGGAAGCGCCGGACATCCGGGACGCGGCGGACGGCGGCGCGCTTATCAGCGGCCTCACCCGGCTGGCGGCACAGGTGCGCGAGTCGCAGCACACCTGGAATGTCGTCGAAGATCTTGACGAGCGGCTGGGAGTGGGCGTTGCGACCCACGACCATGTGTTCGCCGTGACCACGGCGCCCACCGCTGTGGCGGTGTGTCCGGCCACCGAGCCGGAGCCGGTCATCACCCCGCAACAGGCCACCGACCCCGCCGTGGTCCGGGCCGCCCTGTGGCCACCGGTCGGCGACCGGGAAGCTGGACGGGGTGTCCGGGTCGCCGTGGTCGACACCGGCCTGCTCCAGGGCGCTGCAGGGTGGGCGCCCTGGCTTGCGGGCGTACGCGCCAACACCGATTCGGACGTCGAGGACCCGGATCAGCTGAGTCTCGACGCGCACGGTCGCGGGCGGGACGGCTACGCAGATCCGTACGCCGGCCACGGCACCTTCATCTCGGGCGTCCTACGGTGCGTCGCACCGGCCTCGGAGATCACGGTCGACCGCATCCTCGGCCCTTCAGGCTTCGCCACGGAGTCCCGGCTGATCACCCAGATACACGACGCGCTGTCACGCTCTCCCGACCTGATCAGCATGTCGGCCGGCGGATACACCCGGCGGAACGTGCCGCCGCTGTCCTTCCAGACGCTGTGGGAGCAGCGGCTCAGCCAGGTGGGCGGTGTGGTGCTCGTCGCCGCGGCCGGAAACAACGGTCGGAACGTCCCCTTCTGGCCGGCCGCCTTTCCGTGGTGCGTGGGGGTCGGATCGATGAGCCGTGACGGGCAGCGCCGCTCCTGGTTCAGCAACTACGGTTCATGGGTCGACGTCTATGCGCCCGGCGAGGAGATCGTCAATGCCTACGCCCGCATGCAATACAAGACGGTGGTGGACGCCGAGATCCGGGACACCACCGCCGGCATCGTGAAGTGGAGCGGTACCTCCTTCGCGACGCCGATCGTGTCCGGGCTTGTCGCCGCACGAATGTCACGAACCGGCGAGAACGCCCAAGCCGCGGTCGGCCCGCTTCTCGACGCCGCCCGCGGCCAGTTCCGTCCCGGCATAGGCCCCCGCCTGTTCCCCTGACCCGCTCCACGGTGGTGCCCATGGACGCCGCAGTTCCACGACGCAGACCGTACGCGAGGCCGCCGACAAAACCGCGCCACGACGTGACTCGCCACTCCGCGCATTGCCGCGCTGACTATTCCTCGATCGCTGACTATTCCTCGATTGGCTGGGCCGACACGGCGGCGTTGGCGTCGACGGCGGGTTCGGGGTGGTCGCCATGGGTGAGGAGGCTGGTGGCCGCCAGGGCGGCCGCGGCTCCGCCGGCCACGACCGCGGCCATCGGGACCGCTGTTCCCTCACCGCCGAGGGCCATCAGCGGGGACACCAGGATGCCACCGCCGAACATGCAGGCCCCGAGTACCGCAGACGCCGCCCCGGCTGCAGGTGCCCGCTTGACTCCGAGCACGGTGGCGTTGGCCGAGACCAGGCCACGGCTGGCCACCACCAGAAACAGCGGCGGCAGCACCGCCAGCAGACCAAGCCCGGCGCCGGCCACCACGACGAGCAGGATCGCGGCGGCCACCGTTGAGGCCACCAGGCCGATGACCAGCAGGGACCGGACCGGGTACCGACGGACCAGGCGCGCGTTGAGCAGCCCGAGCACGATCATCCCGGCGGCGTTGAGCGCGAACACCAGGCTGAAGTGTGTCGCCGACAGGCCGTAGACCTCCTGCAGCGCGAACGGCGACCCGGAGATGTAGCCGAACAGCGACGCGTAGGCGAACGCGACGGTCAGCGCGTAGCCGGCGAACACACGGTCACGCGCCAGATCAACAAAGGCGCGGCCGGTCCGGCGCAGGCCGCCCGCGTGCCGGCGCTCGGGTGGCAGCGTTTCCGGGATGGCCCGCCAGGTGGCGGCGGCGAGCACCAGGCTGATCGCGGCCAGCAGCCAGAACATCGGGCGCCAACTCCCCGTCGCGGCCAGCAGCACACCACCGAGCACCGGGGCCGCGATGGGCGCGACGCTCGACAAGGTCATGAACAGCGAGAACAGCCGGGCCGCCGCCACCCCGCTGGCAATGTCGGCGGCCACCGCGCGGGCCAGCACGATCCCGCCGCCCCCGGACGCGCCCTGCAGGAAGCGCCACACGGTGAGCCAGCCCGCCGACGGCGCCAGCGCGCACAGCACCGACGCGAGCGCGCAGACCAGGGTCGAGCCGATGAGCAACCAGCGGCGCCCGCGGGCGTCCGACAGCGGCCCGAGCACCAACTGGCCCACGACCAGGCCGATGACGTCCGCGGTCAGGGTGAGCTGCACCGCCGCCTGGCTCACGCCGAGGTCGGCGGCGAGCTCCGGGAACGCCGGCAGGTACAGGTCCATCGACAGCGGACCGAACGCGGTGAAACCACCAAGGAGCACGGTCAGCACTACGAGCCGCCGTCCGGCGAGGGGCTGCTGGATAAGTCGCATGAGTCGACTGTCGGGCGGTAGCATCGATCAGTCCAACACAGTGTTGTGATGTCACCAATCGAGGATCGCGATGGATGTGCGGCAGCTCGAGTACTTCGTCGCCGTCGCCGAGGAGCTGAACTTCACCCGGGCAGCCGCGCGCTGCCACGTCGTGCAATCCGCGCTGAGCTATCAGGTCGCCCGGCTGGAGCGCGAGCACGGCCTCAACCTGTTCGAGCGCACCAGCCGCTCGGTCCGCCTCACCGCGGCCGGTGAGCGGCTGCTCCCCCGCGCCCGCGCCGTGCTGGACCAGCTCGACACGGCCCGTGCCGAACTCGCCGAGCTGGCCGGTGTGATCACCGGGCGGCTCCGGCTCGGCATCATCGGCAGCACCGGCCAGGCCGCGCCGGTGGTGGAGCGCACCCTGGCCGCATTCCACCACCGCCACCCCGCCGTCGAGATCGCCATCCGCGACACCGGGAGCCGGCACATGGCCGAACAGGTACGCGCCGGCGAGCTCGACATGGCATTCGTCGGCCTGTTCGCCGACCAGGTCCCGGCCGACCTCGCGCACCGGATCCTCACCGACGAGCCGCTCGTCGCCGCCCTCCCCAGCAACCACCCCCTCACCGGGGAGCCGGCCGACCTCGCCGCCCTCGCCGCGGAGAGCGCCTTCATCGAGATGCGCGCCGAATCCGGGCTCCGCCACCAGGTCGACGCCGCCTTCGCCCGCGCCCGCGTCACCCGGCGCATCGCCTTCGAACTGTCCACCTCCGACGCCGTGGTCCGGTTCGTCGCCCTCGGCTTCGGCCCGGCCGTCGTCCCCCGCTCGGCGGCCGCCACCCGGCCCCACGATGTCGCCGTGCTGGAGCTCGCCGACCCCGCGGCCCGGCACCCGATCAGCCTGATCCACCGTCACCCCGAGCCGACGGCGCCCAGCGCCCGCGCCTTCCTCAGCCTCCTCGCCACCTTCGAAACGCCACAGTCAAGGCCACCACCCCCGCAGTCCGGTCACTGATGCCCACGTTGGTCACGAGCACCGTGGCACCCGCTCCTGGAGCAGCCGGACGCAGAACGCGGGGATGGTGCCGACGAAGAGCCCGGCCACCCGGTCCAGCGCAGCCGACCCGAGCCGGCCCTCCACCCGGTGGGCGATCCGGTTCTTCAGCTCCTCCGCGGCACGCCCGGTGAACGTGAAAGCCACCTCGGACTCGGGCGGTAAGCCCTCGGCCAGCAGGTCCGCAACCCGCTGGGACACGACCTCGGTCTTGCCGGACCCGGCCGAGGCGATGATCTGGGTGTGTTACCAACTGACACGCGGACACCTCTCGTCCGAGTCGCCGTGCCGCTCGCCATCATCCCAGCTCCTCCAGCGTCTTCGTGATGAGCGCCCGGGCATCCTTGCCGTGGATGGCGGCGGCAAGGAGGCGGTCGAACATGCGCGCGTACAGCTCGATCTCCTGTGGCCGGGTGACCTCGATGCTGGCGGTAGGTGTCTCCAGCGCTGCCAGGA
>WNGB01011267.1_pt1 | contig 12277 bp, 12 predicted proteins | sample 5400681 | NCBI WGS metagenome assembly WNGB01 (sample SAMN13153367, study PRJNA577476) | soil metagenome | isolation source: 115 cm soil or saprolite under grassland replicate 2 | place: USA:California | collected 2016-06-15 | reverse complement strand
TCATGGTAGCTCCAACGCCAAAAACCCGGACGGGCCGGGCGAGGGTCATATAGCGACCGCGGCCGGAAATGTCAGCAGCGCGCTGTGCATGGCGGCGGTTGCCTTGCGCGGGCCTGCGGGCGAGCATGGACCGGTGATTTGTCGGGAAGCGCCATGCGGCCGAATGTGCTCAATCCCCTGTTCGCGGGGCTCACGACGCTCGGTGGCGTCGGGCCGAAGGTGGAGAAGCTCTACCGCCACCTGCTCGGCCGCGACGACGTCCCGCGCATCGTCGACCTGCTCTTCCACCTGCCGACCGGCACCATCGACCGGCGCGCGCGACCGAAGCTGCGCGAGGTCGAGCCGGATACCGTGGTCACCGTCGCGGTCACGGTCGACCGCCACCGGCCGTCGCCGCCGCACCGCCCGCGTGCGCCCTATCGGATCTACACCAGCGACGACACCGGCGATCTCATTCTCACCTATTTTAACGCCCGCCCGGACTATCTGCAGAAGCTCTTTCCGGTCGGCGAGACGCGCTACATCTCCGGCACCGCGGCGTTCTACGACGGCACGCTGCAGATGGTGCATCCCGACCGCGTGGTCGACGAGGCGGGCTTCGCCAAGCTGCCGCTGGTCGAGCCGGTCTATCCGCTGACCGAGGGGCTCTCCCTCAACCAGGTGCGCAAGGCGGTGGAAGCCGCCCTTCCCCGCGTCCCCGCCCTGCCCGAGTGGCAGGAGCCGGGCTGGGTCGCGCGCGAGGCCTATCCGAGCTTCGCCGAGGCACTCCACACGCTGCACCGGCCAGCCGAGCCGACCGACGCCGATCCCGCCGGCGTCGCCTGGACGCGGCTCGCCTATGACGAGCTCCTGGCCGGCCAGCTCGCGCTCGCGCTGCTGCGCGCCCACCAGCGCCGCCCCGCCGGCCGCGCCACCGAGGGTACCGGGCACCTGCGCAAGAAACTGATCGAGGCCCTGCCCTATTCGCTCACCGTCTCGCAGTCGCGCGCGGTCGCCGACATCGTCGCCGATCTTGCCAAGCCCGAGCGCATGCTGCGGCTCCTGCAGGGCGACGTCGGCTCCGGCAAGACCGTGGTCGCACTGCTCGCCGCCGCGGCCGTGATCGAAGGCGGCCGCCAGGCGGCCTTGATGGCGCCGACCGAGATTCTGGCCCGCCAGCACCACGCCACTATCGCGCCGCTCGCCGCCGCCGCCGGCATCGAGGTTGCGATCCTGACCGGGCGCGAACGCGGACGCGAGCGCGACACCATGCTCGATCGGCTGGCACTTGGCGGCATCCACATGCTGATCGGCACCCACGCCCTGTTCCAGGAGGACGTCGCCTTCCGCGACCTTGCGCTTGCCGTGGTCGACGAGCAGCACCGCTTCGGCGTGCACCAGCGGCTCGCGCTCGCCCGCAAGGGCGAGGCGGTCGACATGCTGGTGATGACCGCCACCCCGATCCCGCGCACGCTCGTGCTCACCTATTTCGGCGACATGGAAGCCTCCGAGCTGCGCGAGAAGCCCGCCGGCCGCCAGCCGATCGACACCCGTACCATGCCGATCGGACGCCTGGAGGAGGTCGTCGAAGCGGTCGGCCGCGCGCTCGACGAGGGCCGACGGGTCTATTGGGTCTGTCCGCTGGTCGAGGATTCAGAGAACGTCGACCTCGCCGCCGCCGAGGAGCGCTTCGCCGAGCTCGAACGCCGGTTCGGCGAGCGCGTCGATCTCGTGCACGGCCGCATGAAGGGCGCCGACAAGGACCGCGCTATGGAGCGCTTCGCCGCCGGCGACACCAGGCTCCTGGTCGCCACCACCGTCATCGAGGTCGGAGTCGACGTGCCGGAGGCGACCGTGATGGTGATCGAGCATGCCGAGCGTTTCGGGCTTGCCCAGCTCCACCAGTTGCGCGGCCGCGTCGGCCGCGGCGCCGGGCGATCGACCTGCCTCCTGCTCTACAAGGCGCCGCTCGGGGAAACCGCGAAGGCGCGGCTCGCCATCATGCGCGAGACCGAGGACGGCTTCCGCATCGCGGAGGAGGATTTGCGCTTGCGCGGCGAAGGCGACGTGCTCGGCACCCGCCAGTCCGGCATGCCCGGCTTCCGGGTGGCGCGCCTCGAACTGCACGGCAAGCTGATCGGCGCGGCGCGCGACGACGCCAAGCTGGTGCTCACGCGCGACCCGGAACTGACCACGCCGCGCGGCGAGGCGTTGCGCGCGCTGCTCTATCTGTTCGAGCGCGACGAGGCGATCCGGCTGCTGCGAGCGGGGTAACGATCCCGCAACTGATCTATCAGCAGGAGGCTTACGAGGGGCACGCGAAGGACTACGAGTTCCGGCACCTCGATGCGCGAGCACTGGCAGGGCGGTTACGAGGACACCCGGCGCTCGCTCAAGCGGCAGGACTGGCTCGCCATGCCGCCCGGCGCCGGCGTGGTCGTCCACGACGTGCATCGGGAAACTGATTAAGGCGTGAACTCATAAAACGTACCCGCGCGGATGGCTTACGAGAGCCCGCGCCACCCCGAAAGCTGACGTCGCGTCAGCGCATTGGCATCTGTCGCGAAGGGCCAACAGGCGACGCCGCGCCTGCGACCCGCTCTGAAATGAAGAGTCCGCCGTCTGAGGGCGGCCTATAATTCCTGAGCCTCCAACGTTCTGCCAGTTTTCCGATTGATGAGATGGAGTTGGTTGCAGGCCGTACAGGTTATTGTCACATAGGTTTCGCGGCCGTTGTCAGGACTTTCCGCAAACCAAGCCTGCACGCGCAAGCCCGTGGAAGGACATCGGTAGACTACCGTGGCCATGGCGCATCTCACATGGTGCCAAGCAAATTGGAAGCATGTTCAATAAACAGCCTCGAATGATTGATCTGCATCAAAATACTGCCACGGAGCGGGCACTAAAAATAAAATATGTTTGAGAAGAAACCACATTGCTTTGCCCCGGTGTGTCCCAAGTGCGGCGCACTGATGGAACTCAATAGAGCGCTTCCAAAGCTTGGAGAAAGGCCGCAATTGGAAATCTTTGAATGCCGCGCCTGCCGAGAATTCACAACGCAAGCGGTCGAAGATAAACGACGGGGCATCGATTGGGATAAGTTGATGAAGTGGGTATAAGGTGGGCCACTATGAAGTTTTTGGTCGCCGTTGATGGTTCGCCAGCCTCTCTTCGGGCGGTTGATTTAGCTATCGAGTTTACAAGGGAACAGCAGCAAGCGAGCATGATCCTTCTCAACGTACAGAACTTGGCAATGCTTGGTCCAGGCACAGGAATCATGTCGGCAGCATGGATTGAAGAGGAAGAGGAGCGTGCTGGCGAGGAAGCTCTGAAGGGGCCCATGGCAGCTTGTCAGGCCGCGGGCGTCCTATTCACGGCGCGGAGCGAAAGAGGCGCACCCGCGGCGACGATCGACCAGATCGCGCGCAAGGAAAATGTCGACCACATCATCATGGGGACGCGTGGGCTCGGTAGCATCCGGGGGCTGTTGGCGGGCTCGGTCGCGACGGAGGTGCTGCATCTTGTCGATGTGCCCGTCACTCTTGTGAAATAGCGCAGGCTATAAAGCTCGCCTAAATACCCGTGCGAAAGCGGGTCATGATAACAATGATTGCGACCTGCATCGCTCCCTGCGTTGCAACCGCGAAGAAATATCGCTGCATTAAAGTGCTGATCTTGCCAAGGTCGGGCTCGATTTTTTCCAACTCAAGACAAACGAGCACGTTGACCGGAGTTAGAAAGCCCAGGCCTTGGATTGTCATCAACGTGACGAGCATCAGCGCCGCAGCGACCCAACCATATGCCGGCCAAGCGAGCACAGTGTAGCCGAGTTCGACCGCGAGGAACCAACCAGTCGTACCGGAAATGATGGAAACCGCCGGCATCAGAAAAAGGGTGCGCGGCGTAAGCCGCCGTGCGATTTCCCGGCGCACAGGAAGGTCCAGGCGCCGCAGGATCGGGCCGAGCACGAATCCCATGAAGAGATCGATACCGGTCCACAACAGACTGGAGAAAACATGGAGGAAATTTAGGAACCAAAGATCGTGGATCATGATGGCGACGATCATCACGGCAATGGCCGCCAACGCACACCACAAATAGCTCCAGCGAATGAGGGTTCCCGACGCTTCGACGGCTGTCATGCTGCGACTATGCCTCCTCGGAGACCGCTACGCATTCGACACCCGTGATCTGAGCGAGATCATTGCCCTGCGAGCCCGAAGGTCAGGTCCGATGCGTTGGCTGTCCTCCGCTCCTAGATGCTTGGGGCCGACTCACGTCAGGACCCCATTTCATCATCTATCGGGGACAGCCACCCTCACCCTCGGCCCGAAGGTGGGCCCGTTACGGTATCTAAGTTCAGTCGAGAGATGCCCACTCTATTGATCTATATCAATGCCCGAAGCGCACGAAATCTCCAGTGCTCCAACAAAGGGGAATGGGTTCATGCGCTTCGATGACCCAGCATTTTGGCGTGCCGGCGCGATTAGCACGGTCGCGGTCATGTCGGTCGTCCTCATCATGTTGACGATCAATAGCCTTGCCGCCATTCGTCCAGGCGGTGCCAATGTCCCGCTTTACACGGTCATCAATCAGCACATCGATTACAAATTTGACGCGAAGCGCGATCACGACGTGCCGGTGATCGGAGGGCCCGAGCCTCTGTTCGGCAAGTCTGTGGATGCCGCGGCGGCAGAAGCGCTTATCGATAAAGGCAAGATGGTGATTCAAAGCCGTGCCTGCATGAACTGCCATACCTTCTTTGGTAACGGCGCCTACTATGCTCCCGATCTCACGAAGGCTTGGCTCGATCCTGCTTGGGAGCTTTGGCAGACCATCACGGGCGCCGCAACGCGCGAAGAGGCGATGGTGAAGTTCCTGATGGACCCCGAGAAATATCGCATCTGGACGCGAGCGATGCCGAACCTAGGAATTACCCAGCAAGAGGCCGAGGCCACTGTCGCCTATCTCAAATGGATGGCTGCGGTGGATACCAACGGCTTCCCGCCGAATTTCGGCCGCATGAAAGCAAAGCCGTAGGTGACAGCGATGTATCGCTCGCAGCAACTCGCGCTGAAATATCTGACGGCGGCGATTACGCTGTTCGGGGTCATGACGGTCGCAGGCCTGATGTCGGCCTACTACTACATCAATCCCGACTTCCTGTTCGGGCTCCTCCATTTCAACATTGCCAAGATTCTTCACATCGACACGATGATCATTTGGCTTCTCATGGGATTCATGGGAGCAATTTATTGGTTCTTGCCCGAAGAGTTCGGCCGCGAACTTGTGGGGATTCAATTGGCGGAAATCCTGTTTTACGTATTTTGCGGGGCGGTTGCTGTCGTTGCAGTCGTCTTCATCGTCGTCCAATACGGCAGCAGCAACGAGACTGCGCTGTGGCTGATCAACCAAGGCAGAAAATATGTTGAGGCGCCGCGTTGGGCCGCAATCGGCGTCGTCATTGTCATGGCGGTCTTTGCCTACAACGTCCTAGGAACCGCGTATGTCACGCGTAAGATCACCGGGATAACCGCGGTGCTGATGATCGACCTCGTGCCGCTTCTTGTCCTCTACCTGGATGCATTCCCCGCCATCAGCAACATGTCAGCGGACCTGTTCTGGTGGTGGTGGCTTGTCCATCTCTGGGTCGAAGCGACGTGGGAGGTCCTCATAGGCTGCATCATGGCCTGGACGCTAATGCAGCTTCTCGGCACGTCCCGACGGATCGTCGAAACCTGGCTCTATATTGAGGTGGCGCTCGTTCTCGGGACCGGAATTTTGGGGCTGGGCCACCACTATTTCTGGATCGGCACGCCAAACTACTGGCTCACCATCGGGGGCTTCTTCTCGGCGCTCGAACCGCTGCCGCTTCTCGGAATGGTCATACACGCTGTCTATGATGCCGGCACCCATCACATGAAAACGACGAACCGCCCAGCCTTGTATTGGATGATGGCGGAGGCCTTCGGCAACTTCCTCGGTGGTGGCGTCTGGGGTTTCATGATCACGCTGCCGCAGGTCAATCTTTATGCTCACGGAACGCAGTGGACGGTGTCACATGGACATTTCGCGTTCTGGGGTGCCTACGCATGTGGCGTGCTGTCGGTCATCTATTTGGTAATCCAGAAGGTCCGCGGCCTCGCCGACTTGGAGGGCACGCTTTGGAAGTGGTCGTTTGCGGCGCTTAACCTTGGTCTTATTGGCATGGTAGGCGCCCTGTTGGTATCTGGGTTTGCGCAAGCATTCGTCGAACGCGCAATTGGCGGATCGACCCACGAGGCATTTGTTGCCGGCCAGGAGAACCGATGGTTCGTTCAGGGGATGGTCACTCGCCTGATCTTCGGGCTCATGTTCGCGGCAGGGTATGTGGCTCTGGTGTGGGACTTGCTCACGATTGGCAGACGGACGCCTGTCTTGGCCGCCGCTGGAGCTGCCGAATGAGCGAGATCGGCCTGCTGCAGACGGCATTGCTGCTGGGCCTCTACGTGGCGCTCGCGGGAAGCTACGGGCTTGCTTATGCGATTGCGCGTCTTCAAGGCGCGTCCCTGCTGCATCGGATCTCCTTCATCTTATACGGGCTGCACAGTCTGACTGCGATCGCAATCGTCGCGTGGACGCCTCTGCAAGTCGGCTGGAAGGGACTGATTGTCGTGAGCAGCGCCGCGTTTCTCGCGATTCCGCCAATCACTTGGCGCTTTCTCCAGCACACTCATGAAACCGAGGTGCAATGATGATTGCAAACCTTGCGATCATTTTGATTGGCCTTTGGCTCGCCTATCGCGCGATCTTTTCACTCCCTGCCGGCGACGTAAATCAAATGGAACTGGCAGCTGCCGGTGTCGCTTTGATCTTGCTTGCGCTGTGGGCACGTCGGACCGATTTTATGAGCTGGCACAGCGGAACAAATATTGTGCTCGCCATGATCATTCTGCTGCTGGCTGCTGCGCACCGGGTGGTTGGAGTGGACCCGCTGGTATCGTTCTGGATGATCCTCCTCATCGGGATCACAGCAGCAATTGCGGCGATGTGGTCGATCTTGTATCGGCCTGAGATCGCTCAAGCGGCGGTCTCTCGTTAAAGCGGAGACGGACGCGCGATTGACGCGGCGGAGCTGGGGGCAGCCGGGAGGCCGAGCATTCAGTTCTCTCCATTGCATGCGGTTCCACTGTGTTTTTCAATCGTGGGAACATTGCAGCAAAAAGGCCGGAAAAAAATTGAATGGACGACGTGACGCTTGCCCGGGCCATCCATGTAATTGCCGTCGTATTTTGGATCGGCGGGGTGGCGATGGTAACAACGGTGCTGCTTCCGGCGGTGCGGCGTTTCAAGTCGCCCGCGGAGCGCGTGGCTTTCTTCGAGGCAGTTGAGCAACGCTTCGCCCGGCAAGCGCGGCTTTCGACGCTGATCGCGGGCTTGAGCGGCTTTTATATTATCTATCGTTTCGATCTTTGGGGCCGGTTTGCGTCGGCGTCATTCTGGTGGATGCACGGAATGGTGGGTGTGTGGTTGCTGTTCACGCTGATTCTGTTCGTGCTGGAGCCGCTGTTCCTGCACCGCTGGTTCCTGGCCCGCGCTCAGGCGGCGCCGGAAGCAACCTTCCGGCTCATCCAAGGGCTGCACTGGCTTCTGTTGAGCTTGAGCATCATCGCAATTTTTGGCGCCGTCGCCGGCAGCCACGGCGTTCTGCTATTCGGTTGAGAAAATCGCCCTTCGCTCAATGCCCCGATCTATCAGCAGTTTCGGTGCGGGTGAGCATGGATTTCTCAATCTGTTTGGCAACAGACGCAGCGACAGAAGCTTCCCTCGCGTCGCAACAGACACCTCGGGCGAGCAGGTCCGGGGATCCGCATCGCCGAGGAGGATTTGCGCTTGCGCGGCGAAGGCGACGTGCTCGGCACCCGCCAGTCCGGCATTCCCGCCTTCCGGGTGGCGCGCCTCGAGCTGCACGGCAAGCTGATCGGCGCGGCGCGCGACGACACCAAGCTGATGCTCACGCGCGACCCGGAACTGACCACGCCGCGCGGCGAGGCGTTACGCGCGCTGCTCTATCTGTTCGAGCGCGACGAGGCGATCCGGCTGCTGCGGGCGGGGTAACGATCAGCTACTTCACCGGCGCGGCGGTCCGGTCCACCTTCGCCGCCTGCGCCGCGCGCGCCGTGTCCGCCAGCGCCGCCAGCCGCTTGTGCTGATCGCCGTTGCCGCCGGGCTGCACCATGCCGGCCGACATCAGCAGCGTCATCGCCGCCTCGACCGTGATGTCGAGCTCGATCAGATCGCGGCGCGGCACGTAGAAGAAGAAACCGGTGGTCGGGTTGGGCGTGCACGGCATGAAGGCCGCGACATGTTCGGTGTCGGGCAGCCGCGCTGCGATGTCCGGGCTCGCGGTCTGCGACAGAAAGACCAGCGACCACATGCCGGGCGACGGGAACTCGACCAGCGCGACGCGGCGGAAGCTCGAGCCGGTGTTTGAGAACAGCGTCTCGAAGATCTGCTTGAGGCTCTTGTAGACTGGCCGCACCACCGGCAGGCGGTTGAGAATGGCCTCGCCGATCTCGACCAGCGTCTTGCCGACCAGGTTGGCGGTGAGGAACCCGAGCGCCGTGATCGTGACAAAGGCGATCACCAGGCCGGTGCCGGGAATCTTGATCGGCAGGTAGGTCTCGGGCCGGTAGGCGACCGGGATGAGCGGCCGGACCAGTTCGTCGACCCAGTTGATGAACCACCACGTGAGGTTGAGCGTGATGTAGATCGGTCCGACCAGCACCAGCCCGGTCAGGAAGTAGTTGCGGATCCGGCCCATCAGGCCGTGATGGGATGTCGGCTTGGCGGGAACCAGGTCCGCCGGGCTCAAGCCTGGTTGCGCCGGCGTTGCCGGCGCGGAAGGCGGGCTTTTGTCAGACGCGTCCATATCCAAAATGTGGTGAGTCTACCCGGCGACGCCAACCCAGTGGAGACCTACCAAGGTCTTACCCGGTCCGTCATGCCCAAAATTCACTCAACCGTAACGGATTTGGCGAGATTGCGGGGCTGGTCGACGTCCGTGCCCATCACCACCGCCGTGTGATAGGCGATCAGCTGCACCGGGATGGCATAGACCAGCGGCGTCACGGTCGCGGGCATTTCGGGCAGCACGAGCTTGGTGACCGACTTGGCCTGGGTCTCGTGGGCCCCCTTGGGGTCGGTCAGGAGGATGATCTTGCCGCGCCGGGCGGAGACCTCCTCCATGTTCGAGAGGGTCTTCTCGAACACGCGATCGAACGGCGCGATCACGATGACCGGCATGGTCTCGTCGATCAGCGCGATCGGCCCGTGCTTCATCTCGCCGGCGGCGTAGCCTTCGGCGTGGATGTAGGAAATTTCCTTGAGCTTGAGCGCGCCTTCGAGCGCGACCGGGAAGCTGGTGCCGCGACCGAGATAGAGCACGTTCTTGCTCTTCGCGAGATCGCCCGCGAGCTTCATGATCTGCGGCTCGAGCGCCAGCGCCTCGGTCATCAGACGCGGCACTTCGATCAGCGCATGCACGAGCTTGCGCTCGTCCGCCTCCGTCAGCACCCCGCGCGCGCGGCCGGCCGCGACCGCGAGGCAGGCCAGCACGGCAAGCTGACAGGTGAACGCCTTGCTCGAGGCAACCCCGATTTCGGGACCGGCCAGCGTCGGCATGATCACGTCGCTGTCGCGCGCGATGGTCGAGGTCGGCACGTTGACCACCGACAGCACGTGCTGCTTGTTGTCCTTGGCGTAGCGTAGCGTCGCCAGCGTGTCGGCGGTCTCGCCCGACTGCGAAATGAAGATCGCAAGTCCGCCCGCCGGCATCGGCGCTTCGCGGTAGCGGAACTCGGACGCGACATCGATCTCGACCGGCAGCCGCGCAAAGCGCTCGAACCAGTACCGGGCGGTGAGCCCGGCGTAATAAGAGGTGCCGCAGGCGGAGATCGAAATCCGCTCGAGCGCCTTGAAATCGAACGGCAGCTTGCCCGGCAGCACGACGCGCTCTTCGGCCATGTCGAGATAGTGCGCGAGCGTGTGGCCCACGACCTCGGGCTGCTCGAAGATTTCCTTCGCCATGAAATGGCGGTGGTTGCCCTTGTCGACCAGGAACGCGGAGGCGGTGGATTTCTGCACCGACCGCTCGACCGGCGCGCCCCTGGCGTCGCGCACCTTGATGCTCTTGCGCGTGAGAACGACGGAATCGCCGTCCTCGAGATAGGCGATCGTGTCGGTGAACGGCGCCAGCGCGATCGCGTCGGAGCCGATGTACATCTCGCCGTCGCCGTAGCCGACCGCGAGCGGCGAGCCCTTGCGCGCGCCGATCAGCAAATCGTCCTCACCCTCGAACAGGAACGCGAGCGCGAACGCGCCGCGCAGCCGCGGCAGCGCCGCCGCCACCGCATCGACCGGCGAGCGGCCCTGTTTCATCTCCTGGGTGACGAGATGCGCCACCACTTCGGTGTCGGTCTCCGAGCCGAACGTGGCGCCCTTGCCTTCGAGCTCTTCGCGCAGCTCGCGGAAATTTTCGATGATGCCGTTGTGCACGACCGCCAGGCGGTCGGTGGCGTGCGGATGCGCGTTGCTCTCGCTCGGCCGCCCGTGGGTCGCCCAGCGCGTATGGCCGATGCCGATGGTGCCGGCAAGCGGCTCGCGGCGCAGCCGGGTTTCGAGATTGCGCAGCTTGCCTTCGGCGCGCCGGCGCGTCAGGCGGCCGCTTTCGAGCGTGGCCACGCCCGCCGAGTCATAGCCGCGGTATTCGAGACGCTTGAGCGCATCGACCAGATGCTCCGCGACCGGTTCGCGACCGAGTATGCCGACGATCCCGCACATGGCGGCCTGCCTCTGTCCTGTCTGGCTAGATGGTTATGCCCCGGCGATCTTGTACGCCGGCTGAATGAAGGACTGGTAATCAATATCTATGTCATGGTGTGACAATTAACGAGTCACAAAGCCGCCTAACCCCATCATTCGGCGGCCTTCTTCTTGCCGGCGCCCTTGAGCGCCTTGAGCCGCGCGGCGCGGTTTTCCTTAATAACCTGACGCTCGCGTGCAATCGCCAGCCCGTCGGCCGGCACGTCGTGGGTGATCACCGAGCCGGTCGCCACATAGGCGCCGTCGCCGACGCTGACCGGCGCCACCAGCGACGCGTTCGACCCGATGAAGGCGCCCTTGCCGATGTCGGTGCGGTGCTTGGTCACACCGTCGTAGTTGCAGACGATCGCGCCGGCGCCGAAATTCGACCCCGCGCCGAGCCGGGCGTCGCCGATATAGGCGAGATGGTTGGCCTTGGCGCCGTCCTCGATCACGGCTTCCTTGATCTCGACGAAGTTGCCGATGTGCACGTCGGCGCCCAGCCGTGCGCCCGGCCGCAGGCGCGCATAGGGCCCGACCAGCGCGCCCTTCCCGACATGCGCGCGATCGAGATGCGAGAACGAGCGGATCACCGCGTTGTCCTCGACCATGACGCCAGGGCCGAACACCACGACCGGCTCGACCGAGACGTCGCGCCCGAACGTCGTGTCCGCCGAGAGAAAGACCGTCTCGGGCGCGACCAGCGTCACCCCCGCCGCCATTGCCGCCTTGCGCAAACGCTGCTGCAGCACCGCCTCGGTTTCGGCGAGCTGCGCCTTGGTGTTGATGCCGCGCACGTCGTCCTCCTCGGTCTCGATCACGACTGCCCTGAGCTTCATAGCGCGGGCAATCGCGACTGCATCGGTGAGATAGAATTCGCTTTTGCGGTTGTTGCGGTCGATCTTTTCCAGGATCGCCAGCGCCGACTTGCCGGCGAACGCCATCAGCCCGCCGTTGCAGACCGCGATGAGGCGTTCGGCCGCGCTGGCGTCGATCTCCTCGCGGATGGCGACGAGCTCGGCGCCGTCCAGTACCAGCCGCCCATAGCCGGCCGGATCCTGCGGCCGGAAGCCGAGCACGGCGATCGCGGCACCGCCGGCGAGCGCATCGCGCATGCGGCGCAGCGTCTGCGGGCGGATCAGCGGCGTGTCGCCGTAAATCACCAGGACATCGTCGGCCCCGCGCGCGATCGCGGTCTTGGCGGCCAGCACCGCATGCGCGGTCCCGAGCCGCTCCGACTGCACGAAGATGTCGGCACCCGGCAGCACGCGCCTTGCCTCGGCCGCCACCGCATCGGCATCGGGCCCGACCACGACCGCGGCGGTGCCCCCGGCCGCGCGTACCGCATCGAGCACGTGCGCGAGCAGCGAACGGGAGGCGATCTCGTGCAGCACCTTCGGCCGCGCCGAGCGCATGCGGGTGCCCTCGCCGGCGGCGAGCACGATCGCGAGGCATG
>WNGB01011266.1_pt1 | contig 12277 bp, 11 predicted proteins | sample 5400681 | NCBI WGS metagenome assembly WNGB01 (sample SAMN13153367, study PRJNA577476) | soil metagenome | isolation source: 115 cm soil or saprolite under grassland replicate 2 | place: USA:California | collected 2016-06-15 | reverse complement strand
GCGAGCACGCCGGAGTACTGGCCGAACCACTTCGTGACCGAGTACACCTGGCCGCCCATCTGCCCGTCGAACGAGAACGAGAAGCTCATCCGTTTGTAGCTGATCGTGTTGCTGATGCCGCCCACCCAGTCCGGGTTGTAATTACCCAGGACCTGCTGGCTCGCATCCTGAAGCGGCAGGCCGTTCGCGCCGACGATGATGTGGCCCTGCGCGTCGCGCTGCCACCGGTAGCCGACCAGGTTGCCGTACGGCTGCCCCGAATCGGCCGTCACGTTCACGTTCCAGTACGACCCAACGACGATGCGCGACACGCCGCCGTAGAGTGACAAGACCCTGTTGCTGTTCTTCGACCAGTTCACAACCACGTTCCAGCGGAAGTCCGGCCGCTCGATCGGCGTCATTGTCGCCGCGAGCTCGATGCCGCGATTACGAACTTCGCCGGAGTTCACGATCGCGCTGGTATAGCCCGTCGCCCCGGAGATCGAAACCGGCAGAATCTGATCGGTCGTGTTCTTCTGATAGACCGTCGCGTTCAAAATCAGCTTATCCCGGAAGAAACCGAGATCGGCCCCGATTTCCTGCCCCGTCGTCTGCTCGGGCTTCAGCAGGGGATTCGTAAGCCGGTCTGGCGCGGTGAAGCTGGGCGAGCCGGCCCACGCCGTGCCGGCACCGTATACGGCCGCGAGCTGGTAGGGATCGGTGTCGTTACCCACGCGCGTCCAGCTCGCCCGCAGCTTGCCATACGATAGCCAGCTGCTCTGCATGTGCAGCGCGTCCGTGAAGACGAGCGCCGCGCCGATCGAGGGATAGAAGATCGAGTTGCCGCCCTTCGGCAGCGTCGACGACCAGTCGTTGCGGCCGGTGACATCGAGGTTGAGCCAGTCCTTGAAACTGAAATTGGCGGAGCCGTACAGCGAATTCACCTTCTTGTGGCTCAGCACAAGTGCCGTAAACGCTTGTCCGTCCGAGTTCGCCAGGTTATAGACGCCGGGAACCGCGAGCTTGTTCACCTGGGCAACGTTGGTGTTGAAGTCGTTGATCCGCTGGTTACCGCCCGCGTTCACCGTCAGGCTCAGATTCGGCGTGAGCGACCGGTTGGCGGTGACGAGGAAGTCATTGTTCGTTTCACTTCTCGTCTCGCCGACATCCAACAGCCCGCCTTGACTGAACGGCGAGATGTCGTTGACCGGGTAGTTGGCCCGGAACTGATTCTGGTACCAGTCACGTCCCGTCCGACCCGTCACGCTGATCCAGTCGTTCAACTTGTATGTGACGGCCGCATGGCCGAGGCCGCGGTTGCGTGAGTAGTCGGTCTTTTTGACGTTCGTCATCCAGTACGGGCTGGGGTGATAGCTGTAATTCCAGCTGTAAGGGATTGGCGCGTCCCTACGGAGATTCGGATTACCGACGAGGATCTGCTGCGTGAACGCGTCAGCCGGATCCCGGAAGATGTTGGTCTTCAGCATGCTCACGTCCACCTGGCGGCCGAACCAGATGAAGCCCTGCATCGGATCGATCTCTTCGTATGCCTGGGCCGGCTGGTTCTGCATGCCGTCCCGGATGTAGTTCACCGACGCTTCGGCGCTCCAGTGATCGGAGACCTGCGTGCCACCCGACAGCGCGATGTCCGTGCGGTTGTTCGTGTTGTTCGGGTACATGCCGCTCTCGTTCGTGCGGCCGACCGACAAGCGGACGTTGCTACGGTCGCTGCTGCGCGCCACGGCGACGTTCGCATTGATGATGAGACCCGTCTGCCAGAAGTCGCGCACGTTGTTCGGGTGCGCCTGCCATGGCCCCACACCGAAGAACTGATTGCATGGCTTCGTCAAGTCATAATTCTGTGGCTTTTGAATGCCCGGCCTGGGTCCGCTCCGGTCACAACCGGTCGTGCGACCGTCGAGCTTCGGCCCCCAGCTTTCGTCGGCCTCGTCGTTCGTCCCGCCACCGTTGCCGTCGACGAAGTCGAACGCGCCGGAGAAGCCCTGCCCGTACTGGTTCTGGTAATTGGGGAGCCGCAGCGGCGTCTCCATATTCGCGCCGAACGTGGCCGTGACACCGAAGCCCTGCTGCGGCGCGCCCTTGCCGCTCTTGGTCGTGTACACGATCGCCCCGTTGGCCGCGCGGGAGCCGTACAGTGCGGCGGCGTTTGGGCCTTTCAGCACGGTCACCGACGCAATGTTATCGGCGCTGATGTCCGCCGCGGCGTTGCCGACGTCGTAGCCGCCGAGCGAGCCGCCGCCGTAGCCGGAGTTCGACGACGCCGAGTTGTCGATCGGGATGCCGTCGACGATGATCAGGGGCTGGTTCTGCCCGAGGATCGAGCTCGACCCGCGGACGACGATGCGCGCCGAGCCGAACGGATTCGCGGAGTTCGTCACCTGCACGCCGGCGACGTTGCCCTGCAACGCCGACACCACGTTGTTCGTGGGGACGTCCGACAGGCGCTCCCCGGAAACGGTCTGCGCGGAATACGAGAGGCTGCGCTGTTCACGCTCGATGCCGAGCGCCGTCACGACCACCTGCTGCAGCTCGATGGCACCTTCCTGGAGCGTGATGTCTTGCTCGACGGAAGCGCCGCTGAGATTGACCTGGACGGTGCCGGTCTGGTAACCGATACGGCGCGCGGTCAACGTCACCGGGCCGGTCGTGCCCGCCGGAACCACGAGGCGATATCGGCCCTCGTTGTCCGTCTGGACGGTTAAGCGCAGAGAGGAAGCGCTGACGATCACACCGGCAAGCGGCGCGCCTCCCACGCTGGTTTTGACCTGACCGGACACCGTCGTCGCTTCCTGCGCATGCAGGCCGGCGGGTATCAGTCCGAGCAGGACCAGCCCGATTTTGAGTGTGGAACGAACGAACCAACGATTGTCGGTCATACACTTCCTCCTTCTGCTGCGGTTTTCAGGACCCACGATGGGACTGCAAGATCGAGGGCGGCGAGACCAGCCATTTCCGCACTATGAATGAGATTTTGCCCCACGACCGCCGGTACCGCAAGGGGTGGGTCTGTTAACACCCCGTAGCCTTGAAACGCAAGGTTTACCACGCATATCGTACGACCCATGCCTCGACCCTTCGTCACACTCGCCTGGACTGCCGCCGCCTGCGCCTATCTCCTCATCGTCCTGGGCGCGGTGGTGCGCATCAGCGGCTCGGGGATGGGCTGCGGCGACCACTGGCCGCTTTGCAACGGCCATCTCATCCCCCCCCTCAACGACATACCCACCGTGATCGAATGGAGTCACCGGCTGGTGGCGGGGGTCGTATCCGTCCTGGTGTTCGCCCTAGCGGCGTACGGGTGGCGGCTCGGACCGGGCGCGGGGAGCCGGGAGCGGGGAGCGGCCTTCGTCGCGCTTGGACTCGTCATCGTCCAAGTCCTACTCGGTGCGGTCACGGTGAAGACAGGCCTGACGCCAGCCCTGGTCATCCTGCATCTCGCGACCGCGATGCTCCTCCTCGCCGCCCTGATTCTGGCAGCCCGCCCGGGGCCGAGATATCCGGTCCCCTTGGCGCTCGCTTTCATTACTGTGCTGTTCGGCGCGTTGACGGCGAACCTGGGCGCGATGGCGTCCTGCGGGGGGTTCCCGTTATGCAACGGGCAGATCATTCCCCACGCGGGACCGCTCGCGGCGATTCACTGGACGCACCGGGTACTCGCCTACTCGCTGCTGGGTTATCTGGTCTGGTGGGTCGTACGGTTGCCGCAGCGGCGGGTGTGGGAACTGTTGGCCCTCGTCGTGATGCAGATCGCGATCGCGGCGACGATGATCCAGCTTGGCTTCCCCGGCGCGCTGCAGGCCGCGCACGCCGCCGTTGGAGCGGGGGTGTGGGGGGCGATGGTGATCGCGGCGGTTAAAGCAGCAGCAGATCCTGCTGCGGCCGCTGCGGCGTCACCTCGGGGCCCGATTCTCCGAGATACACGTTGATCTCGCTCCGAATGCCAAACCGCCCGGTCAGGTAGACACCCGGCTCGACCGAAAAGCCGACGCCGGGAATCAGCGTCCGCTCATCCGCCGTCTCGAAATTGTCGAGATGGGGACCCGAACCGTGCAGATCGCGGTCGATCGAGTGTCCCGTGCGATGCACGAAGTACTCGCCGAAACCCGCCGCGCGAATCACGCCGCGCGCCGCATCATCGAGGTCCGCTCCCGTCACGGGCTCCTTCCTCTTCCATCGATCCTGCAACAACGAGACCGCCGCATCGCGCGCCCCACGCACCACGTCCCACGCACCACGCACGTCCGTACCCGGCTCGCGTCCCGCGAATCCCATCCACGTCTGGTCGGCGAACACACTGCCGAGTGCGGGACCCGCCCACAGATCGAGAAGCAGCACGTCGCCGGCAGCGAGGCGGCGGTCGGCGCCCGGCTTCGGCTCGTAGTGCGGATTGGCGGCGTTCGCCTGGAAGCCGACGATCGGCGGATGATCGGTGACGACTCCCGCGCGTGCGAACGCCTCCATCACCCGCGACTGCACCGTCGTCTCGCGGACCTCGGCGCCGCGGGCCAGCTCGCTGCCGGCCCAGCGCAACGTTTCCTGCGCGATCGCGGCGATCGCCTCGGCCGCGCGCCGATGTCCCGCGAGCTCGCTCGCCGACCAGCGCGCCGCGAAGCGCGTGATCAGCGTCCCCGACGACACGACGCGCGCGCCAAACCCTTCGATCAGCTGCACGACGCCGTGCGGCACGCGATCCAAGTACGGCACCGCGTCGGACGGCGAGACTTCCATCGCGACCGTCTTGCCGGCGACGAGCGCGCGCAGCTGCGCATGCAGCTCGGGCCACGCCGCGTAGGGCCGCACCTCGCCGGGGAATCCGTCGAACGACGCGAGCTCGATGCGATGCGCGATCGCGACCGGCTCGCCATCACGGGGCAGCAGCACGAAGAAGCGGCGCGTCCCCATGCCGCGGATGCCGAGGACGCGTGTCGCGGCGGGATTGATGCCGTGAAAGTCGTACAACAGCCAGCCGTCGGCGCCCAGTTTAGCGAGCAGCTCGCGCAGCGCCGCGAAATCGAAGTTCTCCAGGAGGGGGGGGCTCATTGGTGCCGTGGATCGGGGCCGGCGGCGCGCCACTCGCAGGCCGCCCCGCCGCGCGCCCGGCAGACGACGTGCAACATCGCGCCCTCGTAGCCGACGAGCAGCCGCAGCAGCTCGACGAGCCCGGCGGTATAGAATCCGCAGGCCGCGCCGTCCGGCGTCGCCTGAATCGCGATTGGATCGGTCACGCGGGCAATGGGCAGCCGATGCTCCCAGCCCAGCTCCGCGCCGAGGACCGCGCGCGCCGCGCGCCGTGCGGCCGCACGGCTGAACAAACGGGACAAGACGAACAGGCGCTTGACGGCGCGGCGCGCGGCGCGCCGGCCGGCGTCGGCGAACACGAGATCGGCGTCGGGCCGGCGCCCGACCAGCCGTAGCAGCGCTTCCACGTGCGCCGGCTCGACGCGGGCGTCCTTGCGCACGAGCTGCTCGAACTCGGTCAGCTGCATTTGAACAGTGGGAGAGAGGCCCAGGCGCTTGACGAGGAGCTCGTCAGCGAACTCTGTGAGCCCGTCTTCGACCGGCGTATCGAGATTCTTGACCGCCTCGAGGACGGCGAGGGGGACGATGCTGTGCACCACGCAGCGCGAAACGTAGCATCCCCTCCCCCATTGCGGAACTCATGGAACCACATGAGCCTTCAGGAACAGCCATGGCTCTTCCACCGTCTACCGACGAAAAAAGGACGAGTTTCGAGCAGGAAGCCCTCGTCCACCTCGACGTGCTCTACCGCGTGGCCCTCCGCCTCACGGGCAACCCCGCCGATGCCGATGACCTGGTCCAGGAGACGATGCTCAAGGCGTACCGCGCCTGGGACCAGTACGAGAAGGGAACTAATGCGAAGGCGTGGATGCTCACGATTCTGAGGCACGCGTTCATCAATGAATACCGCCGCCGCACCCGCCACCCGGAAACGGTGGACGTGGACTCGATCGAGCCGTACGCGGTCTTCCCGGAGGTCCAGGACGAAGACCCGCAGGGGGCGTTCTTCGACCGCATCGTGGACGACGAGGTGCTGCGGGCGATCGACCAGCTCCCGGAGGTGTTCCGGGAGACCCTGGTGCTGAGCGACGTCGAAGGGATGACGTACGCGGAGATCGCCGGCATTCTCGAGGTCCCGGTCGGGACCGTGAAGTCGCGGCTGTTTCGTGCCCGCCAGCTGTTGCAAGGCAAGCTCTACGATTACGCCGTCGAGATGGGATACATCAAAGGAACTCCCGCATGAATTGTCGCGAATGCGTCGAACATCTCTATGAGTTCCTGGATCGCGAGCTGACGCCAGAGCTCGAGCAGGAAATCCGCGCGCATCTCGAGGACTGCCCGCCGTGCGAGGAGCAGTACGATTTCGAGGAGCTGTTCCTCAAGTTCCTGCGGGCACGATGCAAGACACAGGGTGCACCCGCGGAGCTCAAGAAGCGCGTCTTGCGCGAGCTGTTCGGCGAGTGAACCGGGGATTAGGGATTGGGGGCTAGGGGTTAGGGGGCTGACACGGCGGGGTGCGGTCGCAGCGGTCGCGGTTGGTCTAACGACGCTGTGGGGACTCGGATGGCGAGGGATGGTGTTGCTCCTCGCCTTTTTTGTTCTTTCGACCCTCCTGTCGCGAAGGGGTACCGCACGCAACGAACGACAGGTCATTGCGAACGGCGGCATCGCGGCCCTCGCCGCTCTGGCGGGAAACTGGCTGTGGTTCGCGGGCGCACTAGCCGCAGCGAATGCGGACACCTGGGCAACGGAGATTGGGAGCCACTCGCGCACACCTCCACGGGTGATCACGAACTGGGCTCGCGTGTCCGCTGGTACCGATGGGGGTATGACGCTGCTCGGGACGGCAGGTGGAGTAGCTGGAGCGGCGCTCATCGCCGGACTGTCGATGGGGCTATGGCCTGGGGGCTTGAGGTTGGCGATGATCGTGGCGGTTGCGGGAGTCGTCGGCATGCTGGTCGACTCGCTGCTCGGCGCGACTGTACAAGGAAAGATCCGGTGGATGGACAACGACGCCGTGAATCTGGCAGCCACGCTGACGGGAGCCGCATGCGCGGGACTCCTGGCTTGAGTCGCCGTGCCCCACGCTGGGATGCCGTCGTCGTCGGTGCCGGCCCGGCGGGATCGGCGACGGCGCTGCTGCTGGCGCGGGCCGGTGCGCGCGTCTTGCTGCTCGACCGCGCGCGATTCCCGCGCGACAAGCCCTGCTCCGAATACTTGAGCCCTGAATCCACGCGCGTGCTCGCACGACTCGGCCCCGACGTGCTCAATGCCGTTGCCGCTGCTGCTCCTGCACACCTCTCGGGCATGAAGGTGGTCGCGCCGAGTGGCGCGGCCGTCGTCGGCCGCTTCGAGACGTTCAGCTTCGCGCTGCCGCGAACTCGATTCGACACGATTCTGCGCGCCGCGGCTGAAGCCGCGGGCGCGGAGGTGCGGGAGGGAGTCAAGATCGAGGAGGTGCTGTACGATGATGGCGCTGTGTCTGGCGTGGTTGCGAGGGACACGGGACACGGCACTCGGGACACGTATCGCTCGCGCATCGTCGTCGGCGCGGACGGATTGCGCTCCGTCGTCGCGCGACGGCTCGGCGCGGTACACGCGATCGGCCCAAAGCGGATCGCGTTCACCGCCCACGTCGCCGGCGTGGACGACGTGCACGACCTCGGCGAGATGCACGTGGGACGGCCTGGGTATGTCGGGCTCGGTCCCATTGGTGATGGCGTGACGACCGTCGCCCTGGTCCTGCCGCTCGCCGAGGCGCGGCGCGGCGAGCGGTTCTTCGACGAGCTGAATCGTTTTCCGGGCGTGGCGGGCCGCTTCGATCCTCGCCGCGTAGTCCGGCGGGTGCTCGCGACGGGTCCCTTCGCGCGCTGGTCGCGGCGAGCGGTCACGAACGGCGCCCTGCTCGTCGGCGATGCGGCTGACTTCTTCGATCCGTTCACCGGGCAGGGCATCTACAGCGCGTTGCGCGGCGCCGAGCTCGCCGCTGCCGCGATTCTCGACTCGCTCGCCACAGGCGCAAGCCTGCAGCCGTACGCCCGCGCGCGGCGCTGTGAATTCGCGGGCAAGTGGCTGCTCGAGCGGATGATCGGGATCGCCGTGGGCTGGCCGGCATTGATCGAGCGGGTCGTCGGGCGACTGATGCGGCGGCCGGAGCTCGCCGACTTGCTCGTGCGGGCGACCGGCAACTGCATTCCCGCTCGCGCTGCACTGACACCGGCCGTGCTGGCCGGACTGGTCCTGTGACGCCGCGCGGCGTCGAGCCGCCGCAGTTCCGCCAGCTGCTGGGCCGTTTCGCGACGGGGGTCACCGTGTTGACGACACGATCGGTGGACGGCGAACCCATCGGCATGACGGCCAACTCGCTCGCATCGGTATCGCTGGAGCCGCCGCTCGTCCTCGTATCGGTCGAACACCGTCACGAGATGCACACCGCGATGGAAAATGGGACGCACTTCATCCTCAACATCTTGTCGTCCGACCAGGAAGCGGTGTCGCGGCGGTTTGCGGCATCGGAGCGAGATCGGTTCCGGGGCGTGAGCTACCGCGAAAACGAGCGCGGCATCGCGGTGCTCGACGGCGTCGTGGCCCACATCGAGTGCGAGAAGTACAACACTGTGCCCGGTGGTGATCACACGGTCTTCATCGGACTCGTGATCGGCGGGGACGTGACCGATCGCCGGCCCCTGCTCTACTATAGAGGAGGCTACGCAGGCCTCAGCCGGTGATGCGCACCGTCGATCGTCTTCGCATTCACGCGCCATACGCCCGGGTTTTCGCCGCGGCCAGCTCGGTCGCGCGCTGGCCCGCGATTCTGCCACACTATCGCTGGGTTCGCATCCTCGACGACGGGCTGGTCGAAATGGCGGCGTGGCGCCCCTTCGGGCTCCTCAAGTACCCGACGTGGTGGGTCTCCGAGATGACCATCGACCGACCCGCCGGCGAAATCCGTTATCGCCACGTGCGGGGTATCACGCGCGGGATGCACGTTGTGTGGAGGTTGGTGGAGGGTGGTGGAGGTTCTGAAGGAAGCGTAGAGATCGAGATCGTCCACACCTGGGATGGGCCGCGCTGGCCGCTCGTAGGACGGTTGGCTGCGAACCTCGTCATCGGTCCCGTCTTCATCCACGGCATCGCGTCGCGCACGCTGGCGGGAATCAAACGGGCAGTGGAACTGGATTCTCACGCGCGCTGAGAGCGCGCGCTCGGCTTCAGAGTGCGCCCTTATAGGGCGCACATAAGGCCGAGCCCGGGCTCTTAGCCCGGGTACTCAAGGGGAGCAACATGAGAGCTTTTCGTCGGGTTGTGATCACCGGGGTTGGCGCCGTCACGCCTATCGGGACGACGGCGGATGGCTTGTGGGATGGTCTCGCGGCCCGCACGTCCGCCGTGCGGACGATCACGCGCTTCGATCCGACGCCCTTCCGGAGCCACATGGCCGCGGAGATTCCCGATTTCCGGCCGCAGGATCATCTCGACGCCAAGCGCGCCAAGCGGCTGGATCGCTTCTCCCAGCTCGCCGTGACGAGCGCCCGCCTGGCGCTCGCGGATGCCCAGATCGAGCCGCGCACAGAAGACGGCGACCGCGTGGGCACGATGATGGGCTCGGCGCTCGGCGGCGTCGCATTCGCCGAGTCACAGGTGCATCGCTACCTGGCCGATGGTCCGCGAGGGCTCGATCCCTCGCTCGCGCTGGCCGTATTCTGCGGCGCCGCGAGCTGCAACATCGCCATCGAGTTCGGATTCACCGGCCCCAACGCCACGAACGCGATGAGCTGCGCGTCGGGGACGATTGCGGTCGGTGAAGCGTTCCACGTCGTGCGCGACGGGCGCGCGGACGTGATGCTTGCGGGTGGGGCGGAAGCACCGCTTGCGCCGCTCACGTTCGCGGCATTCAGCAACATCCGCGCGATGAGCACCCGCAACGACGATCCCGCCCGCGCATCCCGGCCCTTCGACGCGAGCCGCGACGGCTTCGTGATGGGCGAGGGCGCCGCGGTCCTCGTCCTCGAGGAGCGCAGCCGCGCGATCGCACGGGGCGCCCGGGTCTACGCCGAAGTGGTCGGTCACGCGTACACCAACGACGCCTACCACATGACCGCGCCCCGGCCCGACGGGCGCCAGGCCGCCCGGGCGATGCGGCTGGCCCTGGTCGATGGCGACGTGCCGCCCACCGAAGTGGGTTACATCAACGCGCACGGCTCCTCCACGCCGCTCAACGATCCGACCGAGACGGCTGCGATCAAACAGGTGTTCGGCGATCACGCCTACCGGCTCATCGTCAGTGGAACGAAGGGCTACTACGGGCACGCACTCGGCGCGAGCGGCGCCATCGAAGCGGCGATCTGTGCGCTCGCCTTGTCCCGGGGTTGGCTCCCCCCCACGATCAATCTCGAACGCCCCGATCCGCAGTGTGATCTGGACTGCCTGCCGGGCGGGGGCCGGACCGCGGCTCCGGCCGCCGTCGTTTCAAATTCCTTCGGCTTTGGAGGAATCAACGCCGCGCTGGTGTTGCGGCCTGATAGCAGCGCTCGGTAGATTGGCCCGGCTTCCATCCCGAGGTCACACGTGAATTACCGGATGCTCCGGGCTCCCGCAGCAGAATTCATCGGCACCGCGTTGTTCGTCCTGGTCGGGGCAGGCAGCGCCATCGCGAACCAGGGCGGCGCCGCCGGCTTGGCCATCGCCTTCACCCACGGCATCGGACTGGCCCTCGTCGTCACGATCATGATGCCGATCTCTGGCGGCCACATCAATCCGGCGGTGAGCTTCGCGCTCTGGCTTGGCAAGAAGATCGACGCCGTCACCCTGGCCCGTTACGTCGGCGCGCAGCTGCTCGGCGCGATTGTCGCCGCGTTGCTGATCAAGGCGACGTTCCCCGCATCGGCCGTTCGCATGTCGTCGCTCGGGACGCCGCAGGTCGCTGGGTCCATGAGCCTGATCGGCGCGATCGCGTTGGAAGCGCTGTTCACGTTCTTCCTGGTCAGCGCCGTCTATGGCACCATCGTCTCGTCGCAGGCGCAGCGCGTCGGTGGCTTCGCGGTCGGCCTGGTCGTCCTCGTCTGCGCGTTGGGAGGTGGCGGCGCGCTGACGGGTGCCGTGATGAATCCGGCTCGCGCCTTCGGTCCCGCCCTCGTGTCGTGGGACTGGCACGCGCAGGCGGTGTACTGGATCGGCCCGCTGGTCGGTGCCGCCGCCGCCGCAGGCGTGTGGAGGTATTTACTGCTGCCGGCGGATGCGACGGATTTGAGGTAGGGTATCGGGTATCGGCTATCGGGTATCGGGTAACAGCGCCCGATAGCCGATAGCCGATAGCCGATAGCTAGAGCTGTTCCGCCAACACCGGCGCGAAATAGGTCAGTACGATGTCCGCGCCGGCCCGCCGAATCGCCGTCACCGACTCCCACATGGCTCGATTCTCATCCAGCATGCCGCGCTCCGCGGCCGCCTTGATCATCGCGTACTCGCCGCTCACCTGATACGCGCCGAGCGGGGAGCCGAAGCGCTCCTTGGCACGCCGGATCAGGTCGAGACAGGGACCCGCCGGTTTCACCATCACGATGTCCGCGCCTTCGTCCAGATCGAGCTGAATTTCCTTCATGGCCTCGTCGCCGTTCGCGACTGCCATCTGGTAGGACTGCCGGTCGCCGAACTGCGGCGTCGAACCGGCGGCTTCGCGAAACGGCCCGTAGAACGCGGAGGCAAACTTCGCGGCGTACGACATGATCGGCACGTGCGAGAATCCGCCCGCATCGAGCGCCTTGCGGATGCCGGCGACGCGACCGTCCATCATATCGCTCGGCGCCACCAGATCCACACCCGCGCGCGCCTGCATCACGGCGGTCTTGCCGAGCAGGTAGACGGACGAATCGTTGTCGACGTCGCCGTCGCGAATCACGCCGCAGTGGCCATGATCGGTGTACTCGCAGAGGCAGACGTCGCCGATGACCAGCAGATCGGGAACCACGCGTTTCACCGCGCGAATCGCTTGTTGCACGACCCCCTGGTCGTCGTACGCTTCCGAGCCGGTGGCGTCCTTCGTCGCGGGAATCCCGAACAGAATGATGCCGCCCAACCCGAGCGACACAGCGCGCTCGGCCTCCTTCACCAGCTCGTCGACGGACAGCTGCGCCACGCCCGGAAGGGCGGCGATGGGGCGGCGCACTCCTTCGCCGTGCACGACGAACTGCGGCCACACGAGCTGCGAAGGCACGACGTGTGTCTCCGCGACGAGGCGGCGAAGGGCGGCGGTACGGCG
>WNGB01014759.1_pt1 | contig 12279 bp, 13 predicted proteins | sample 5400681 | NCBI WGS metagenome assembly WNGB01 (sample SAMN13153367, study PRJNA577476) | soil metagenome | isolation source: 115 cm soil or saprolite under grassland replicate 2 | place: USA:California | collected 2016-06-15 | reverse complement strand
CGCGTCGGCGACGCCGGCCATGTCACGATCCACGATCGCGTTGGCGACCCCGGACAGCAGCGCGGCCCGGGTACGGAAGTAGTTGGAGGTCGACCCGTCGGGCACACCGGCCCGCTGGTCGACCCGGCATGGGTGAGTGGCGCGCCTCCAACATTCCGGACAGCGGACCTTATAGGGTCCGGTCCGAAATGGAGGATGGGGAATGTCGGAACGGCGCAGGAGTTTTACTCCTGAGTTCAAGGATGAGGCGGTGAAGTTGGTGATCGAGGCGTCTCGTCCGGTCGCCGAGGTCGCCCGCCAGATCGGCGTGAACGAGGGTACGCTTGGAAGTTGGGTGAACAGGTACCGGGCCGAGCACGCCGACGATGAGCCGCCGCTGTCGGTCTCGGAGCGGGCGCGGCTGCGTGAGTTGGAGAAGGAGGTCCGGGAACTGCGGATGAAGGCGGAGTTCCTGGGAAAAGCGGCGGCCTTCTTCGCCCAGGAGTATCGGTGAGCTGTAGGTACGGGTTCATCGACGCTGAGAAGGCCAACTACCCGGTCACCAAGATGTGTGAATGGATGGGCGTGTCGAGGTCGGGGTATCACGAATGGCGCGGCCGCTCCGACTCGGCGACCGTGGCCCGGCAGGAGACGTTGAAGACCCTGATCGCGCATGTGTTCGCCGACTCCGACGGCACCTACGGCTACCGGCGGGTGGCCGCCCAGCTCGCCCGTCTGGGCGTGCGCGCCGGCGAGGAGCTGGTCCGCAGGCTGATGCAGAGCCTGGGCCTGGTGGCCTGCCAGCCGCGGCCGTGGCGGCCGACGACGACGATCGCAGGCGACGCCGGGGCGATCCCCGACCTGGTGCGCCGCGACTTCGGTGCCGCCGCGCCAGGCACCAAACTCGTCACCGACATTACCTACATCCGCACCTGGGAAGGATGGCTCTATTTAGCGACCGTCATCGACTGCCACACGAAAGCCTGCATCGGATACGCGATGGCCGACCACATGCGCACCGAACTCGTCACCGCCGCACTCGACATGGCCGCCGCCAACTACGCTCTCGCCGAGGACGCGATCATCCACTCCGACCGCGGCACCCAGTACACCTCGCAGACATTCGCCGAACACGCCACCAAACTCCGGCTCCGCAGGTCGGTCGGACGCACCGGCGTCTGCTACGATAACGCCCAAGCCGAAACGTTCAACGCCGCAGTGAAGGTCGAACGCGTCAACCGGACCGCCTACCCGACCCGGGAACACGCCCGCAAGGACGTCACCCGGTACATCGAATTCCGCTACAACACCAAGAGGCTCCACTCCGGCCTCGGCTACCGCACACCACACGAGGCCTACACCGACTACATCAACACCCACAACGCCGCATAAACAACAGAAAATCATTGTCCGGAAAACGCGGGGCAGACCACGGAGACCGTCTGGTACCGCAGCAGGCGCCCGCCGCCAACGGTCAGCAGGACGCCCCGGAGGATGCCCTCGCCGTACTCGGACCCGGCGTTGATCACGGTGGTGCGTCCGATGTGGACGGTGCGGCCGGACTCGTGGATGTGGCCGTGCAGGCTGAGCAGCGGCTGGTGCTCCTCGATCGCGGCGCGGACCGCCGTCGAGCCGACCGGTGCGGTCTGCAGGCCGCCGACGCCGGTCTTGATCTTCAGGTCCTGGCCGAGCAGCGGCGCGCTGTCCAGGCCGGAGTTGTAGGGCGGGACGTGCAGGTTGGAGATCGCGGTGTGGGGGGAGGAGAGCCGGTCGGTCAGCGAGCGCAGCCGGTCGGCGATCTCCTCCTCGGAGTACTCCCGATGGGTGTGCCACGGTGTGAGGTTGGTGTAGCCGGTGCTCGCCATCTCGTGCCCGGGCGCGATCTCGACGATCTCGCCCTCGACGGCGTACTCGGCGTGCTCGTCGGGGTCCATCCGCCTGGTGTACAGGCCCGCAGCCCGCGCCTGTCGTTCGAATTCCTCCAGCCCGCCGGTGCGCAGCTCGCGGCGATCGCCGTGCAGCTCCGCAGTCCACCGGCCGCCGCCGGCGGCCACCACCGGGACCAGCAGCTTGCCGCTCAGGTCGCCGCCGAGGATCAGCGTGTCCGCCCGGTAGAAGCCGGCGGCCGCGACGAACTTGCGGAAGCAGGTGTCGGAACCGTGCAGGTCGGTGGCGAAGAACACCGACCGTTCCCCGCTCGGTCGGCTCGCCGCCCGCGCCGCAGCGGTCCCATCAGTAGGCCTCCTGCTGTTCGTCGACGTCCTGCCACCACCGCATCCGCTCGCCTATCCGGCCGCGGAGCCGCCAGGCGAGGGTCTTCGGGGCCGCGTCGATCGCGGCGTGCAGTGCGGCCACCGCCGCGGCCAGGGGGGTCCGCTCGCCCTCGTCCAGGTCCAGTGCCGCGGCATACGCGGCGAGCCGGTCCAGGTTGCGGGTGACGGTGTGGTGGAACCCCCAGTCGCGGGTGAGCACGCCGGCCACCGCGGCCGCCGGCATGGATTCCGGTCCGCTCCTGCCGTCGAGGACGGGATGGCTGAGCAGGATGGCGGCGGTGTCCATCAGGTCGGTGGCGGTCGGCTCGATCACCTGCAGGTTGGACAGCAGCAGCGTCTCGATCGGCAGCGCGAACGGGTGTTCGCCGAGCCGGTCGCCCACCTGCACGACATGGCAGAAGTCGAGCCGGTCGACGAACACGTCCACCTCGATCGACCGGTCGGGGTGGGTGAAGGAGTACCGCCGGCCCTCCATCGCGACGAGCAGGTTCGGTCGATGAGGTAGCCCTGCTCCTCGAGCAGTTCGCGCATGACCCGTCGGCCGGACTTGAGCACGATCAGGTCGAGGTCCTTGGGTTGCCTGCCGAAACGGTCCATGTACGGCGCGACAGCGGCGCAGTGCAGCCTGATGCCGACCGAGCCGACCGCCCGCACGGTCACCCCGCGAGCCTGCGCGGCCGCGATGATCCCCGTCGTCTCCTCTGCAAGTGACGCCGTCCAACCCGCTACGCCGCGGCTGCAGCGGCTAGGTTGGCCGGAGTCCGCGCCCCTACTTCACGCGCCGCGTCGCGCGCAAGAGGGGCGCCAGAGGGGGCGAACCAGATCCTGCGGCCGTAATCTGAAGACTTGCCGCCCGCCGACTGCTCGGCTGGCCGGGACGGCATCGTATTCCGGCCCGTAGCGGCGACCGGACAGTATGGCGTGTCCGCAACCGGCCCGTCCGTCCCCTCCAGGTCGGCCACCCCTGGCGGCATCGGAGCGGCCCGGCCGGCAACTGGCACCGGCACCGGCTCCGGCCCAGGTAGCGGCCCCGGCCGCCGCCCGCGGTGCCCGGTACCCTGGCCAGAGGCTCCTGCCGTACCGACCGAAGGATCTGGCGACACGTGTTTGACACCCTTTCCGAACGCCTGGACAAGGTCTTCGCCAGCCTGCGCGGCAAGGGCCGGCTGTCCGACGGCGACATCGACTCCACCTGCCGGGAGATCCGGATCGCGCTGCTCGAGGCTGACGTCGCGCTGCCGGTGGTGAAGACGTTCGTCGCCGCGGTGAGGGAGCGTGCCCGCGGCGCGGAGGTGTCCAAGGCGCTGAACCCGGCGCAGCAGGTCATCAAGATCGTTAACGAGGAGCTCGTCGCGATCCTCGGCGGCGAGACGCGGCGGCTGCAGTTCGCGAAGAACCCGCCGACCGTGATCATGCTGGCCGGCCTGCAGGGCTCCGGCAAGACCACGCTGGGCGGCAAGATGGCGCTGTGGCTGCGCAAGCAGGGCCACACCCCGATGCTGGTCGCCGCCGACCTGCAGCGCCCGAACGCGGTCACCCAGCTTCAGGTGGTCGGCCGGCAGGCCGAGGTGGAGGTGTTCGCGCCGGAGCCGGGCAACGGGGTCGGCGACCCGGTCGAGGTTGCCCGGCGCAGCATCGACGAGGCGCGGCGCCGGATGTACGACATCGTCATCGTGGACACCGCCGGCCGGCTGGGCATCGACGCCGACATGATGGCGCAGGCGGCGGCGATCCGGGACGCGGTGCAGCCGGACGAGACGCTGTTCGTGGTCGACGCCATGATCGGCCAGGACGCCGTCACCACCGCGGAGGCGTTCCGCGACGGGGTCGGGTTCACCGGCGTGGTACTCACCAAGCTGGACGGCGACGCCCGCGGTGGCGCGGCGCTGAGCGTCCGTGAGGTGACCGGGCAGCCGATCATGTTCGCGTCCAACGGCGAGAAGCTGGCCGACTTCGACGTGTTCCACCCGGACCGGATGGCGTCCCGGATCCTCGGCATGGGCGACATGCTCACCCTGATCGAGCAGGCCGAGGCGCACTTCGAGGAGGAAGAAGCCGAGCGGATGGCGACCAAGCTCGCCACCGGCAAGGACTTCACCCTCGAGGACTTCCTCAACCAGATGATGGCGCTGCGGAAGATGGGCTCGCTGCAGAGCCTGCTCGGGATGCTGCCCGGCATGGGCCAGATGAAGGACGCGCTGAACTCCATCGACGAGAAGGAACTGGACCGTGCCGCGGCGATCATCCGGTCGATGACGCCGGCCGAGCGGCAGGACCCGAAGATCATCAACGGCTCCCGGCGGGCCCGGATCGCGCGCGGCTCAGGGGTGACCGTCAACGACGTGAACAGCCTGGTCGACCGGTTCTTCGAGGCCCGCAAGATGATGCAGCAGATGGCCGGGATGGCCGGCTTCCCGGGCGCACGGCGGCGTACCCCGTCGAAGACGCGCGGGAAGAAGGGGAAGAAGGGCAAGTCCCAGGTCCGCCGCGGCCCGACGCCGCCGAGGCAGCCCGCCGGTGGTTACCCCGGTGGCTTCCCCGGCCTGCCCCCGGGCGGCAACCCGCTGGCCGAGCTGCCGCCGGGCATGGACATGCCGGACCTGTCGAAGCTGAAGTTCCCGAAGAAGCCGTGACACAAGCCGTGGCAGAAGCCACGACTGCGGCGCTCCACCTGCGGGGGGTGGTGCTGCCGGTCGGCGAGGAACACGACCTGTACGTGCTGGCCGGCCGCCTCACGTACGAGCCGGTGGCCGGCGCCGAGACGGTGCTGCGCGGCGGGTGGATCCTGCCCGGGCTGGTGGACTCGCACTGCCACCTCTCGCTGTCGCCGGACGGCCCGGTCACCGACGAGGACGGGTTGCGCACCCAGGCGTACACCAACCGGGACGCGGGCGCGCTGCTGCTGCGCAACCCGGGCAGCCCGGCGGACGGGCGGTTCCTGGACGACGACCCGGCCGCGCCGCGGATCATCCGGGCCGGCCGGCACGTGGCCCGGCCGAAGCGGTACGTGCCGGGAATCGGCGTCGAGGTGGAGCCGGCCGAGCTGGCGGCCACCGTGGCCGCGCAGGCCGCCGCCGGGGACGGCTGGGTGAAGCTGGTCGGCGACTGGATCGACCGCGTCGTGGGCGACCTCGCCCCGCTGTGGTCCCTCGACGACCTGCGGGTCGCGGTGCAGGTGGCGCACGCGGCCGGCGCCCGGGTTGCGGTGCACACCTTCGGCGAGGACGCGCTGCCCGACCTGATCGCCGCCGGGGTGGACTCGGTGGAGCACGGCACCGGGCTGAACGACGACACGATCGCGCTGCTGGCCGGGCAGGGCGCCGCGCTGGTGCCCACCCTGGTGAACATCGACAACTTCCCGACCATCGCCGACCAGGCGAGCAGGTACCCGGCCTACGCCGAACACATGCGCCGGCTGCACGCCACCGCGCGGGACCGGGTGCGGGCCGCGTACGAGGCCGGGGTGCCGGTCTACTGCGGCACCGACGCAGGCGGAATGCTGCCGCACGGGCTGGTGGTCGATGAGATCCGCGCGCTGCACGGCGCCGGGCTGCCCGCCACGGCCGCGCTGGCCGCCGGGTCGTGGGCGGCCCGGGAGTGGCTGGGGCGGCCGGGGCTGGTCGAGGGCGCGCCGGCCGACCTGGTCGCCTACGACGCCGACCCGCGTACCGACCTGCGCACGCTGGCCAGCCCGGCCCGGATCTTGCTGCGCGGCCGCGTCCTGCGCTGAACCGCGGACTGCGGGGCCGGGGCCGGTGGGCCGGCCTGGCGGGCCGGTCGAGCGACAGCCGGCGGAGAGCGTTCCGTCACCCGGCGCGGCGACGGTGGCCACGGACCGCACTGCCGGGTCGGCCTGGGCCGGGCCGGAAAATGTCGGTGCCGCGTCCTAGCGTGACGGGCATGGAGAACGACGCGAAGGTCCGGCAATTCCTTGATCAGCAGGACGCGTGGACGAGGGACACCGTTCGCCGCCGCGGCTGGGCGATCGAGTACGTGCACGGCGAGGGCGAAGCCCCACCCTGCGCGTACACGGTGGGGCTGTTCGGCTTTGGGTACCCCGAGCTGGTTGTCTTCGGCATGCGGGCCGGCGAGTCCGCGGCACTGCTGAACGATGTGGGTGGTCGCGTGCGCGGCGGTGAGAGCATCGTGCCGGGCGAGCTGGTCACCTTCGCCCATTGGCCGCACCGGCTGCACGTGCTGCCGCTGGTCAACGCCGCCCAGGTGTTGTTCGGCGCGAACAGGTTCTTCGGCCGGCCGGACCACGACTCGGTGCCGGGGCTGCAGCTGGTGTGGGATGACAGGTTGGGTCGGTTCCCCTGGGAGCCCGACTACGAGCCACCGCAGTGGCTGCAGCCCTTGCCGGGCACGTTCCGCGCCTGACCGGCTGCCGAGCCGGTTCCCGGATCCCGGCGGCCGGCCGGTGGGGGTCAGCCGAGCGGCAGCCCGAACCAGGGCCCCGCGGCCAGCCGCTGGTCCAGGTACGTCCGGTCCTCTGGGTCGGTCAACGCCGTCAGCTCCCGGGCGGTGGCCAGGTGGCGTGCCGCCGCGTCCAGGTCGCCGGTCGCGGCGTGGCCACGGGCCAGCGCCTCGGCGGCGCAGGCCCGGTCGAAGGCGTTCACCACCTCGGGGTTCGCGTCGGTGATCTCCGCGCAGCGCAGTGCGTGCCGCAGCGCCACGTCCGGCAGCCCGACCGCAATGGCCGCCGCGTGGATCAGGTATTCGCCGCGGGCGTGGTTCGCCGCGGTACCCGCCTGTATCCAGTGGTAAGTCGCCGCGTACGCCCCGTACAGCGCCTGCTCCCGGTCGCCGACGGGTGAGTCCGGGGTGACCACCTGCTCGACCAGGTCCCAGGCGCTGTTGTTCAGCTCCACCCCGAACCACCGGTGCAGATCGCGTTCGTTGACGTTGTTCGTGCCGACCTTGGTGACCAGCTCGTGCCACCCGTCGAAGCCGTACTCGCGGGCGATCACGAACTGCGCGTCCCGCAGCGTGAACTCCGCCGGGTCCGAGTCCGGCCGGACCTCCCGCAGCCGGGCCAGCGCGGCCGGGCTCCCCCCGGCCACCGCCCGGCGCAGCTCCTTCGCCTGGGTGCGCAGCTGCGGGATGTCCGCGTTCGGCGGCAGCGTGCGTGACATGGCAGACCTCCTCATCGCGCCTGGGTCCGCTGAGCCGGGCGCGACAAGAGGAGTCGGCACCATGCAGGTACTGCTAAGGATCCAGGTGCACTCGGTGCTTGCCGCGGACGGGAGGCGCCCTGGTACGCGCTGGGCCAGAGCGTAACCGATTCGGGGCCGGCGCGGGACTGCCCGTAACATCCGCTCCATGGCGAAAGCACCCGTACTCACCCCCCGGGCGGAGGACTTCCCCCGCTGGTACCAGGACACCATCGCGAAGGCCGAGCTGGCCGACAACGGGCCGGTGCGCGGCACCATGGTGATCCGACCGTACGGGTACGCCCTGTGGGAGCGGATGCAGTCCGAGATGGACGCGAGGATCAAGGCCGCCGGCGCGCAGAACGCGTACTTCCCGCTGTTCATCCCGGACAGCTACCTCAGGCGCGAGGCGCAGCACGTCGAGGGCTTCAGCCCCGAGCTGGCCGTGGTCACCCACGCCGGCGGGAAGGAGCTGGACGAGCCGATCGTGGTCCGGCCCACCAGCGAGACGGTCATCGGCGAGTTCATGGCGAAATGGGTGCAGAGCTACCGGGACCTGCCGCTGCTGCTGAACCAGTGGGCGAACGTGGTCCGCTGGGAGCTGCGGCCGCGGATATTCCTGCGCACCAGCGAATTCCTCTGGCAGGAGGGGCACACCGCGCACGCCGACCACGACGACGCCCGCGACTACGCCCGGAAGATCCTGCACGAGGTGTACGAGGACTTCATGGTGAACGTGCTCGCCATGCCCGTCGTGGTGGGCCGCAAGACGGCGAAGGAGCGGTTCGCCGGCGCAATCAACACGCTCACCCTCGAGGGCATGATGGGCGACGGCAAGGCGCTGCAGATGGGCACCAGCCACGAGCTCGGGCAGAACTTCGCCAGGGTCTTCGACATCGACTTCTCCGACTCCGCCGGGCAGCGGCAGATCGCCTGGACCACGTCGTGGGGTTCGTCCACCCGGATGGTCGGCGGCCTGATCATGGCGCACGGGGACGACGCCGGGCTGCGCGTGCCGCCGCGGCTGGCCCCGGTGCAGGTGGTGGTGCTCGCGGTCAAGGAGGAGACCGCCGAGCGGGCCGCCGCGCTGGTCGCCGAACTGCGTGCGGCCGGCGTCCGGGCCGAGGCGGACCTGCGCACCGACACCCCGTTCGGCCGGCGCGCCGTGGACGCCGAGCTCAAGGGCATCCCGGTCCGGGTCGAGATCGGTCCGCGCGACCTCGCCGAGGGCAGCGCGGTGCTGGTCCGCCGGATCCCGGGCGGCAAGCAGCCGGTGCCGCTGGGCGGCGTGGCCGCCGCGGTCGCCGACGCCCTGGCCGCCGACCAGGTCGCGCTGTTCGAGCAGAGCCGGCGGCGCCGCGACGAGCACACCGTGGACGTGTCCACCGTGGAGGAGGCAGCCGAGGCCGCCGCGTCCGGCTGGGCCCGCATCCCGTGGGCCACCCTCGGCGAGGAGGGCGAGGAGCAGCTCGCCACCCAGGCGGTCAGCGTCCGGTGCCTGGTACGGGAGGACGGTTCGGTGCCGGAGACCGGGGATGAGCCGGACATTGTGGCGTACGTGGGACGCGCGTACTGACCCGTCGACCGCCCCGGCTTGGCCCTCAGGGGCCGACTCGTGGCAGAATTGCCGGCCGAGCACTTGGCGCGCGTGCGGGCCCCTCTCCCCGCCGGGCGCCTCGTCCCTCGGGCTGCCCGGCGCCGCATCCCCACGTGGAGGCCGGTCGCCCACCCTGTCTAGTCATACGGAGCATCTGGCAAACGTGGCCGTCAAGATCAAGTTGCAGCGCCTGGGCAAGATCCGCAACCCGCAGTACCGCATCGTCGTGGCAGACGCGCGGACCAAGCGGGACGGCAAGGTCATCGAGGCGGTGGGCAAGTACCACCCCAAGGAGGACCCGTCGTTCATCGAGGTGAACTCGGAGCGGGTGCAGTACTGGCTGGGGGTCGGTGCGCAGCCGACCGAGCCGGTGACCGTGATCCTCAAGCTCACCGGTGACTGGCAGAAGCACAAGGGCCTGCCGGCCCCGGACAAGCCGCTGCTGACCAGGGCCCCGCGGCCGGACAAGCGCCAGGTCTTCGAGGCCGCCGCGCTCGAGACGGCCCGCGAGCCGAAGGCCGAGGCCACCACGCCGCGGAAGCGGGCACCCAAGAAGGCTCCCGCCAAGGCCGAGCCCGCCGAGGCGACCCCGGCTCAGGCCAGCCCGACTGGAGCGACCGCCGACGCGCCGGCCGAGGCGAGCGCCGACTCCGCGGAGAGCTGAGGTGCTGGCAGCGGCGCTCCACCACCTGGTCCGCGGCATCGTCGACAACCCCGACGACGTCCAGGTGGACCTGGTCAGCTCGCGGCGCGGCCGCCGGCTGGAGGTCCGGGTGCACCCCGACGACCTGGGCAAGGTCATCGGGCGGAACGGCCGTACCGCGAAGGCGCTGCGTCAGGTGATGGCCGGGATCGGCGGTCGGGGCGTCCGGGTGGACGTGATCGACACCGACCGGTCCTGAGGACGGGGTTCCCCGGTTGCAGCTCGTCGTCGGGCGGATCGGCCGGCCGCACGGCGTCCGCGGCGAGGTCTCGGTCGAGGTGCGCACCGACGAGCCGGACGAGCGGTTCGCGGTGGGATCGGTGCTGGCCACCGACCCCGCCGACCGCGGTCCGCTGACCGTGACCCGGCTGCACTGGCACTCCGGCCGGCTGCTGCTGTCCTTCGACGGGGTGGCCGACCGGGAGGGTGCCGAGGCGCTGCGCGACACCGTGCTGGTGGTCGACAGCGACGACCTGCCCGCGCTGGACGACCCGGACGAGTTCTACGACCACCAACTCGTCGGGCTGCGCGTCGAACTGGCCGACGGCACCGCTCTGGGCATCGTGGCCGACGTGGTGCACGCGCCCGCGGAGGACCTGCTGGCGGTCGCCCGGCCGGACGGCGATGAGGTGCTGGTGCCGTTCGTGTCCGCCATCGTGCCCACGGTGGACGTGTCCGCCGGCCGCGTCGTGGTGGACCCGCCCGAGGGGCTGCTCGAGCTGTGATGCGGCTGGACGTGGTCACGATCTTCCCGGAGTACCTCGGGCCGCTGCGCCAGTCGCTGATCGGCAGGGCGATCGAGCGCGGTGTGGTGGACCTGCGGGTGCACGACCTGCGGCAGTGGACCCACGACGTGCACCGGACCGTGGACGACACCCCGTACGGCGGCGGTCCCGGGATGTTGATGAAGCCGCGGCCGTGGGGGGAGGCGCTGGACGCGCTGGCCCCCGCCGCCGGCACCGCCCAGCCGCGGCTGGTGGTGCCATCGCCGTCCGGCCGGCCGTTCACCCAGCGGCTGGCGCACGACCTGGCCGGCGAGCCCTGGCTGCTGTTCGCCTGCGGGCGGTACGAGGGGATCGACCAGCGCGTGGTGGAGTACGCCGCGGAACGGATGCGGGTCGATGAGCTGTCCCTGGGGGACTACGTGCTGAACGGCGGCGAGGTGGCGGTGCTGGTCATGGTGGAGGCCATCGGCCGGCTGCTGCCCGGCGTGGTGGGCAACGCGGCCAGCGTCGAGCAGGACTCCTTCGCCGAAGGGCTGCTCGAAGGGCCTGCGTACACCCGGCCGGAGTCGTGGCGCGGGCGGGACGTGCCGGCGGTGCTGCTGTCCGGGCACCACGGGCGGATCGCCCGCTGGCGACGGGACCAGGCGCTGCGCCGTACCGCCGAACGCCGCCCCGACCTGCTGGCGGGGCTGCCCCCGGACGCCCTGGACGCGGCCGACCGTGCCGTGCTGGCCGAGGTGCCGGCCGAGGTGCCGGCCGAGGTGCCGGAGCGGGCGCCCGAGGAGTAGTTCCCGCGGCCGCTCACCCGCCGCGGCAGCGCCGCACCAGGTCGGCCGACAGCGCGCCATCGGCCAGCACCCGCCGCACGTCCGCGCCGCCGAACAGCGCCGCCAGCTCCTCGGTCAACCCGTCCGGCCGATGCGCCGGGTCGCCGTCCACCGCATCCGGGTGCTCGGCCAGGTGGGCCGCGAGGACCGGCCAGCGTTGGCGCAGCACCGTCCACCGGGCCAGCGCGTCGACGGGCACCGGGTCGCCCTCCAGCAGCCGCACCGCGCGGGCCATCGTGTAGTCGTTCACGAACCGCTTCATCGAGCGCGGGTTCGGCGGCAGCAGCGGGGCGTACCGCGCCAGCGCGTGCTCGGTCCGCGTCGGCTGCCCCGGCTGGGCGCCGTCCCCGTGCGGCCCGGGCGCGTCGCGTACCAGGGTCTGCACGCTCTCCAGGATCTCCACCACGTCGGCCGCCTTGCGCCGGTCGAGGTCGTCCACCATGACCAGCAGCGGCCGGTCGGGCTGCCCGACCAGCCAGCCCACGTGGTCAGCGATGTGCGTCATCGGGTTCTCCGCGGACTCCTCGAAGAACCGCGCGCCGCGCGCCGACTCCCACAGCACGAACCGCGCCACCACGAACGAGCCGCCCCACAACGTCGCGAGCGCGGCACCCACCGCGGCGACCGACCGGACCGCGGCATCCACCGAGGCCAGCCCGAACGGCACCGGCCGCAGCAGCGCGAACAGCCCGACCGCGACCGCCAGCACGAGCACCAGTGCCCCCGCCGCCGGGGTACGGGAGATCCGCATCCGCCAGAACTCCCTGATCCGGGCGACCCGGCGGCGCCGGCCCGGCAGGGCGGCGAACACCGTGCCGCGGATGGTGTTCAGCAGCGTCCACCACGGGCGCCCCACGCGGGACTGCCGCCACGCGTCGTAGCGGGCCACCGCCCACCGCGGCTCCCCGGTCTCCAGCAGTTCGGTGAGCATCCGCAGCACGCTGCTCTTGCCGCTGCCCCACCGCCCGTCCAGCAGCAGCAGGAACGTGGTCCGGTCCGTCGCCGCCCGGGTACGCAGCCGC
>WNGB01011262.1_pt1 | contig 12279 bp, 12 predicted proteins | sample 5400681 | NCBI WGS metagenome assembly WNGB01 (sample SAMN13153367, study PRJNA577476) | soil metagenome | isolation source: 115 cm soil or saprolite under grassland replicate 2 | place: USA:California | collected 2016-06-15 | reverse complement strand
AAGAGGGTAGCATCTGGTTATACGATGCCATCAACGACAACATCAGACTGTCATTCCACCGAGGCTGGAACGATGAGATTCTCGTTACATCGGTTCGGCACGGCGAGGATATCCTGGGGCTGGTGATAAAAAGTGGCGAGGCGATCATTTCCCGTGAGTTTCGCAGTGACCCACGCATGATCGCAGAAAACCGCGCATACATACCCGAAGGCATGGGTGGAATCTGCTTACCTCTCCATGCACAGGAACAGGTTGTGGGTGCTATGTTCATCAATGTCCATCTACCGCGTGAAATCAATGCAGGTGAAGTGCGCATCCTGAATGCCCTGGCTGAGATTTGCGGGAATGCCATTCACCGAACGCGCCTGCACGAGCAGGTGGTCAAACAACTGGAAAGATTGGGCGCGCTGAGGGAAATTGATAAGGCCATCAGCGGCAGCATCGACCTGCGCTTATCACTCAATATTGTGCTCGAGCAGGTAGTCTCACAATTGGGAGTAGATGCAGCCTCAATCCTTTTGATGAGACCAGCTTCGGGGCGCTTGGAATATGCCGCGGGGCACGGTTTCCGTACATCTAACATCGAATCCACCAGTCTGCGCATGGGTCAGGGCTATGCCGGGCAGGCCGCATTCCAAAGAACAGTTCTACATATTGAAGATATAACTAGAAAGGACGATCAGTTTACACACAGCGGATTGCTCGCAAATGAGAAGTTTATAAGCTACTTTGGAGTCCCGTTGATCGCCAAGGGTGAGGTAAAAGGGGTATTGGAGATCTTTCATCGCTCCAAGCTTCGAGTTGACATGGAGTGGTTGAACTTTTTGGATTCACTAGGCTGGCAGACCGCAATTGCCGTTGATAATGCCCTGCTCTTCGAAGGGATGCAGCGTTCAAATTTCGACCTGGAAATTGCATACGAAGCCACTATCGAAGGTTGGTCCAAAGCTCTGGATCTGCGTGATAAAGAAACCGAAGGCCACTCGCAACGTGTCACAGACATAACGATGAAATTGGCGCACCTCATGAGCGTCAGGGAAGAACAGCTCATTCATATCCGCAGGGGAAGCTTATTGCACGATATCGGCAAGATGGGCGTGCCTGATCATATCCTGCTCAAGCCCGGTCCGCTCACGGCTGATGAATGGATGATCATGCGCATGCACCCACAATTCGCCTATGATCTGCTTGCCCCCATAGCCTATCTACAGCAGGCGCTTGAAATCCCATACTATCATCATGAAAAATGGGATGGTACGGGCTACCCGAAGGGATTAAAGGGTGAGCTTATCCCGCTCTCAGCACGCATCTTTGCCGTGATTGATGTATGGGATGCACTTACCGGCGACCGTCCATATAGGCCTGCCTGGCCTGAAGCAAAAGCTCGCGACTACATCCGTGATAATAGTGGAACCCACTTTGACCCACAGGTAGTCAAAATGTTCCTGAATAACTTGTCTGAACTAAGAAAAGGTTGATTCTTCTGGGGCTAAAACAATTTTCCCTGTTCGAATGAATCTGATTCAACATCCTCCCACGGTAGTGGGGCGATATCTATTTTCTTTTCTACAAGATGGTGGAATTCACGCGCCAAATGTGGCGCGATCAAATTATTGGGAGAATGACAAAAGACAAATGCATCCGCGCCTGCCTTCAACTGTACAGAAACATAATCCGCCCACTCCTCCAGAAGGGGTCTGTTTGGTCCCATCTGCGGATGACCAATATAACGCAGGAAAGTAAAGTCGGCGGTTCGTTCCTGAAACACAGGGACATCGGGCTTGCGTTCGCGCGCTTCCAATAGTGTTTCATACACACTTCCTTCCAGGATCTTATCCCCTTCCAAGCTGCGAATTGGACGTGTATCTATGACGACGCGTGCCATATTGTGCGCAGAAAGCAGTTGGTTGAGCGATTCATTGTATGGAGGATCAAACCAATCGAGATGACGAACTTCGACTCCCAACCGGACCTCAGTCTGCCACGCTTCGAGGAACATCTTCAAGTCCTCAAAAAGGCGCGGCGAATAACGTGGGGGTAGTTGCAGGAACATCGGTCCAAGCCGTGAACCAAGCTGACTCATCACCTCGACAAATCCCCGTGCTTCATTGATATGATCTACTAACTTGCCCGCGTGACTGATCGCCTTCGGAATTTTAGGGCAGAAGCGGAAAGTCTCTGGAGTATCCTCGACCCATCCTTCGATAGTCTTCGGTGCAGGGACGGCGTAGAAAGTCGTGTTTCCTTCAATCGTTGTCAGCCGCCGCGCGTACTCGCGCAGAAACTCTCCAGGCTTTGTACCTTCAGGATAGAAGTTACCCACCCAACCCTTGAAAGACCATATGGGACAACCAATAAAGAGATCCATAATAAAAAATTATATAACCCTTGCGTTAAAAGTTCGATAGATTTTCAATGGAAAGTAAATAGGTTCGGTGCTACTACCTTTGCACGACTTCATATAATAGCAAGTCTTAGATTTTCTTAATCATAAACATTATATAATTACATTTAGTATGAAGAGTTTAGAGCTTTTTACTCAGAGTAATCATGTTTGAATAAAATGAGATAGTGGGAAAGACTGCTTTCTCAACATTACTGAGAAGAACAAATTATTAGAATTAACGAATAGAAAACCTATTTCTAGCGTGATCCGCCAAGCGGACTCGCGCCGCTAATGATAGAGGAATGTACTTGGCCCTATTCCAAACATTTCATACGGTTGGTTGGTGACTATGAGAATTTCCATGAAATTGTTGCACATCATACTAATCAGTCTCATGCTAGTAGGGTGCATACCTGCACCCACGCCCCTAACTCCCACACCTATGACGACAAAAACGCAAACAGAAGCCGTGCCCCCTACCTTAACTAAGACAACTACTCCTACATCAACGCCAGACCCGGTGCTGGTCGGTGCAGGTGATATTGCAGCCTGCGATAATAGTGGTGACGAAGCTACCGCAAATTTGCTCGATGGCATAGACGGGACTGTTTTTACTACAGGTGACAACGCTTACCCAAATGGAACAGCCTCCGAATTTGCCAATTGCTACGATCCATCCTGGGGCCGTCACAAAGCGCGCACTTATCCATCCGTAGGAAATCACGATTATCAAACCCCGAACGCAGCAGGTTATTTTAGCTATTTCGGTCCCGAAGCAGGCAAACCTACTGAAGGTTATTATAGTTACGATCTGGGTGCCTGGCACATCATTGTATTAAATAGCAATATCTCAGTTGATGCTGGCTCAGCCCAAGAACAATGGCTACGAGCCGACCTTGCCGCTCATCCAGCGGTCTGCACCGCGGCATACTGGCATCACCCACGCTTTAGTTCAGGTGTCGTACACGGCAGCAGTAGCTCAATGCAGCCACTATGGCAAGCCTTGTATGATTACGGCGCAGACGTGGTGCTGAATGGTCATGAGCACAATTACGAACGCTTTGCGCCTCAAGACCCACAAGGCAATGCAGACCCAGCACGGGGAATCCGTGAATTTGTTGTTGGAATGGGAGGTAGAAGTCATTATGAATTTGGTACTCCAATTGCAAACAGCGAAGTACGAAATTCCGATACTTATGGTGTGCTCAAATTAACACTGCATCCTACCAGCTATACCTGGGAGTTCATTCCAGAGGCAGGAAAGACATTTACGGATTCAGGGACTGCACTCTGTGTGGAAAGTGAGAACCTTACACCTGTTTCTACAGTAACCCCTGGCTAAATCCGTTACGTTTTAATTATCTAAAGTTCCAATAAGAGAAGGAGAAAGGTAAAAACATATGAAATCTAATCTACAAGCAGACATGATTCAATTGCTTCGCCGAAAGATAGATCCAGATGAATATCTCGCAATACGCCAATTATGGATTGCCCATTCCCAAGCAGAAGAAGCACGCGATATACCTGGCTTGATGGCAACACTCACCGATAATTGTATCTACACTGTTGCAAACAACGGCACTAGTTGGCATGGAAAAGAGGGCGCAACCCGGTTCTACCAGCAATTACTGACCGCATTCCCCGATATCCATTTCGATCTGCAACATATTGTCATCGGTCCACAAGGTGTTTTCGAAGAAGCACATGTCACAGCCACATATCAAACCCAGTGGTTAGATATGCCCTCACCAAATGGCCAACCTATCGAGTTCACAGTAACGATCCTGTTTCCCTGGGATCCTAAACAGCAGCTTTTCACAGGTGAGCGGGTCTATTTCTATATTAGGTGAGTACACAATATTAAAAACTACCTGGCTCTGAAACCATGTAATTTCCCTCACCCTAAGGTAGGATTGATTTTAAGGTACTAAATTTCATTAAATTTACAGAATTGAAATCTTAATATTTTCTTATTTGATAATAACGGAATTGAAAGCATAAAAATACCATTAAAGAGGTAATATTGGGAGAATTTAACGATGTCCACAGGCGGACGTTACGAGGCAATATGAAACAATCAGTAACCCAAATCTTAGACTTCTTCAAAAAACATAAGTATGGCAGGATGAGCCTGGCACTTTTACTGGTCGGGCTGGTCTTATCGAGCACAGTGCTACTTCGTCCAAAACCAAAAGAAGAGCCTATTGCACTGAGCGAGGTGGCAGCTGCCATCTCGACCGGGCGCGTCATAAGGATTGAAGACTCCCCCGATAACGGCAACATAACCATTTTTTTCAGAGATGGATCGCAGCGTATAACCCTGCGAGATAAAACAGCTCCTTTCCTTGAACAAATGCAATTACTAGGGGTTAGTGAAAGCCAGATAGCGAAACTGAGATACGAAATCGTAGAGACAAGTATGCCGACTGGCGAGAAGGCCATTAACGTCTTAATAAGTGTTGCAATGCTCAGCCTATTAGGTTTTGCGGTAGTTCGACTCTCTAGTGGCAACTTAATGGCCACCCGCAAGAAATTTACGGAAGGCGATATCCCAAATATCACCTTTCAGGATGTGGCCGGGGTAGATGAAAGCCGCGAAGAACTGGTTGATATTGTCACTTTTTTGAAAGATAATACGATATACCAGCGTATGGGGGCGCGCATGCCGCGTGGGGTACTATTGGTAGGTGATCCGGGAACAGGTAAAACTTTGCTCGCCAAGGCGATTGCCGGTGAAGCAGGTGTGCCTTTCTTTACTACCTCTGGTTCAGAATTCGTGGAGATGTTTGTAGGTGTGGGTGCCAGCCGAGTGCGATCGCTATTTAAAAAGGCGCGATCCAAGGCTCCATGCATCATTTTCATCGATGAGATCGACGCAGCCGGGCGTAAGCGTCATAACAGCAGTGGAGGCGGTGAAATGGAGCAAGACCAGACCCTCAACCAGTTGCTGGTCGAGATGGATGGATTTGCTGCTGCTGAGGGCGTGGTGGTTTTAGGCGCTACCAACCGAGTAGACGTACTTGACCCAGCCTTGACTCGCTCCGGCCGCTTTGACCGCCATGTCAATGTGCCACGTCCAGATGTGAAAGGACGCCTGGCCATCCTGAAGGTACACGTCAAGGATCGACGTTTGGCGCCAGATGTGAGCCTGATGGACGTTGCCAAATCTACACCGGGATTAGTGGGAGCGGATCTTGCCAACATCGTTAACGAAGCAGCCATTCTTGCCGTGCGCGGTGGGCATGACGCGATCACTGTTCAAGATTTTCAAGAAGCTGTGGAGAAAACATTAACCGGTGGTGTACAGCAGAAGAGTAGGGTGATGAGCGTAGACGAGCGTCGCACGATTGCCTACCATGAAGCCGGTCATGCAGTGGTTATGCATACCACCCCGCATTCTGATCCCGTCTACAAGATTACGATTATTCCGAGAGGACAGATGGGTGGCTTTACCATGTCGCTGCCTGAACAAGATAGCATGCTTATGTCTCGCAACCAAATCCTGGCACGCATTATCGGTCTGATGGGAGGCCGGGTAGCAGAAGAACTGTTCTGCGATGATATCACCAGTGGTGCGGCCAATGATCTAAAGGTTGCTACACATCTGGCTGAAGAGATGGTCATGCGTCTAGGCATGAGCGCTATTGGCTTGCGGGTTTTCAACCAACCGGAAGGCTATGAGGCTTTTGCAGCGCCACGCAGCGGTCAGAAAACGTTTGAGGCTGTAGACCAGGCAATCAGCCATATCCTCGACGAATGTTATTCTGAGGCCAAACACATCCTCACCGAACAACGGGAAGCGTTGGAGCGAGTGACACAATCCTTACTCCAGCAGGAGACCCTGACGCGGGAAGAATTTGTAGCCTTGATTTAGATAAATTTCATCGAATGCAGGCCAATGGCTTGCAAGACTCAGCTAGTAAAAGCAAAAACCGGCATTCGCTGCCGGTTTTGTTTTCTCATTTAGCGAATCGGTTCAAGGAAGTAATCAGAAACAATCAGCGGCGCTTCGGCTGACCAACCTTCCTGACCAATTTCCAAGCGTACTTTCCACCACAGATAAGCCTTAGGACCTTCCGCCGTGTTTCGGGTGGTACAAACCGGCCCACCAACAACTGTCATTGCTGTGCCTGCATTGTTAGTCAGAATAACAGGCCAATTCCGTCCGGGACCTCTCCGGAAGTTTAGCCATGAAAGAACTTTTACTTTATCTCCAACTTGGATATGAGAAGGTGACGACGGACAAGCGTTCGGATCTGACGTGGGAAAGGATTCCGTTGGAGCAGGCACCGGACTCGGCGTCGGAGTGGGAAGCGGGGCAAGTGTCTCTGTTGGCAGATTAGCAGTTGGTTGAGGCTGGACAGTTGGGTTTAACGTTGCAGTAGCAAGCGTCGGTAGAGTGGAAAAAGTTTCTGTCAAGGCAGGCGGTGACGCAAGTGGTGCAGATTCTTCCTTAGGGTTATGTAATAGCAAGAATATTAGTATGATCGTCAAGATTACTGCAACGATTAGCTTGAACAGGTCGTAAAACGGGGCATATCTTGACTCGCTTGTACGTGACATGAGGATTACCCCTGATGTTTTTTAATGGCCAACTCGCTTGCCTGTCGGAGAATAGCCCTTTCGTTGATAAAGCGTTGTAAGACATCGCCAAGCGCCTCTTCAAATTCATCTAAGGTAAGAGAAGCTAACTGTTCATAAGTATAGATACCCGCATCATTTAGTCTCTTTGAAATGACAGGACCGATCCCTTTGATCACAGTAAGATCGTCCGGATTGGACGGAGGTTTTGTATATCTTTCTTTTACAATGGGAGGGGAAATTTCGGCAGGTTTGGCAGGTTCATTCGCCGGCACTGCTCGTGGGCGACGCCAATAAAACCAATCGATCACCCATTCGATCAGCCATCCAATCAACAAACCAAGGACAAGTGCAACAGCAGCGTTCATGGTTGCTCCTCAGCAATGATATTGAAAAATTATATTGAGCGAAACCGGCGAAATAATTATACATGTACTCAAGGATCATGTAAATTTTTGATGGCCGATTGCCTTCATAAAGTGGATGCTGTATATTGTTATCAATAAATCAGATAGTTTTACTTATATATTCACAAAAGGAGTCTGATATGATCAAAGTTGAATTGTCGGTTGTCGTCAATCGCCCGCTTCCAGAGGTATTCGCCTTTATCACCGACCCCGCCAACAATCCAAAATGGCAGGAAGGTCTGGTTGAATCACGCATGGCTTCCTCAGGTCCAATGGGGGTCGGAACACAGCTTACGGATGTGCGTAAATTTATGGGACGCGAGATAGACTCCAGGCTGGAAGTGACCGCTTTCGAGCCAAATAAAACATTCGGGCAAAAGGTCATTTCAGGTCCGCTAAAGTTTGAAGTTCTCATGAATTTTGAGCCATCTGGTAATGGAACCCTGATTAACCTCGTTGCACAGGGTGAGCCAGGTGGTTTCTTCAAGCTGGCTGAGGGCATGGTTCAGAAGCAATTGCATTCTCAACTTGAAGCGGATGCACAAAGGCTCAAGAGAATCTTGGAAGGGTAATACACTTTAAGGAAGTCGCCCTCTTTTTTGCAGCGATTTCAGGTGGATTTGCTGCACAGACCTCCGAGAAATCTCGGATGTTTTTGGTATCATGGAATAATGTCTTGGATAACTTACGCTCTTTTGGGGGCTAAGCCCCCAAAAGAGCTAAGAGAGCTAAGAAAGAAATACAATTGAAGAAATATGGATATTCTCAAAACAATAACTAAGCAGAAAAAGCAATATGTATGTGGAGGGACTAAAATGCATTACAGATTTTCGTTAAGGAGTTGAATATGATGGCAGGAAAAATCCTAAAGCGCCAGGGAACACATGTCCGTTTTCGCAATGAGGACATGGACTTTGCTTTCAACTGGATGCTTGGATATAGTTCGTTGGCAGGTCTTTCACATGGAGAATTGTTTGCTCTCGCGTCCACCATCCAAGACGGCAACGTAGATAGTTGGGTAAAAGCTTTTGGTGATCAGGCAATCTGGCTGGAACATGAGCTCGACGCTGAAGAGAATGCTTCAACAGCGAAACAGGCTTCCCGTCAATTCGGGATATTCCATTCGCTGCGCGCCATGCTCCAGTTTGCGGACCCAACTGTCCCTGAGTTCGAGGCGTTGGTCGAGAAGATGGAGTCTCATTTTCAGCGCGGATGTCAATTAGGCGGGTATCCGCTCGACGCCGTCGAAATTCCGTTCGAAGACGCTTCATTGTCCGGATACCTAATCAGATCCACCTCCCAAGGTCGCCCCACCCTGATCATTATCGGCGGAGGAGATACTTTCCGTGAAGACCTATTTTATTTTGGCGGAATTGCCGGCTACGGGCGAGACTATAACATCCTGATGGTTGACCTGCCTGGACAAGGCAAAATGCCACTGCGTGGATTAACGTTCCGCCACGATACCGAGAAGCCTGTCAGTCGCATTGTTGATTGGCTCGCAGACAATCAACTTTACACACCAGGCAAACTTGCGATTTTCGGGCTTAGCGGCGGCGGATATTTCACAGCACGAGCAGTCTCATATGAAAAACGGATTTCTGCCTGGGTTGCCAGCACACCAATTGCCAGCCTGCCTTTGATGTTTGAGCGCGAAATGCCCAAAGCGGTCCTCTCTGTACCGGGTTGGCTGGCGCGGCTTTTGATCCGTGTGGCAGGCGTGGCTAATAAAGTAACTGAAGTCAATATCAAAAAATACTTTTGGCAGGCAGGGGTTGAAACCTATGAGGAGGCAGTTGAAAAGATTATCAGATATGGCATCGTTGACCCGCAAAGCATCACTTGCCATTGTATGTTTTTGGTTGGTGAGAACGAGGGGAAGGAATTGATCCGCCAGACTGAAGAGCTTTATGATTATGTAAAAGACAATCCCAAAAACAAACTACGTCGTTTCAGCGCTGCCGAAGGAGGGGACGCACATTGCCAGATCAATAATTTGAAGCTAGCTCATATCGAAGTCTTTGAGTGGCTGGACGCGGTTCTTGAATAAAATGAATATCGAAGTTTTGAATAAATCTTATAAGTAGGAGGTTTTTGCCATGTTGACAGCAAGTCCTAAAGGTTGGCCATCAACCGTCTATTCGCTCTCTGAAAATAATGCAGAAATTGGAAGTTTCAATGTAAAAACAGCATCCCATGATCTATTCCTGCAAGGATCAGCATACAAGCTTCATCGCACCGGAGCGATCAAAGGCGAATATTTCATTGAGTCTGCTGGTAAGGTGATTGCACATGCCAAACATGCTGGCCTTTTATCCAGCACAATTGTGATCGAGTATGCTGGGAAGGAATACAATATGAAGGGCGCAGGGATGTTTTCCGGCAGTTTCGGGTTATTCGAAGGAGGCAAAAGAGTAGGCAATCTCACTTTTAATGGTAAGAATGTCACGGCTGACCTACCGCAGGAGATCCCTTTGCCAGTCAGAACATTTATCTTATGGATAACGCTCTTGATCGGGTTGGCAGCCGCGGCAAAGAGATGAGGCCAATGAGATCTTATGTCAATTGCCAATGAATTAATAACTCTTTCTTTGCAAACAGAATTTATCTTAGGTTCTCCAATGGAATGGTGCCATGTAACAAGCGGCATAGTGACTCTAATAGACGCTAGTCATTATGGAGGTACAAAAGGGGGGACATATCAAGTTGATAACTTCGCCATTGCAAAATACTTAATCACAAATTCACAGTATCAAAAATTTCTTGACCATCCAAATGGATTCTCGAACCTACAATGGTGGGAATTTTCACCTGAAGCGATCCAGTGGCGTAAGGGTCATCCGAATCCAAAACCCACGGCCTTCGAAGGAGCAGATTTGCCGCGTACACGCGTAAGTTGGTTTGACAGCATCGCGTTTTGCAATTGGCTTTCCGCTGAATTAACCATGAGAATCCGCCTGCCTACTGAACAGGAATGGCAGCACGCTTCTATCGGCGATACGGGTTGGAGTTATCCGTGGGGAAATGAAATAGATGAAACGCGCGGGAATTTTTCAAATCGAGTGGGGAAGGTTTCTGTGCCAGGAAGTTTTCCCAACGGACAAAGCCCGTTCGGAGCAATGGATATGATCGGTAATCTCTGGGAGTGGTGTCTCACCACATGGGGAACGGATAGCACAGCTCTTAATGGTTATACCTATCGTATCATGCGCGGCGGCGCTTGGAACGTTAGCAACCCCGAATATTTGCGCGCCATAGACCGTGGTGAGGGGCATTCACCACGCGGTAGGCTCAATGATTGTGGATTTCGTATTGCGCTACAACTTTCATAAAAAATGTTCCAATAACTGGCTATGCATGCAACTTCTCGCCTCTCTCCAGCATTTCCACAAATTGACGAATGCGCTTAGCACGAGTCTCTGGCTTCTTGACATTATGAATTCTAAATAGGATCGCATATCGATTCACGCTATTCAACGTAGCAAAGAAAGCCTTGGCCTTTGGGCTTTTATTCAACGCGACTTGCAGGTCATCTGGTACAGATATATTTTTCTGGGACTCATACGCCTTATCCCAGCGACCATCTTGTTTCGCCAGCTCAATCGCCTTGAGGCCCGCCGATTTCATCTCGCCACCTTTTATCAACTTCTCCGCCTTCTCTCTATTGATCTTTGACCAGATGCTCCTCGGTCCGCGCGGCGTGAATTTTTGAAGCCAATACTCATCATCGAAGCTCCCTTTCTGGCCATCAATCCAACCATAAGATAAAGCGACTTCCAACGCCTCATCATACGTCACAGACGGGATACCTGAACCTTTTTTAGCGAGTTTCAACCACACGCCAGTGGATTTCTCGTGTTGTTTAGCGAGCCAGTCCGCCCATTGTTTTTTACTTCCAAAAGGTAAAATTGGAATAGTTGGGGATTTCATTTTCTTTTGTTAATTTACAAATCTAATTCCTCGATCACAGAGTGCACGATTTGGGCACTGGTATGTAACGCTTCGGTCTCTGCTTCATTAAGCTTGGGGAAGAAAGTCGTAATAATTCCGTCCCCACCTACAAGATTTGGAAGTGAGATGGTAACATCCTTGACCCCTACAACCTCCCTCATCGATGTGCAAACGGTAAGGATCGAGCGCTCATCTTGCAAGATGACCTCCACGATGCGGGCAATCGCACTGCCGACACCATAATAGGTGGATCCCTTGCCTTCAATGATGCGATACGCAGCTCTGCGAACTTTTTCCTCGATCTCCGCATAATCTTCTGGGCAGAGCGAGATGTCGCGTCCCGTACAAAATTCCTCTAGCGGGATTCCACCTACTGTCACTAATGACCATGGCAACAACTCTGAATCGCCGTGTTCACCAAGCACGTAAGCATGGATGTGTTGCGAATCGACGTTCAAGTGGCGTCCAATCAAAGTCCGGAAGCGAGCAGTATCCAGAGTGGTGCCAGATCCAATCACGCGGCTGGAAGGAACATCGAATTTGCTGGCGTAATGCGCGGCAATATGGGTCATCACGTCTACCGGGTTGGTAGCGATTAGAAGAATGGCCTGTGGAGCGTACTGAAGAATGTTAGGTATCACTTGCTCGAACACTTTGGCATTCCGTGCCAGTAACTCTAACCGCGTCTCGCCTGGCTTTTGCCCGACTCCCGCCGAGACGACCACGATTTTGGAATCCGTTAGATCAGAATATTCTCCAGCCGTAACCTCCAGTGGATGGGCGAACGGAACAGCATGGAAAATATCGTCCGCTTCCGCTTCGGCCCGGACTTTATTTTGGTCCACCAGCACTACCCTGCGTCCCACCCCGCGCATGACCAGCGCATAGGCCGTCGTCGCGCCGACAAAGCCACTTCCAACGATACCCGTTTTCATTCTGGTATTTTACTATGCC
>WNGB01020112.1_pt1 | contig 12280 bp, 11 predicted proteins | sample 5400681 | NCBI WGS metagenome assembly WNGB01 (sample SAMN13153367, study PRJNA577476) | soil metagenome | isolation source: 115 cm soil or saprolite under grassland replicate 2 | place: USA:California | collected 2016-06-15 | reverse complement strand
CCCTGGGCCTTGATGTCACCCTTGAACAGGGGACGTACCTGTGGCGCGATTTCGAACAGCCGGCCATAGAACAGATCGGCGGCCTGGCCGGCGATTGGCGCGACTTTCGCGAAGCTTTGCTTGATCAACTGAACCTGTTGAGGCGTCATCGCTCATTCCTCGTTCTCAAGTGAAATAATCCGCCGCGCCAAACAGAGATCCGTCGGCGCGGCGGCAGCGGCCCGGGCCGCCGTCAGTCGACCAGCTCCTCGCGAAGGCTGTAGGCGACGGCGACCGCCGCGAGGAGCGCGACGATCGGTCCCCAATAGAGGAACGCCGGGCCATAGCCGTAGATCGCGATCGATACGATCGACACGATGACCGATATGACGGCTCCGACCAGACTGTAGTGATAGCGATCTTCCGGTCCGTCATCCTTGTCGTTGCGTGTCCGCACCGACTTCAGCAGTGCCGCGCCCATGTAGTAGAGGTAGCAGCAGCTGATGATGACGCCGACGACGATCGTGATGAGCGTGCCGATGGACACGAGTTGGATGGACATGGTGTCTTCTCCTCGGGCTAAGGTTCAATTGCCTGCCGGAACAGCACTGAGCGAGGCCGGCATCTCCGTGGTTTCCGTGGCGTCCCGGCGCTGCTTGAGGCTCGCGAAGTCGAATTTCTTGTCGTTCAGGAGTCCCAAGGCGATCGGGATGACCGCACTGATCGACAGGATGGCGATCGATCCCCAAAGCTCACCGTAGACGCCGCGGATCGGCATGCCGATCGCGATGGCCGCGACGATGCCCCCTACGAAGCCGACCGACGTGACGCGCGGCCAGAACAGCGCCAGCACCAGGGGAATGAGCAATGCGGTACGGATGGCGTAGCTGGTCAACACGATCGTGACGAAATCGACGCCGGTCAGAACGATCGCGGCGGCGATTGCGGCGGCGATCGCCATCGGGATCTTCGCCCAGATGAACAGGCTGCGCTCGCTGATGTCCGGCTTGATCGGCTTGACGACGTCGACCACCGTGACCGAGCTGATCGCCGTGAACGCGCTGTCGATGACCGAGTAACAAGCGGTCAGGATGACCACGACATACAGGATCACGATCCAGATCGGCAGATTGAGGTGCGAGATGAGATAGGGCCCGATCGCCGCCGCATCGCCGCCCAGCGTCGCCAGGTCGACATGGAGCGCCAGGCCGACCAGTCCCAGAATGCCGATGCAGATCGGGATCGGATAGAACAGCGCGCCGGCCCACAGGAACGTGCGGCTCACGTCCTTGCGCTTGAGGGCCCAGGCGACCTGCCAATATTCCTGGCCGGCGACGGTGGCCGTAATCAAACCAAGCGCCAACGTGATGCCGAAGCCCATCGCCGCATCCGGCCGGGTCACCGACAGCAGGTCATCTCCCTGTGCGGCGACCGAGGTCCAGATCGCGTCGGAGCCGCCGGCCGTGTAGAGCACCGCGACGATGATGATAGCTGGCGGAACCGTGTGCAAAAGCGTCGACAGTGTCGACGTCGACACCGAGGCCCACAGGCCGCCGAGCAGGCTGTAGATCAGAACCACCGCCAGCCCGACGATCGCCGCGACGTTTGCGTTGGTGCCGAACACGTTGGAGATGACGAGCGAAGTGCCCTTGATATTGATGATCACCTCGATGAGCGAGCCGAACATCGCGCCGAGCACGACCACGCCGATGGCGAGCTTGTGACCACCGAAACGGGCGCTCACGAACTCCGGGATGGTGTATCCGGCCGGCATGATCTGCCGGATCTTGCGGGCCAGAACAACCCCGACAAACCGTAGGTATAGGTCTGGGCTGCGGACATCATCACGGCCATCGCCCAGGTCCAGATGGAGATCAATCCGGCGACGCCGAAGCCGAAACCGATTCTCCGGTTTGCGATCACGAAGTCCTTCGTCGAGGTGACGAGGTTGCGTTTGACGTAGTAGACCAACGCCAACATGATCAGGCCGACCGCCATCAGCGTCGGGACCCCTTGCGACGGATTGAGCAGCGGGTTCATGGCTAACGTGATGTGTTCCATGGGAATGCGCCTCTATCGGGTTTGTGGATGCGTCTGCTGCGGCCACAGCAAGCCTGCGAGCGGCAGCCTATCGATGACGGAAAGGGAACCAGGTTTGCCTCTGGATCCGACGTGCCGACCTCGTCTTGCACAACGCAGCAACATGAGTTCCCCTGCGACTGAGTACATCGGCGCGTCCCCCTGACTTCGAGCGTCACCCTTTATCGAGCGATCCTCCCCGCGCTTCCCAGCGTTCCTCGACGGTGCTCCAATTGAGAAGCTTGTCGACGAAGTTGGTGGCGAAGGTTTTTCGATTGTTGCGATAGTCGATGTAGTAGGTGTGTTCCCACACGTCGCAGGTGATGAGCGCGTGCTTGTCTCTCACCAGCGGCAGGTCGGCATTGCTGGTCGCTTCGATCGCGAGCTTGTCGCCGGCGGCGACCAGCCAGATCCAACCGGATCCATAAAGACCGATCGCGGCGTCGATGAACGCCGTCTTGAAGCCGGCCATGTCGCCAAACGACCTGTCGATCAGGTGCTTCATCGCCGGCGACGGCTCGGAGGAACCAGGTGTCGCGAGCGACAGCCAGTAGAGGCTGTGGTTCCAGTGCTGAGAGGCATTGAAGAGAAGCTTCTTTTGAGCAGGATCGCCAGCCGCGAGCTTGATGACCTCCTCCAGCGACTTGCCGGCGAGCGTCGGCTGCTTGGCGATGATCTCGTTCGAGCCGTTCACGACGCCGCCGTGATGGCTTTGGTGATGACCCGAAAAGCTGTCCGCCGTCAGGACCGGACCGAACGAGTGGGGATCGAAGGGTAAGTCGGGCAGAGTGAAGGCCATGGCGATATCCTGCTCAGTGCATCAATGGGTTGAAGCGGCGGTGGAGCTCTTCTCGGGCCAGCCTTCCTTGAGAATTCTGGCGCCACGGCGGGCGCGGAGTTCTGCGATCGACGGCTCGAACCAATTCAGGGAGCGTTTCTTCATCAAGGCCGTGCTGAGCACGACCTCGAGCCGCATGTACGGCGACGACGGCATGATCGGCGGCTTGAACAAGCGGCGCAGCTCGGCCGCCAGTGCTTCGAGCCCATCGGCGTCGGCGTCCGCTGCCCGGCGTTCGAAGCTTTTCCGGACGTCCTCGATGGGCTCGCCGGTGAGGGTGACGGTACGGATGGATTCGTTGGAACGTTCCTCGAAACGCAGGACGGCGACCCGATCCTCCAGTCGCGCGCCGATCCAAAGCGCATCCTTGTCCGTCAGATGATCGTGGGATCCCTTTTCCCGCCAGTCGATCAGAGCGGCGACAGCATCATCCAGCCGACCGAGCGCGGCGATGCGGCTGGCCCACTCCAGCCGCTTCTCGCGATCTCCGAAGGGCGACGCAGTGGTCCGCCGTTCGGCGCCCGCCCGACGGCGGGTACGCGTTGCGCTCATGAGTGGCCTCCGCTCGCGATATGAAGTTCCCGATGAATGGCGCCTTGCGGAATGTCGAACCGTTCCATCACGGCTTGCGCGGCTTCCACCATCGGAGCCGGCCCGCTGATGTAGTAGTCGCAGCCCTTCGGGTCGGTAGACTGCGCGAGTTGCTGCGCCAGCACGTCGACGGCGGTTCCACGCTGACCGGTCCACGAGCCCGTTGGCTCGGCCACCGTGACGTGAGCGTTCAGTCCAGGACAGGCCGCGACGATGGCGTCGATCTGGGCCTGGCCGAAGAGCTTGTCTTCGGTGCTGACGCCGAAGATAAGCGTCGCCCGCCGATGTCCATCGCTCGCCAGATTGGCGATCGAGTAGGCGCGGGCCAGGCCGCCGTCCGGGAGCAGCAGGCGAACGTGCTGGCCGGCTTCCCAGCGGAGTGGTTCCTGCGCGGCCAGCGTTCGCACGACGATGCGCACGACGGATGAGGACAACCGATCCAGGGCGACGATGCGTCCAGCCCGGCGTGCCGCGTCCAGCCGCCCGACCCGGTCGGCGGCGTAGTCGAAATCGAGGGACAGATCGCTGCGTGGCCTCAGACGGCACGCCAGCACCCAGCCCTCTTCCTCGTCGCGGTCGGAGAGCGCGTGCTGACTATGCGTGAGGAGGCTGTCGTAGCGGCCTTCTTCGAGAAAGCCCCGACAGGCGCCGCACATGCCTTCGCGGCAGTCGCTGACCAACAGAACATTCTGCCGCAAGCCCGCGGAGATCACGTCCTCGTCCTCTCGGCAGGTGATCACGATCGGATCCCTGCCTTCGAACGTCATTCGGACCCTATGCTCAGTCATACCCAACACTCATTCATGTCCCAGGAAGCGCCGTCAGCGTTTCCTGCGATTAGCCGGGGCTTTCGCCTCCCCAGCCGATCAATTCGGTCGTGATCGTGAACGTATTGCCCTGCACGTAGGCGCGACCGATCGTGGTCGAGACGTTCACCAGGAAATTGTAAACGCTGTAGGGGCGACCGATGAGATCCTGGATCTCGTCGAGATCGAAGGTGAACCCTTCCTCGCAATCGATCCGGTAGTAGACACCGTGATCCTCGATCTTCAGGGTCGGATTTTCGGCGTAGGCTTCACGCAGCCATTCGACGGCGATCTCGATTTCGTCGGCCTTCATCAGTGCGAGGACGACACTGCGGGTTTCGCGAATCTCCGACTCGCTGAACATCTTCTCCTGGAGCTCCAGGGCTTGCTGGCTTCCGGCTTTCGGTGGCAGGCTCATGGTCAAATGCCCTGCGCCGTCGCCGGCGCACCGCCTGCGAACGCATCCAAATCGATGTCCCAGTCGAAGAGAACGGCGTATTTGGCGCGCCAGTCGTCGACGACGCTCCGCAGGATCTGGTCGGCTGTCGGGCGATGATCCGTCCGCCGCTTCAGTGTCTCGGTCGCATCCCACAGGCGCTTGATGTCCTGGAGCGCCGCCAGCTCGAGCGGCAGCCATTTCTCAGCCCAGAACCGCATGAGTCGCTTGTTGTAGTCATTGAACGTCGGATCGGCTCCCAGGGTCTTGCCAAACAGTTCCGCCGCCCAGCTGTAGGCGGCCTCGGCGCCGCGCACGGAATTCCAGAGCACGCGCGGCGTGATGAAATCGCCATGCAGGCCCGCCTGCTGAATGAAATACCCTTCGCGTACGAAGCGACCGAATAGCGGCTCGTGAATGACATGAATGGCGAAGAGGATCTCGATGTGATCGTAAGTCTCGCCCCAGACCTCTTCGACGAACTTGCGTGCACCCCGCCAGGCTTCGTCGTCGTGCCATAGGGCCTTGGAAGGCGCGACGTCCGCCGTCGCGTCATCCGTTACTTGGGCCAGATACAGCTTCTCCGCCTGGATCAACTGCGCGTTGTCGAGGAAATCGAGCGACGATGCGACGATCGCCGCGCGCAGCGTATCGACCAGGCAATCGCGGATCGGCGCGGCGAGCGCCATGAACAGCCCGTAGTCGTGAAGCCCCAGCGCGCCGAGATGGCCGGTGAGGGCCTGCGAAGTCCATTCGGGGTCGAGAGACTTGTGCAAGCGCCGGCTGGCTGCCGTTGCCACCAGGCGCTGGAACTCGCGCCATCCGTCGGCCTTCTCGGCCACGTAGGGGCGCTGCCACCGTCCTTCCGGGTCTCGAAAGACGTACCAGTCGCTGGTCTTGGCCTCGGTGAAGTAGTTCTCCCAGCTGCCGCGGCCGCCGGGGAAGGACAGGCTCCATCCGCCCACGCCGAGCCCGCCGGCGATCCAGTCCGGGTTGGGCTGGTTGTAGAGCAGCACCTGCTCGTACTCCGAGACGCGCGCACCATAGGGGTTGGCGAACGACAGCGGGATCCGTCTTTCTTCGAGTACCTTCGGATGCTCGTCGAATTCCGGATTGAGCAGCGCGCGACGATAGTTCGGGACGACACTCATGCGCTGCTCCCCGATGCCAAGGACCGTGAAGTCATCTCAATATTTCTCAAAGCTCGCCCCCGCGGTCAGAGGGTTGCGAACCCTGATCCGGCACGCCGCCAGATCCTCGACGGTCCACATTCGTTCGGCAGACAAATGCGGCTGCGCCGTGAGGGTCTTGCCATCGCTACGCACGCCGCCGGTCGCTTTGACGATGTCCGCCAGGTCCCAGCCGTCGAAGATCTCGAAGAAGTTCTCGCCCGTGTAGCGTTCGGGCTCGGTCAGGAACATGCGCTCGCACCATTGCGAGCAGAACGCATGCCGGCGGCCGCGATAGTCGAGGATGCGCAGATCGCATCCCGTCGGATTCTCCTTGGTCTCGACCATGCCGGCCCGAAGCGGAGTGAGTTTCAACGTCGGCGACTGGCAGACCCGGCACATGGCGATGTGCTTTCCGTGCTGCGTCAACCACTCGACCGGCAAGGTCCGGTTGGCCGGGTCCGCCATGCCGGCCTTGTCCCATGCCTCGAACACCTTGCCGATCGAGTCGTACCAACCTGGATAGTGGTTCTCGAACCACGCTTGGTCCCGCTTGTTCGGCAGCTCGAGTCGGCAGCCGACCAGCGGCCACAGCGCATACATCGCCGCAAACGCGTCGTGCTGGCCCCAATAGGCATCGAGCTTGGCATCGGCCAGATTGCGCGGCGATTTCAGGCCGAATCGCGAGAAGCGGCCCATCCAGATGCCACCCCAGTCTTCGTAGACCCAGCGATCCCAGGTCTTTGCCCACGGCTCGCCTCGGTTCACCGCACCGTATTCGAAGGCACGACCGACCATCGGCGTGAAGCCGCGATGCTGGATCCAGAAGGCGTTCTCCAGGTCCGTCTGCAAGTACTGCATGTTGTCGGCGTCATCGACGACCGAGACGATCGTCTGATAGCCGTTGGCCATGTGGCGCAGCTCGTCCGACTGAATGGACAGGAAGACCGTCGGCGTGATCTCGTCGCCGTTGGCCGCCGCCAGCTGCGTCATCGCCACGACCAGCGGATTGGTGAAACACGCCTCGGCCACCATCTGCAGGTTCAACGAGATCAGGACCGGATCGCCGGAAACGAAGGATTCGCAGGCCTGCTGCCGGTTGCTCATGAAGAGCGGGTTTCCCGTGCGGTGTCGGCGGGCATCGGTGAAGCCCGCAGGATCGTGGTACTGCGAAGCGAAGTATTTTTTCAGGTAGCCCAGCTGATTCGTGTGACGGACTTCGTCCTCGACCTGGGCCAGATAGCCGTTGCGCTGTTCCGGCGATTCCACCGCGTCGTACAACAGCGCCGAGCCGGCGATCGAGGCGTATTCGCCCATCTCCAAAAAATTGCTGACGAACTTCATCGTCTCAGCCCAGCGCGGCTCGACGCGCCGTCCGGCCTCGAGGCGGGCCAGGCTGTCGACCAGGGATCCGTACTGTCGTTCGTCCTTCTCCTCCTCCATTTGGCAGTATTCGCCGACGATCAGCTTGAATTGCTCGCGGGTCGCTGGATTGAAGCGATATTTCGAAGGGTACTTGGAGCGACGCTTCTCGAAATCCCAGCCGAGGTCCTGCAGCCAACGATGGATGTCTTGTGCGGCAACCTTCACGTCGAATTTGACAGGACCGGCATCGGCCATCGTCATTCTCCCGGACGCAAACTCAAAAACGCAGGACACGCCTTGTTTCGTATTCGAGCGATGGCTTGTTCGCGTTGTCGTCGGCGAACGGACCATCGACCAACATCTCTTGCGATCCATGTTGCAAGCGATATGCCACACCTGATCGGCGGCACTTTTCCGCGAACGCACTCGTTTATGTCGGAAGACTCTGCGCGGCTACGTTCGCTGAGCTGGCTCAGATTGGGTCACTTGACGAGTGCATGAGCAAAACAGCTTTTTCACTCATTCCCGATTCGTATCGTGTCGATCAATTTTCCCGATCGTAGATAGCAGCGGGAGGTCAGGTCGAAAGTGGAAGCGGCCGGACAGCAAAGAGTGCCGCCTGCATCAGCAAGATCGCGAAGGCGGGGACTGCGCACCGATCGATCAGGTTCGATTATCGCTGATATCGATTTTGGTAACGTAAGCGCAGGGCAGGTCCGAATCGGGGTACGGCAATGAGGCGATTCGGCCCGAGCGGAGCTGCTCAAGCAGCACGGTGGTCGCACGGGTGGTCGGGCGATCTCGCGGAAGCAGAGCGTTGAAGTGCCGGGTAATCGTGATTGGCTCCAGTTGATGGAGCAAGCCCGCAGAGGACGGCACATTCGAGAGGAAGCTGGACATCACGGCCGCATAGTTGCTCGCGACAACTGCATTCCGCACGGCCTCTCCTGAGCGCATGACAAGTGCGACGTCGAGCGCGGCGACCGGGACGGAATGCTCGAGCAGCGCGGCCTCGAATACGGCTCGCGTGCCCGAGCCCGGCTCTCGCATGATCCAGGACGTGTGAGGAAGCTCGTGCCAGTCCACGTGCCCGCGGCCGAACCAGCCATGTTTAGAGCCGACCACCGCGACGATTTCATCGGTCGTCAGCGTGTCGACGGTGAACGCATCATCGCTTGGTTGACGCTCGATGATCCCGACGTCGGCCTCTCCGCGGGCGACGCGCCTTTCGACATCAGAAGAACCCCCGCACCAGACGTCGATCGCGATCCCGGGGTAGTGCTGCCGGAGCGTGACGAGATGCGGCGGCAACCAGTAGTTCGCAACTGTCGGGCTTGCCGCAACCGCAACGCGACCAATCCGCAGATTGGCCAAGTCTTCAAGGCGGCGTGTGGTGAGATCGACACGGGCCAGGATCTCTTGTGCTTCGAGCAGCAGGGCGCTTCCGGCCGCCGTCAACTCCACCCGCCGGTGGGAGCGATCGAACAGAAGAACTTTGTAGCGGCTCTCGAGTGCTGCAATGGCCGCGCTCACCGCCGACTGGCTAATTCCTAGGCGTTCAGCGGCCCGCGTGAAGTGTTCTATGCAGGCTACTGCAACAAAGACTCGCAATTGTTCCAAGGTCATGCAGCGCACCCCAGATCATAGAACGATGGATGCTATGCAAGGCGCAGGCCACTAGTGGCGAAACGCAACCTTGGTCGTTGTAGCGGGGTATCGTCGAAAGCAAGCGTGCCAGCACTCGCACAGCCAATCCGTGATGCCGTCTCGCTCGACCGTCGCCGGCTTGTGCAATGGACATTGGCCTTCGCCGGCCTGTCCGCAGCCTGGCATCTGGCCGAGGGCAGGTTGGCCGAACTCGACCTCGCCGTCGCTGGCCTCGCCACGGTGGCGCTCAGATCCTGAGATTGACGCGCGCCAGGCGCGCCGCATCAGGGTTCTCGCCAAGCCCTCATGAGCTGATCCGAGATGGGTTTGATCAGGTACGAGATCGCGGTGCGCTCGCCGGTCTGGATGAACGCCTCGACTGGCATTCCGGGAACCAGCTTGAAGCCGCTGAGGCGGGCTAGCTCACGTTCCGGAAGCATGATTCGGACGGTGTAATAGCTCGTTCCCGCCTTCTGATCCTGGGTGATGTCCGGCGATATGCGGTCCACCTCGCCGTTGATTTCCGGGGTCGTGCGCTGATTGAACGTGGAAAAACGCACCACCGCAGTCTGGCCGGCCCGGACCTGGTCGATGTCGTGCGGTACGATCCTGGCCTCCACGGTCAGCATGTCGCTGCCCGGGACGACGAGCATGATTGTCTCGGCGGGGCCGATGACGCCTCCCACCGTATGCACGGCGAGCTGATGCACGCGACCGTCTTGCGGCGCGCGAATGTCGATGCGCATGAGCTGATCCTCGGCCGCAACCCGTTTTTCGCTCAGCTCCGACGTCTTCGCCCGGATGTCCGCAAGCTCCTTGCTCACCTCGCTGCGAAGGTCCTGATCGATCTGCAGAATCTGCAGCCTGGTTTCGGTGATCTTGCCCTTGGCCTGCGCGATCGAGGAGATGAGGACGCCGCGTTCTCCCTCCAAGCGCGCCGCGTCCCGTTCCAGCGTCGTGACGCGTGAAATCTGGACAAGGTTCATGCGCCACAGCTCGCGGACGCCTTTGAGCTCCTGGCCGACAAACTCGATCTCGCGCGCCTTGGCGACGATTTGCTGCTCCAGGCCGCGAATATACTCGTCGATCTGCAAGATGCGCTCGTCGAGCTGAGACTTCTGACCGGTGCGCGCCGTACGGCGCAAGTCGAAGAACCGGCGCTCTCCCGCCAGGAGACGCGAGACGGCCGGGTCGGCGGCGCGTGCGGACAGGGCCTCCGGGAAGGGCAACGCCTCTACCTCATCGCGCTCCGCCTCGAGTCTCGCCTGTCGCGCCGCGAACTCATCCAGGCTCTTGAGGACCATGGCCAGGTTGGCGCGCGTGACCGTCTCATCCAGGCGCACGAGCAGGCTGCCGGTCGTGACGTGGTCCCCGTCTCGGACGTGCAGCTCGCCGACAACACCTCCGGTCGGGTGCTGCACCTTCTTGACGTTCGATTCGACCACCAGGGTGCCCGGGGCTATCACCGCGCCAGCTATTTCAGCCACGGCCGCCCAGCCACTGATGCCGCCGGCCACGACGACGGCGGCGGCGAGGCCAAGGCCGAGGTGCCGGCGCAGAGACGACCGCGCGCTCCTTGGTGAAGTGCTCATGGCGCCCCGCCTGCGGTTACGACCTTGAGCAGCCCTGGCTGCACCGCCTGGGCGGGCGCCAGCTTGCTCAGCACCTGGTCCTTGGGTCCGAACGCCTGGACCCGGCCCTCCGCCAGCACGAGCAGCTGATCGACACAGGCGATGACATTCGTCCGATGCGCCACCACGATGGCAATTCCGCCGCGCGCCCGCACCGCCAGGATCGCCTGCCCAAGTGCCTGATCGCCCTCCGTATCGAGGTTCGAGTTGGGTTCATCGAGCACGACGAGGAAGGGATCGCGGTAGAGCGCACGCGCAAGGGCGATGCGCTGGCGCTGGCCGGCCGACAGCGCGGCGCCGCCTTCGCCGATCTGGGTTTCGTAACCGTCCGGCAGTCGCAGGACGAGCTCGTGGACACGGGCTGCGTTCGCCGCGGCGATCAACGCCTCGCCATCGGGGTTGGGTTCGAAGCGGGCGATGTTCTGGGCCACCGTCCCGGCGAACAGTTCGACGTCCTGCGGCAGATAGCCGATGTGGCGGCCCAGCACTTCCGCGCTCCAGTGCTCGAGCGCGGCACCATCGAGCCGGACCTTGCCGCGCGCCGGCGACCAGACGCCGACCATTGCCCGGACGAGGGAGGACTTGCCGGCGGCGCTCGGACCGATGATGCCGAGCGCCTGGCCGGCGTTCAGCCGGAATGAGGCCTCCTGCAGCACGACCCGCTGCTCGCCGGGCGGCGCTATGGTCACGCCCTCGACAGCAAGATACTTGTGCGGCGCCGGCAACGGTGTCGTCTCGTTCGAGGGGGGAAATTGCGCGGCAAGCTGGCGCAGCCTGCTCCAACCGTGGCGGGCCGCGACCAACCCCCTCCAGTGCGAGATCGCGAGCTCCACCGGTGCCACGGCGCGCGAGGCGAGGATTGCGCCCGCGATGATGATGCCGGCGGTGGCCTCCTGCATGATCACCACATAGCCGCCGACCCCGAGCACGGCCGACTGCAGCATCATGCGCAGGACCTTGGAGATGGAGCCCAGCCCGCCCGTGATGTCGGCCGCCTCTCGCTGACTGTTTCTGTGGCCGGAATTGGCCTCGCCCCACAGCGCGGCAAGGCGGCGCGACATGCCCATGGCATGCACCACCTCGGCGTTGCGCCGGCTCGCCTCGGCGAGCGCATTACGCGCCGAGGCCTGGGCAGCCGCGCGCCTGGCAGGGGCGCGGCTGAGCAGGTCCGCAAGCAACGCAAGCATCAGGAGGATCAGTGACCCCACGAGCGCGGTCAGCCCGAGCAGCGGATGGAACAGGAAGCAGATGGCGAGGTAGAACGGAATCCACGGCAAGTCGAACAGCGCCGTCGGGCCGAGGCCCGAGAGATAACTTCGCACCTGATCGAAGTCGCGCAGCGGCTGCAGGCCATCGCCGCTCGCCCGCGCCCTGAGCGGCATCCGCACGATTATCTCATAGATTCGTCCACTCAGCGCCTCGTCGAGCGCGGCACCGATGCGCACGAGGGCGCGCCCGCGGAGGACATCGAGAATCGCCTGGAAAAGGTAAAGACCGAACGCCAGGACGGCGAGGGCGACGAGCGTCGGCAGGCTGCGGCTCGGCACCACCCGATCGTAGACGGTGAGCATGAAGAACGCGCCCGTCAGGAAGAGCACGTTCAGGACGGCGCTGATCAGACCAATGCCGACAAAGGCCCCGCTGCAGGCGCGCAACGCGGCGGAAAGGTCGGCTGGACGAGACGCTTGACGGGTGGGCACGTTCACCTCGGAGTGATCGAAAGCCGGACGTCCTTCGAA
>WNGB01011259.1_pt2 | contig 12281 bp, 8 predicted proteins | sample 5400681 | NCBI WGS metagenome assembly WNGB01 (sample SAMN13153367, study PRJNA577476) | soil metagenome | isolation source: 115 cm soil or saprolite under grassland replicate 2 | place: USA:California | collected 2016-06-15 | reverse complement strand
TCCGCGCCGGCCGGCCAGCGAGCGGGCTCACTATCGGGCCCCGCGCGCGACCATGACGGACATGCGCCTGCAGTTCGCCCTGGCGCCGGGCGAACCGGTCCCCGACTTCTCGATGTTCCCGACGCGGATGCTCGTCGAGCTGGCCCGCTACGCGACCCCGCCCGGGACCTACTTCGATGCCTACGCGCTCCACGTCCTCACCACCGCGAGCGTGGCCGAGCTCAAGCGGCGCGCCCCCGGCGCGGACGTGGCGCCGCTCCGCTTCCGTCCCAACCTCCTCGTCGACAGCGACGCCGGCGGGCTGGTCGAGGCCGGCTGGTGCGGCGGATCGCTGCGGGCCGGGCAGCTCGTCGCGCGGATCGAGATCCCGACGGTGCGCTGCTCGATGACCACGCGCCCGCAGCCGGGGCTGGCGGCCGATCCCGGCGTGCTCCGCGCCGTGGTCGAGCACGCACAGCGCTGCGCCGGTGTCTACGCGCGGGTGGAGCGCGCCGGGACCGTGCGGGTCGGCGATCCGGTCGAGCTCGAGCGGCCGCGCGCGACGCGCGTGGGCGGCTGGATGCGGGCGAGCGCGCGCTCGCTCAGGCGGCTGGCTCTGCGCGCCGGCGCCGCGGCCCTCCCCGAGGAATGAGCCGCGCCCACGCGCACGGAATGCGCGCCGGCGGGAGGCAACTCGAAGGCTGCCCTTGCAGTCGAATTTTCCGACCGGGCTGGCGCTCGGCTGAGGAGTGTTTACAGCGTGTCGATGTACTGCTCGAATCGTTCTCTGATCATCATCTTGCCCTTCGTCGCCGGGGCTGGATGCACGATGAACCAGTCCGGCGATATCGCTGCGTCGAAGACCGGCGATCTCTCTCACCCGCTCGCCGAGCGAGCCGCACCCGATGCGGAGGAAGTGGCCCGCTGCGGCGGCGGCGATCTGCAGACCAGCGCATCGCCGGCCGTCATCCGCGCTCCCTATCTGCAGCGCGTCTCCGATGCGGGCGCCCGCGTCATGTGGACCGCGCAGGCAGGCGACCCCGCCTCGGTCCAGGTCCTCCAGGAGCAGAGCTCGTCCGTCCCGCTCGCCCAGGTGGGCGACACGGCGGTGGTGGATGGAGCGGAGCCGGCCGGCGGCGCCCTCCAGTACGAGGTCAGGGTCGATGCGCTCCAGCCGGACACGATCTACTGCTACGATCTCGCGAACGCCGGCGGGGCCGCGGCCATGGATCCGGTCGGATTCCGCACGGCGCCCCTGCCGGGAACCGGAGCGAAGGTGTCGTTCGTGGGGCTGGGCGATTCCGGAAACGGCAGCGCCGACCAGGACGCGATCCTCGAGCAGCTCGGCACGGTGCCGTTCCGCCTGATGGTCCACACCGGCGACATCGCCTACGACTCCGGCACGCTCGGAGAGTTCGAGGACAACTTCTTCGCCGTGTACGCGCCTCTCTTGAAGTCCTTCGCGGCCTACCCGACGATCGGCAACCACGACTCGACGGCGGCCTTCCGCCAGGTCTACGACCTTCCCTGGCCCGGCGCGGACAACTGGTACTCGTTCGACTACGGCGACGTGCACTTCGTCTCGCTCGACACCAACCACATCGGCACCGAGCAGGCCGACTGGCTCGAGGCCGACCTCACCGCCAACCAGCTGCCCTGGGTCGTGGTCTACGGCCACCACCCGGCCTTCTCCTCCGGCACACACGGCTCGACCGGGGAGGTGCAGAAGACCCTCGTCCCGATCTTCGAGCGCCACCACGTCGACCTCGTCCTGGCCGGGCACGACCACGACTACGAGCGCACCGAGCCGCAGAACGGCGTGTCCTACGTCGTGACCGGCGGCGGCGGCCGCGGCACCCGCCCGGTCGGGGAGTCGAGCTTCACCGCATTCTCCGAGCAGGTCCTCAACTTCGTGTACGTCGAGATCGAGGGGGACCAGCTGCTCCTCCACGCCATCGACGCCACCGGAGCCGAGTTCGACCAGCTCGCGATCAACCACTGACCTCCGGCGAGAAGCGGGCGGCCTCCTCGGTGCGAGAGGAGTCGAGGTCGGGCCGCCAGCGGAACCGGTGCGCGAGCGCGGGTGTCAACGCGGAGCTCGCGCCCGGTCCGAGCGCGACGTCGGCGATGAGGTCGCCGAGCACCGGGGCGAACTTGAAGGCGTGACCGGAGCCGCCGGTGGCCACGACCAGGCCGGGGCGCCCGGGATCGGCTGCGATCCAGAAGTGGCCGTCGCGCGTGTCGCAGTAGACGCAGAGCCGGCGGAACGCGATCTCGGCGCCGGCCAGGCCGGGCAAGCAGTCGCGCGCGAACTCGCGCAGCGCGGTCTCGTGCGCGAGCGCGACCGGCCGATCGGAGCGCGCCATGTCGACCGGGTCGCCCGGGCCGTGGTTCGCCACCTTGACCAGCCCGTCGCGGTTGATCGGAAAGCCGTAGTAGCCGGTGCGCGCGATGTCGGCCCCGAAGACGGGGAACCGGTCGGCGCGGTAGAGTTCGGCCCGGTCCGGCCGCAGATGGAAGACCGGCTGTCCCGATGCGCGCAGCGCCCCGGCCAGCGCGGGGCAGAGCTCGACGGCGGCCCAGGCCCCGGCCGCGACCACGACCAGGTCAGCCGCGAGCAACTGCCCGTCGGCCAGGACCACGCCGGCCGCCCGACCGGCGCGCTCGGCGACCTCGCGAGCGGCGCAGCCCGCGCGCACCTGGACCCCTGCCGCCCTCGCCTCGCCGAGCAGGCGCGCGACCACCGCCGCGGCCTCGACCCATCCGCCCTGCGGGTTGTAGTAGCCGTCGACCAGCGCTCCGGGCCGGTAGGCCGGGAAGCGCCGCGCGATCGCCTCCGCGTCGAGGCGCTCGCAGTGGTGTCCCCGCCGGGTGAGGAGCGCGAAGCTGTCGTGCTCGAACCCGCCCGGCCGCATCGGCGCGCGGGAGAGGAACGTCACGCCGGTCTCGTGAAACAGCGGCGCCGGCCAGGAGCGGTTCCACCGTCGCCAGCCCTCCAGCGCGCGCTCGGCCAGCGCGGCGTACTCCTCGTCCGCGCCGTAGTCGAGGCGCACGACCTTGCTGATGTCGGTCGACTCCGCGAGCGGATGGGGGAGCGGCCCGGGATCGATCAGCGTGACCTCGTGGCCGCGCCGGCAGAGAGCGATCGACGCGGTGACGCCGAAGATCCCTCCGCCGGCGACGACCGCGCGCATGGCGGTCGACTATAACGGGCTGCAGCGCGCGGCAACGTCGGTTCCTTGCGAAACGGGCACGGGCTCGGGCACGGGCTCGGGCACGAATGAGGAGTTTGGCGGCGGGGTCGCGCAACACACGAATCTATTTGGTTGCCAGCCACCCGGAGCGGGGAGATCATGGGCGCGGCCTCAGCACGAGACGGCTCACCGGCCAGGAAGGCGGCCATGGCGGAGCGCGGCAAGATCACGGTGGTTCGCTTCGCCTCTGGAGTCGTCATCCGGGTCGAGGGGGCCGGCACGATGAGCGAGAGCCCGGTCTTGCACGCGTTCGCCGACGAAGTCCTGCGCGACCGCGGCCAGCGCGTCATCGTCGAGCTCGCCGCCTGTACCTACATGGACAGCACGTTCCTCGGCGGTCTGGTCGGCCTGTTCAAGCGCCACGGTGCCGGGGCCGAGAATCGCTTCGCCATCTTCGCGCCGGAGCCGCTCCGGCGGTCGCTCTTCGGCGTCAGCCGGCTCGACACCATCCTGCCCTTCGTCGACGAGCTCCCGGTGTCGGTCTCGGCCGAGCAGGGGATGCCGCTCGATACGCAGGCGGTCACGTCGCGGGACGAGCTGGCCCGCTACATCGTCGAGTGTCATCGCCGCCTGGCCGAGCTCGGCGGGCCGGAGGCGCAGGACTTCGCGCGCGTGGCCGACGCGATCGCCGCCGAGGTCGACGTCGAACGCCGCAGCTGAGCGCGCCGCGCGATCAACCGCGCCGGCCGTCCGGCCCGGCCGACGTCCGGCTGCTGGTCCCCGGCGCGGCCCGGATGACCTGGTGCGATCCCGGATGGGGCCTCGGCTTTGCGCGGCGCGAGCGGCCTCGATAACCTCTCTCCATTCCGATCCCCGGAGCGAGACGCGCGGGCGCCATTGCGTCCCTGTTCGTGCGGCTGGACCGCAGCTCGGCCAGGTTCCTCCAGCAGCAGATCTGCGACGGACTGCGGCAGGCGGTGGCGAGCGGGTTGCTCGCGCCCGGCTCCCGGCTTCCCTCCACCCGCGCGCTCGCTTCCGAGCTGGACGTCTCGCGCACGACCGTGGTGGCGGCGCTCCTCGAGCTGACCGACGAAGGATATCTGACCGCGCGCGAGCGCTCCGGCACCTTCGTCGCCACCGAGCTGCCGGCCGATGCGGTCGTCCCCGCCGCCGCGGCCGCGCCGCCGGTCGCCAGTCCGCCCCGCCTGTCCCGCCGGGTCGAGGAGCTGGCGAGCGCCGCCACGCCGCTCCACAGCCCCGACCGCCGCCCGCGCGCATTCCGCCTGTCCCGCCCGGCGCTCGACGCGTTCCCGGTGCGAGAGTGGAGCCGGATCCTGTCCCGGCGGGCGGCGCGGATCAGCCTGGCCCAGCTCGACTACGGGCCGGAGTCGCCGGAGCTGCGCGCCGCCATCGCCGAGCTGGTGTCGTCCGGGCGCGGCTTGCGCGCGCACGCCGACCATGTGCTGCTGTTCAGCGGCGGCCAGCGCGCGCTCGAGTTCGCGGTCACCGCCGTCCTCGATCCGGGCGAGGCGGCGTGGATGGAGGACCCCGGCTATCCCGGCGCGCGCAGCGCGCTGCGCGCGGCCGGCGCGGCGATCGCGCCGGTCCCGGTCGACGAGGCGGGGCTGATGGTCGGGGCCGGCGAGGCGTCCGCGGCCGGCGCGCGCCTGGTCTACAGCACCCCCTCCTGCCAGTTCCCGCTCGGCGTGACCATGAGCCCGGCCCGGCGCCAGGAGCTCCTCGCCTGGGCCAGCCGGGCCGACGCCTGCGTCGTCGAGGACGACTACGACGCGGAGTTCCGCCGCGCCGGCGCGCCGGTGGCGCCCCTGGCCGCGCTCGATCCATCCGGGCGGGTCCTCCACGTCGGTTCCTTCAGCCGCACCATGTTCCCGGCCCTCCGGCTCGGCTTCATCGTGGCTCCGCCCGCGCTGGTCGATCGCCTCCGCCGCGCGCGCGCCACCCTGGAGGAACAGCTCCCCACGCTCGTCCAGGTCGCGCTCGCCGACTTCATCGCCGAGGGCCACTTCGCGCGCCACCTGCGCCGCATGCGGGTCCTCTACCGCGCTCGCCACGAGGCGCTGGTGGCGGCCGCGCGCGCGGTCGGATGCGAGCGGCTCACCCTGCGCCCGACCCAGTCCGGGCTGCACGTCATCGCCGACCTGGCCGCCGGCGTCGACCCGGTCGCCGTCTCGGCGGCGGCGGCCCGGCGCGGCGTCGAGGCGGCGCCGCTCTCGCTCTTCCATGACGACAGCCGCGCCGCTCCGGCGGCCCTGGTCCTGGGGTTCGGCGCGGTCGACCCCAAGAGCGCGCGCGCGGCGATGAACGAGCTCGCCGCCGCGATCGACGAGGTGGCAAGGTCGGCGGCATGAGCGCGCTCCCGGTCAGCCGCGCGGGACCGGATCGGCCATGCCGGCGGTGGGCAGCTCGAAGCGATAGCGGACGGCCGTGCAGAACGGCACGGCCACGCCCGAGACCCGGTACGGGGCATAGCGCCAGCCCATCACGGTCTTCTCGACCTTCCTGTCGGCCTGGCGGATCCCGGTGCGCTCGACCGCGCGCACCGATGTCGGTACGCCGTCGGAGCCGACGCAGACCCGGCCGCGATAGTCGACCTCGCTCTCACCGTCGCGGTTCATCACCGCCGCGAGCGTGTCCGGCATGGCAAACGCGGTGGTGCCGGAGATCCGGCGGGGATGCTGGACCGCCGCCGGCGTCGTGCGGGCTTGCGGCTGGACGGCGGTCGCAGCGACTGACATCAGGACGAGGGCACTGGTCGTGAACATGAAGTGCCTCCTTTCTTCCGTGCTCGAGCGGAGCACGGGCCATGCCACCTATCGCACGGCGGATGCGGCAATCAGCGCCGCGGTCGGTCGGTGGCATCCTGCCCCATTGGGGCAAGGTGCCTCCGTGCCTCACTCGGCGCGCAGTGCCGTGATCGGATCCACCCGCGCGCGCAGCAAGTGCATCATCACCGTGCCGACCATCCGGCCCGCTCGCGGGTGGACGCGCCGTCCCGCAAGCGGACAACCTTCACAGGGGAGCGGGCGCGTCCGGCGAGGTCAGGAACTCGGCCAGCGCGAGGTAGAAGGCGCGATGGTCGAAGGCGGGCGAGGTCGTGCCGAGGAGCTGACCGACCTCGTCCAGGTGGTCGGCCGGCACCGTGCCGAGGAACGTGCCGTGCTGCGCGCTGGCCACGGTCACGAGGCCGTCGTTGGGCCCGCTCGTCGCGAGCAGGGCGTAGCCGGCCAGGAGCAGCCCGTCACATAGATCGTTGCGAAGCGGGTCGGCGAACGGGTTCACCTGCGTGACGCCGGCGACCGAGAAGTACGCCACCCGCGGATCGTCCGGGTTGGCGGGATTGAACGTGCCGACCGCGTACGCCTCGCTCAGCTGCAGGATCTGCCCGGCGGCGTCCTGCTCGCTGCCGGCCGCGGCGCCGGCGAGGAGATCGACGAGGAAGCCGAGCGCCTCCTCGGCCACGCCGGGAAGGATGTCGAGCGCGATGTCGGCGACGCGAGAGCCGAGGTGCGGCGTGGAGATCGTCGTCAAGGTGGCGACGCGATCGCCGTAGCCGAGTGACGAGATGAGGAAGCGGGCGTCGAGTCCGCCCATCGAGTGCCCGATCAGGTGGACACGGCCGGCGCCGGTCGAATCGAGGATGGCATCCACCTCGGCGGCGAGCTCGGCGGCGCGGACCTCGACCGTCTGCAGCGGGTCGACCTCGGTCGTGAACACGACGTGACCGGCCCGTTCGAGCGTGTCGGCCACGTCGAAGAAGTACTCGAGCGGGCCGATCCGGTCGAAGCCGGCCGCACCGTGGAGGAGCAAGATCGGCAGCGGCGAGCGCGCCGGCCCGGGCGACGAGGGGGGATCGGGGAGTCCGGGCCCGTCGGGATCGCCGCCCTGTCCGGCGCCGGTGTCGGTGTCTCCCCCGGTGTCGCCGGGGCCGACCTCGACGCCCTCCGAGGGTTCATCGGTGCAGGCGGGGCCGGCGAGAAGAGACCCGATCGCAAGGGCCAGGGCGAGGGAACGCATCGCGCCGGCATCCTATGATGGAGGCCGCTCTCGGTCCGAACGAAATCCTCCGAGCTGCCCATCTCGGTGCGCGACTGTACGTCATGACGGGGTTCGTCCTGCAAATTGACCCCGCGCGACGATGGCGGGTCGCCGCGGTCGTATAGTCGACCGATGTCGACTCGATCCAGCGTCCTCGCGCTGATCGCCGCCGCCGCCGGCGCTTGCGGCGGTCAGGCGGCGGCACCATCCGGTACGGCCCCCGGCCCAGGTTCGTCGTCGGCGCCGGCCGTCGCCATCGTCGGCGTCACCGTGGTTCACCCGGGGCGTGACGGTGCGGCCGCCCAGGAGCGCGATCAGACCGTCGTCCTGTCCGGCGAGCGCATCGCCGCGGTCGGTCCCTCGGCCAGCACGCCGGCGCCGGCGGGGGCTCGCATCGTCGACGGGCACGGGCGCTGGCTCATCCCCGGGCTGGTCGACTCGCATGTCCACTTCTTCCAGTCGGGCAACCCGTTCACCCGCCCCGACGCGGCCGATTACACCGACGTCGTGCCGTACGCCCAGGAGGTCGCGCGCAACAAGGCGCGCCTGCCGGCCACGTTCAAGGTCTGGCTCGCCTCCGGCGTGACCAGCGTGGTCGATTGCGGCGGGCCGATGTGGAACTTCGAGGTGCGCGATCGCGCGCACGACACCGAGGTGGCGCCGCGCGTGCTCGTGGCCGGTCCGCTCGTGTCGCTCGTCGATCGGCCGAAGCTCGCGCTCGACGATCCGCCGATCATCAAGGTGACGAGCGCGGACGAGGCGCGGGCCCTGGTCGCGCGCGAGATGCCGCGGCGCCCGGACTTCATCAAGGTCTGGTTCATCCACCTGCCGGACGGCGACCTGGCGGCCGAGGAGGCGATCGTCCGCGCCGCCGGCGACGCCGCCCATGCCGGTGGCGTCCGCTTCCTGGTCCACGCGACCGAGCTCGACACCGCCAAGGCGGCGCTGCGCGCGGGCGCGGACATCCTGGTCCACTCCGTGTTCGATCGGCCGGTCGACGACGAGTTCATCGGGCTGGCCAGGCAGCGCCGCGCGATCCTCATCCCGACGTTGTGGGTGGTGGCCGGCTACGCCGCGGTGCTGTCAGGCAAGTTCGAGCCGACCGAGGAGGAGCGCCGCCTCGCCGATCCGGAGATCTTGAAGGAGATGAAGAACGTCCCGCGGCCCGACCCGGCGCGGGGCAGCCGGACCACCTCGCCCGATGCGATGGCGAGCGTGGCGCGCCTGTGGAAGGCGGGCGTGCGGGTCGCGCTCGGGACCGACGCCGGCAACATCGGCACCCTGCACGGCCCGTCGGTCTTCCGCGAGGCGCGCCTCATGGCCCAGGCCGGGCTGACGCCGGCCGAGGTGCTCCGCTCCGCCACGGTCAACGGGGCGGCGGTGCTCGGCCTCGACGCGGATCTCGGCGACGTGGCGGCCGGCAAGCTCGCCGATCTCGTCCTGCTCGACGCCGACCCGTTCCTGTCGGTCGACAACCTCGCCCGCGCACACCTCGTCGTCCGCGCCGGGCGCCTCTACGATCCGGCCGAGCTCATGGCCTCGATCCGCTGAGCGCATGGACTCACCCGAGAGCGAGCGCGTACGTGAATGGAGCCGGCTCGCGCGGCACTCGCCGCTGGCAGTGCTGGTCGATCTCGACGGGACGCTGATCCCGCTGGCGCCGACCCCGGCCGAGGCCCGGCCGGGGCCGGATGTGCTCGCTCTCCTCGGCGCGCTGTCGGCGGCCGGCGGGGTGAGCTGCACGGTGGTCAGCGGGCGGCCGCGCGATGCGCTCGGGTCGATGCTGGGCGGCGTGCCCGGCCTGCGCCTCGTGGCCGAGCACGGCATGTGGCGGCGAGGCGAGGCGGGGGAGGCGTGGATGGCCACGGTGGTGGTCGACGGCGCGGCCCTCGACGAGCTGGAAGGGCTCGTCGCGCCGGTCGTGTCGGGCCACGCCGGCGCATTGCTCGAGCGGAAGAGCGCGTCCGTCTGCGTCCACTACCGCCTCGTCGGCGGATCCGGACGCGACGCGTTCCTGGTCGGCACGACCGCGCTCCTCACCCGCTGGCTCGCGTCGCACCCCGACTTCGAGCTCCTCGACCTGGCCGAGGCGATCGAGGTCCGCGCGCGCGTGGTCACCAAGGCGGCGGCGGTGGCGTGGACCCGCGAGGGCGCAGCCGATGTCGTGTGCGTCGCGCTCGGCGACGACCTGACCGACGAGGACGTGTTCGCAGCCCTGGCCCCCGGCGACGCCGGGATCCAGGTCGGCGCGGGCCGCCGGCGGAAGACCGCGGCGCGCTGGCGCCTGCCGGATCCGCCGGCCGTGCATGCATTCCTGCGCGCTCTCCTCGACCGGCGCGGCGGTCGCAAGGTCGCGTCCGACGTGTGGCCGCGGCCGATCGCCCGGGCCACCGGCCCCGTCGCTGCCGCCGGCGCCGGCGGGGCGCCCGCGATGCTCGCCATCTCCAATCGGCTGCCCCACCTGCGCGATCCGGCGCAGCCGGCCGAGAGCCGCAAGCGCAACGTGGGCGGGCTGGTCTCCGCGCTCGAGCCGGTCCTGGCCGCGCGGCGCGGTCTGTGGCTCGGTTGGAGCGGCAAGACCGTGGCGCACGGCGATACGAGCGATGTGAAGATCGACGCGGACGCGTCGCCTCCGCTGGCCTGGATCGATCTGCCGGCCGCGTGGGAGGACAAGTACTACAACGGCTTCTGCAATCGCAGTCTGTGGCCGCTGTTCCACAGCTTTCCGGCCCGCGTCCGCTTCGCCGACGACGAATGGGACGCGTACATGCAGGCCAACGACGCGTTCGCCGAGGCCGCGTGCGCGCTGGTCGACCGGGACGCGTCGATCTGGGTGCACGACTACCACCTGCTCCTGGTCGGCGCGGCGCTGCGCCGGCGCGGCCATCGCGGCCCGATCGGGCTTTTCCTCCACATCCCGTTCCCGAGCGTCGACCTCTTCGAGATGCTTCCCTGGTACGACACACTCCTGTCGGCGCTGCTCGACTTCGACCTGGTCGGCTTCCACACGCCCGGCTTCGCGCGGAACTTCGCCGAGTGCGCGGCCCGGCTGACCGCCGCCACGGTGAACGATGAGACGATCGTGCTGGGCGCGCGCACGGTCAGGGCTCGGGCCTTCCCGATCGGGATCATGCCGGCCACCTTTCAGGAGGAGCCGGACGCGCAGACCGCAGGCGAGATCGCGGCGCTGGTCGACGCGCTCCACCCGACGCGGCTGCTGCTCGGGGTGGACCGGCTCGACTACACCAAGGGGATCCCGGAGCGGCTCACGGCGTTCGACCGGCTCCTGCACGGTTTTCCCGAGTGGCGGGGGAAGGTCTCGCTGGTCCAGGTGTCGGTGCCGTCGCGAGAAGACGTGCCGGAGTATGCCGAGCAGCGCCAGCTCATCGAGAACGCGGTCGGCCGGATCAACGGCGAGTACGGCGAGGCCCACTGGGTACCGGTTCGCTACCTCTATCGCTCGTACGGGCGCAACCACCTGTCGCAGCTCTACCGCGCGGCTCACGTCGGTTACGTGACTCCGCTGCGCGACGGGATGAACCTCGTGGCCAAGGAGTTCGTGGCCGCGCAGGATCCGGCCGATCCCGGCGTGCTGCTCCTCTCTCGCTTCGCCGGCGCGGCGGTCGAGCTCGCCGATGCCGTGCTGACCAACCCCTACCACCCGGACGGGATGGCCCGCGACCTCGACCGCGCGCTCCGCATGGATGCGACCGAGCGGCGCGCGCGCCACCAGGCGCTCATGGTGGCCGTGTCGAGGACGACCGCGCTGTCGTGGGCGACCGACTTCGTCGCCGCGCTCGAGGGTCAACGGCCCTGACGACTCCTCGGTGTCGAGGCCGCGCGTTTCAACCGCAGAGACGCAGAGGCGCAGAGACGCGGAGATAGTTCAATTTGAAGATTTGCTCTCAGGTCGGCGAACCGAGTAGATCTTCAAATCGAATTAGCTTTACCTCTGCGCCTCTGCGTCTCTGCGCCTCTGCGATTGAAACGCGCGGCCATGTGGGCGGTGAGAGCGGGACCTTGCCCTCGCGGGCGTGCGGTGCTGAAAACTTGTACAGTGCTGAGCGAATGGATAGGGTAGGGGCGATGAGCGCGGGATTCCTCGATGGTCTCAACCCGCAGCAGCGCGCAGCGGTCGAGCACGACGGCCCCGCGCCGCTCCTCGTGATCGCCGGGGCCGGGTCGGGCAAGACCGCCACCCTGGCCCATCGCGTGGCGTCGCTCATCGCGCGCGGCGCCGACCCGGGGCGGATCCTGCTCCTCACCTTCACGCGGCGCGCGGCGGCGGAGATGTCGCGGCGGGCCCAGCAGATCCTGGCCCGGGCGCGGCGCGAGCTGGCGGAGCGAGGTCGCGAGGTCAGCTGGTCCGGGACCTTCCACGCGATCGCGAACCGCCTCCTGCGCCTCCACGCCGACGCGATCCGGCTCGACCCGGCGTTCACCGTGCTCGACCGCTCCGACTCGGAGGACCTGATCGATCTCCTGCGCAACCAGGTTGGCCTTGCGCGGACGCCGCGCCGTTTCCCGAAGAAGGCGACCTGCGCCGCCATCTACTCGCGCACCGTCAACACCGCGCGCCCGCTCCAGGCCGTGCTGGACGACGCGTTTCCCTGGTGCGGCGAGTGGGCGGCGGAGCTGCGCCGCCTGTTCGCCGCCTACGTCGGGGCCAAGCAGTCGCACCACGTGCTCGATTACGACGATCTGCTGCTCTACTGGTATCACCTCATGCAGGAGCCGGAGCTGGCGCGGCGGGTCGGGCAGCGCTTCGACCATGTGCTGGTCGACGAGTACCAGGACACCAATGCGCTACAGGAGGCGATCCTGTGCGCGCTCAGGCCGGACGGGCGCGGGCTCACCGTGGTCGGCGACGACGCGCAGGCGATCTATTCCTTCCGCGCCGCGACGGTCGAGAACATCCTCCGGTTCCCGGGGCGGTTCGCTCGATCCGCGGCCGTGGTGGCGCTGGAGCGAAACTACCGCTCGACCCAGCCGGTCCTCGACGCCGCCAACGCGGTCATCGCGCTCGCGCCGCGCCGGTTCGCGCTGCGCCTT
>WNGB01011258.1_pt1 | contig 12282 bp, 12 predicted proteins | sample 5400681 | NCBI WGS metagenome assembly WNGB01 (sample SAMN13153367, study PRJNA577476) | soil metagenome | isolation source: 115 cm soil or saprolite under grassland replicate 2 | place: USA:California | collected 2016-06-15 | reverse complement strand
GACCAGCGGGCCGGCACCGGGCCGGCACCGGCCCGGTCTTCAGATGAAGGAGAAATCTCATGAGTGAGTCCGCACGCACAGAGGCCCAGGCGAAAGACGACAAGGTCAAGAAGGACCAGCAGGAATCGAGCTCGACCACCTCGGATCCGGATCCCTACTGCTGCACGCCTGGAGACGGCGGCACCGGTCCCGACACCAAGCCGTGACTCTCCGGGGACGAGCGGGAAGGACCCCGCTCGTCCCTTGCTTCGGTCCCTCGAAATCGCCCCCTCCGGGGGTGCAGTACACTGCTCGGAATGCTCCTTCGGGCTCTCGTCTTCCACCTGCTGGTCGTCGTCGCCGTTCGTCCAGCGAGCGCTGCCGGTACCCAGGCAGCTCCAGATTTTTCGGGCTGCGAGGCGCGCTTCGCCGCGGCGCCGGACGATGAGGAATCCGCCAAGTGCTTCTACGACTTGGGGAAGAACGCGTCGGTCTCCAGGAACGCGGAGACCCGCTTGCGCCGGCACCTTACGCGTCACCCCGGGAGTCCCTGGCTCCTTCTCTACCTCGGCCATCTCCTGGCATTCCACGAGCCAGAGCGAGCCGAGCCGCTCTATCGAGAGGCGGCGGCCTCCTGCGCTTCCCATCGCCTCCCACGGTGCGAGGTGCTCGCCCTCGCCAATCTTCAGAAGATTCTGGACGATCGAGGACAAGTCGTCGAGGCTGGACAGCAGGCAGAGCAGATGGAGCGGGTTGCGGAGAGATCCGGGAACGCCGAGCTGATTGCGCGCTCCCGGATGGTCCGAGCCCGCCACCTCTATCAGCTCGGGCAGGATCTGGACCGGGCCTATCTTCTTCTCCGCCGGGCTGAGGATCTCGCATTTCCAGACGGTCCCTACGCGCTACGGCGCGAATGCCTGGTCTGGCTCGGCAACGTCAGTCTGGAGCTCGGCAAATCCCGCGAGGCACAACGCTATTTCCAGCGGCTCGCCGAGCTGACGGCCCGCGAGGGAGACTCCTTTGCCGAGGCGAGCGCACGGTACAACCTGGCGCGAGCCTATATCGACGGAGTCGCCGAGGCGCCTCAGCCAGGCTACAAGGCGAAGGCCGTCGCCCTCGCCCGGCAGGCTCTCGCCAAAGCCGACGAGACGCAGAACAGCACTGCCCAGGCCAAATCCCACTGGCTCCTGAGCCTCCTGCTGTCCGGTGAAGAGGCCGAGAAGCACCTCGACCTCTGCCTGCAGGTGGCGGATACGGTCCGCGACCGGAGCTATTGCCTGAATGCCCTCACCCGGCATCTCTCCGGAGAAAATCCGCGGCGGGCCCGCGAGGTGTCTCAGGAAGCGCTCTCCCTCGCCCGCCAGGCGGGGGACTCCATGGGAATGGCCTACGTCTGGCGCGAGCGCATGCGGGTGAGCTGGGCCTCCGGACCCCACGCTCGCGCGGTCGCCGACTCGCGCGCGGCCCTCGAAGCCATCGAGACCCTGCGCGACCTGCAGGAGGGCGCGGCGAGCCAGGCGGGGCTGTTCTCCTCCTGGACCGTCGACTACTCCTGGCTCTCCGGCCGCCTGCTCGAGGCCTGGTCCTCGGGACAGGAGGCGACCGACCTCGATGCCGCTTTCGAGGTCACCGAGCGGATGCGCGCCCGCACTCTGCTCGACGCCCTGACCGCGGCCCATGCGGCGCCCGCCGGTCTCGAGCCTCTCCGGGAGCGCCCTGCCTTCGCCACCCTGGCCCAGGTCCGCGCGGCGCTCGCGCCGGACGAGGCGCTCCTCTCCTTCCAGATCGCGCCCGACCGCGACGTCTTCGGCGACTTCGCCGGCGGCTCCTGGCTCGTGGTCTCCACCCGCGGCGGCTCCCGCGCTTGGCGCCTCGACCGCGACCGGGTCTCGCTGCGGCCCGCGGTCGACCTCTTCAATGGGCTCTTCGCCCGCCGCGACGGCTCCGAGGCCGGCCCTGCCGCCGGCCTCTACCGCGAGTTGCTGGGCGCGGCCCTGGGCAGCCTCCCGTCGAGCGTCCGCCGCCTGGTGATCATCCCGGACGACGCCCTTCACCAGCTCCCCTTCGCGGCCCTGCGCGAGCGGCCGGACTCGGCGCCGCTCGTCGCGCGCTACGAGATCGCCGTCGTCCCCTCGGCCACGCTCTGGTTGCATTGGCGCGGCCAACGGCGCGAGAGCGCTCCGGCGCCGCTGCTTGCCCTGGCCGATCCGGCTCCGCCGGGGAGCGGCTTCTGGGGGAGCCTGCAGCCGGCCGTCTCCCGCGAGCGCCTCGGCTCCCTCCCCTTCGCCCGCCGCGAGGGGCGCTCGGCCGTGCACCAGCTCGGGGGCGAGAGCCTCCTGCGGGTCGGCAAGGCCGCGTCGGAGGGCTTCCTCAAGACCGCCGACCTGCGGCGGTTCGGCATCCTCCACTTCGCCACCCACGCGGTGCTCGACGACCAGAATCCGGAGCGCTCGGGAGTCCTCCTCACCCCGGCCCCGGCGAGCGAGGATGGCCTCCTCCAGATCCGCGAGATCGTCCCCCTCTCCCTGGAGGGGCGGATCGTGGTCCTCTCCTCCTGCCGCAGCGCCTCGGGCGCCGTGCTGCGCGGTGAAGGGGTGATGGGGATCGCCCGCGCCTTCTTTCAGGCCGGAGCCCACACCGTGATCGCCAGCCTCTGGCCGCTGCGCGACGACGACGGCGCCGCTCTCTTCGACCGCTTCTACCATCACCTCGCGGGCGGGAAGAGCGTCTCCGCGGCCCTGCGCGCTGCGCAGCGCGACCGGATCGCCGAGGGAGCGCCCGGCTATGCCTGGGCGGGCCTCGTGGCGCTCGGAGAAGGAGACCTCGTCCCCTTGCCGGGCGGCCGTCCCGAGACGCCGGTGGCGCCCTGGGTCTGGATCGCGGCGGGAGCCGCTCTCCTGCTCATGGCGGCGGGCTCAGTGCTCGCCTGGAGGAGGCATCGACGGGTCAAAATGAAATCGGTTTCATTTTCGTGAGGGGATCGCGATTCCCCCTGCGTTCCCACCCGTGAGGGCGAGAGGCAAGGACAGCCGAAGCCCTCAGAAACCAGGAGGATAAATCCCATGTATTACGAATCCGGAATGTACCCGATCTTGTCTGCTGCCGATACGACCACCACGACCTCGACCGACAACGGCCCGATCGCCAACGGCGGAGAAACCCCGCCGCCGCCGGACGATCCCCCGAAGGCCTGATGCCATCCCGAAAACCGGCGGTTGGAGATCGGGAGACTCCAACCGCCGGTTTCGATAGACTCCTGAAAAATGTGCCGCACCGTCCCGGTTGCCCTCCTTTTGTTCTTGATTGCCTCTCCCGGGCAGGGTTTCACCGAGCCGTCCGCTCTCCTTGCCTGTGAGGAACGATTCGCCGTCGCGCCGGATTCGGAAGAAGCCGCCCAGTGCTTTGCCGACATCGGTCGCAACCGCGGCTTGGTCCGCGAGGCGGCCGGCCGGCTCGAAGAGCTGATCGCCGGGCATCCGGACAACCCCTGGCTCCTCCTGTATCTGGGAAACCTCCGCTGGGGAGAGCCGGCGCAGGCCGAGGAGCCGTACCGCCGCGCAGCCAGGGCCTTTGCCGGACGCGGCGATATCGCCGGGGAGATCCGGGCTCACACGGCCCTGCATGGCGTTCTGGCGAAGTTGGGCCGCTTTGCGGAGGCCGCCGCCGAGATCGGTCGTGTCGATGCCCTGGCCCGGCAGACGGCGGACCCGTATCGCACCGCCCGGGTCGCCATCCTGCGGGCGAAGCAGCTCCGTCTCCAGGCCGGAGACATGCAGCACGCGTATGCGATCCTCAGCGCCGCCCAGGACAGCCTCGGTCCTGACAGCCCCTATGCGCTCCAGAGAGACGCCCTGGAGGAGCTCGCCAACCTCAGTTTCGAGCTCGGGCGGTTCGCCGAGGCGCGGAGCTGGTACGGCCGGTTCGCCGATCTCGCCTCGGCGCGCGGCGAGCTCCGCACGGCCGCGAATGCCCGCTACGGCGCCCTGCGCGTCCTCATCGAAGAGCTGAAGGAGACGCCGCAAGCGGACCTCCGCGCCGAGGTGCAGGACGAGGCGCGCGCTCTCCTCGACCTCGCCACCCGGGTCCAGCATCGCGAGCTCGCCGGGCGGGCGCACTTCGTCCTCGGCCATCTCTCCAGCGGCGCGGAATCCCAGACCCATCTCGACGAGTGCCTCGCGGACATGGTCACCCCGACCGACCGGATCGCCTGCCTGCAAGCCCTGTCGCGGCTGCGGCGCCGTGAAGGAGACCCCGAGGCCGCGCTCCGCACTCTCCAGACGGCGTTCGCCCTGGCCCGCCAAGCCCAGGACCCCTGGTCCCGCGCCGACATCCTCCGGGAACGCATGCGGGTGAGCTGGGAGGCTCTGCCCCGAGACCAAGCGATCGCGCTCTCGCAGATGGCCCTGGATTGGATCGAAGCGATCCGCGACCAGCAGAGCGGCGATATGAGCCGCGCCGGCCTGCTCTCCCTCTGGGCGGAGGACTATTACTGGCTCGCCGGAAGGCTCCTGGAGGATCGGGGCACGCCGGGGAGCGTGGCCGAGGCCTTCGGCGTCATCGAGCGCCTGCGCGCCCGGACCCTCCTCGAAGCCCTCGCCGCAGCCCGCGCCGATCCCACGGCCGGAGCCGGGGACCGGGCGCGCCACGAGCTCTCCCTGGAAGCGATCGCGCGCGTCCAGCGCCGGCTTCTCGACCCGGACCTCCCGGAGGACGAGCGCGAGAAGGCGCTGCGCGAGCTCCGCCGGCTGGAGATCAGCGAAGCGTCCCTGCGCGCCCTCCTGGTCCGCAAGGGCCAGGAGCCCGCCAGTGCCCCCCCTTCCGGAGCCGCTCTGCTCCGGGAGGTCCAGCGCACCCTGGAGCCGGACGAGGCCCTGCTCTCCTTCGAGATCGGCTGCGATGAAGGACCCTGGGGAGACTTCGGCGGCGGCTCCTGGCTCCTCATCGTCACCCGCGACCAGGTGAAGGTCCAGCGCCTGGACCGCGACCGGGTCGCGCTGCGGCCGGCGGTCCGCCTCTTCGACGGCCTGTTCGAGCGCCGCGACGGATCGGAAGCGCGCCCCGCGGCGGGGTTGTACCGGGACCTCTTCGCGGACGCGTTGAGAGACCTCCCGGCGGCCATCCGCCGCCTCGTCATCGTGCCGGACGATGCGCTCCACCAGCTCCCCTTCGCCGCGCTGCGCCCGGCGGCGGGCGACCTGCCGCTCGCCTACCGCTACGAGATCTCCGTCGTCCCCTCGGCGAGCCTGTGGCTGCACTGGCGGAGCCGCCTTCCCCGGACCGCCGCCGAGCCCCTCCTCGCCATGGCCGACCCGGTGCCGCCGGGAGGCGGCACGGGCAGGCCCGCGACCGAGCGCGCCATCCTCTTCACCCGCCCGATGCGGCTCGGGCCGCTCCCCTACGCCCGCCGCGAGGGCAGGGCCGCGGTGCGCCACCTCGATTCCGGGAGCCTCCTGCGCGCCGGCAATGATGCGTCGGAGGGATTCTTCAAGCAGACCGACCTGAGCCGGTTCGCCATCCTCCATTTCGCCACGCACGCGGTGATCGACGAGGACCACCCCGACCGCTCAGGCGTCCTGCTCACCGCCGCGCCGGACTCCGAGGACGGCATCCTGCAGATCCGCGAGATCGTCTCCCTGAACCTCGAAGGGAGGGTCGTCGTCCTTTCCTCCTGCCGCAGCGCCTCGGGAACGGTCCTGCGCGGCGAGGGGGTCCTGGGCCTGGCCCGCGCCTTCTTCCAGGCGGGAGCCCACACCGTCGTCGCCAGCCTCTGGCCGCTCCGCGACGACGACGGAGCCGCCCTCTTCGACCGTTTCTACGAGCACCTGGGGCAAGGCGAGGACGTGGCCGCCGCCCTGCGAGCCGCCCAGCGCGAGCGCGCCGAGGACGGAGCTCCCGCCTACGCCTGGGCCGGCCTGATCGTCCTGGGAGACGGAGAGATCGTACCCCTCCCCGGCGGGAGCAAGCAGCCGGCTCTCCCGGCGGGCCTCCTTCTCGGGACCGCCTTCGCGGCGCTGCTGCTCGGAGCGGGCGGGGTGGTGTGGTGGCGGCGGCGGGAAATCAGCTGAGGCGGAAGCCTGCTGATTTCTGACTCTGCCAGACAAAGGTCGGTATTCTTCAGCAGTTCGGAAGTTCTATCCTAAAGAGCCCGGAGACTCTTGTGCCCGCCATCGCAGCTTGCCACAATGCCGCCGTTTCCTCGCAGCATGCCAAGGGGGGTTGGCGGTGGCAGACCACGATCAAAGCTACAAGAACCTGTTCTCACATCCGGAGATGGTGGCGGACCTGATCCGCGGTTTCGTCCATGAGGTCTGGATTCAGGAGCTGGACTTCTCCACTCTCGAACGCGTCGCCGGCAGCTTGGTCACCCGTGACCTGAAGAGGCGCGAGACCGACATCATCTGGCGCGTCCGTTGGGGCAAGGAGCGCTGGCTTTACGTCTACCTGCTGATCGAGCTCCAATCGACCGTCGACCCGTTCATGGCCCTGCGCATGATGGTCTACTCGGGGCTCCTCCTTCAGCGTCTCATCCGAGAACACCAGCTCACTCCGGCCGGCAAGCTGCCGCCGGTCCTCCCCCTGGTTCTCTATAATGGATTCGCGCCCTGGGGTGCGGTCCGGGATGTGGCCGAGCTGATCGACGACGTTCCGGGAGGGCTGGAGAGTTATCGGCCGCAGCTCCGCTACTGTCTCGTGGACGAGATGCGGATCGCCGACAGCGAGCTCGCATCGCTGCGCAACGTGGCTGCGGCACTGTTCCGCTTGGAGAAGAACCGCGGCGCCGAGGACGTCGAAAGGGTACTGGAGGCACTCTGTGAATGGCTGCGGGACCAGCCCGAGCTGGCGCGATCGTTTGCGACCTGGCTCCGACTGGTTCTACTGCCGTCGCGGTTGCCTGGAGTCGCAATTCCCCAGGTCACGGATCTCGAGGAGGTGAGGTCGATGATGGCCGAGCGAGTGAAGGAATGGACCCTGCAGTGGAAGCAAGAAGGCTTTGACGAGGGACTCGAAAAGGGACTCGAAAGGGGACTCGAAAGGGGACTCGAAAGGGGGCGTACCGCCTTGATCCTGGAACTGGAGAGGTGCTTCGGACCTCTTCCGGAAGGAGTCAGGCAGCGCGTGCAGGCGCTCGACTCCATCGAGAGGATCGTCGAGCTGAGCGCCCGTGTCGCGACCGCCCCGTCCCTGACGGCGCTGGGTCTGAGCTGAGGACGTGGCCGCCGCCCTGCGAGCCGCCCAGCGCGAGCGCGCCGACGACGGAGCCTACGCCTGGGCCGGGCTGATCGTCCTGGGAGACGGAGAGATCGTGCCCCTCCCCGGAGGAAGCAAGCGGGCGGCTCTCCCGGCGGGCCTCCTTCTCGGGGCCTCCTTCGCGGCGCTGCTGCTCGGAGCGGGCGGGGTGGTGTGGTGGCGGCGGCGGAAAACAGATGAGGCGGAAGCCTGCTGATTTCTGACTCTGCCAGACAAAGGTCGGTATTCTTCAGCAGTTCGGAAGTTCTATCCTAAAGAGCCCGGAGACTCTTGTGCCCGCCATCGCAGCTTGCCACAATGCCGCTCACGGATCTCGAGGAGGTGAGGTCGATGATGGCCGAGCGAGTGAAGGAATGGACCCTGCAGTGGAAGCAGGAAGGCTTTGACGAGGGACTCGAAAGGGGAGTCGAAAAGGGGCGTACCGCCTTGATCCTGGAATTGGAGAGGTGCTTCGGACCTCTCCCGGAAGGAGTCAGGCAGCGCGTGCAGGCGCTCCACTCCATCGAGAGGATCGTCGAGCTGAGCGCCCGTGTCGCGACCGCCCCGTCCCTGACGGCGCTGGGCCTGAGCTGAGGACGTGGCCGCCACCCTGCGCGATCGCGCCGAGGACGGAGCCCCGCCTACGCCCGGACCGGGCTGAAGCTCTCCTCGAACGCGGCATCCGACCTGCAGCGCATGGTTAGCCCACATCGTGTGATCATGCGAATTGCGTCAATGAAAGCACATGACCATCAGGGTCTTGAAACCAAGCGACGAACGCGCCACTTGGCGCGTGCCAAATCCCGTCGCCGTCCTGGTTCATGCCGTCATAACGCTGAAATACAACTCCGGCGGCACTCAAATCGTGAACCGTCCGGCGAATGTCCGAGATTACCCATCCCAGCGCTGTGTATGGAGCGGCGTGGACGCGCTCGACCTTCTGAATCCGCAGCATCGCATCGCCGACTCGAAAGACCAGCGCTGGCGGCTCGTCCGCCACAAATGTCAAACCAAGCACTCGCTCATAAAACGCTCGCGACTGTTCCGCGTTCGCAGTTGCCAAAAACAAAACTGGATTATCGAGACGCATAATTGTGGGCCTCACAGCCTAGCCGACCGTCATCGTAATGTCCGATCGCCGGGCGAAAACGGTTCTCCTTGGGGCCGTTCTTGACCAGCACCCGATTCTTTTCCACGAGCAAATGGCGATCGGGCCGAGCCACGTAGATGCGGCCATGCTGCACCTTATCTCCATCTTCGGGGTGAAACGCCGGCAGAGGTCCCGCCTTGCTGAGGATCTCCGGCAGAATGCTCGGCGAGGACGGCGACATATGGATGACCACAAACACGGCGGTTCGGAGGTCTTTGGGCAACGAGCGCACGACTTCAATGAGAGCAGCCACTCCGCCGGCCGATGTGCCTACCGCCGCGATATCGTGAAATGCCATTGTGCCCCTTCTCCCGCGTCCTGACGCCCTTAACTGTTACGCGTGAACCGCGCGCTCCTGGAACCTCCGCGGCGGGCAACTTCGACCCAACCTGCAAAGGTCTCATGGTCAACACCGGTCATGGTTTCGACCGGCAGTAACGAAACAAGCTCAGCGGCGAGTGTAGCGAGTCCGCTGCGGCGCGGGGTTAGGCGGCGCCAGCACAAAGCCTCGATGACACGCTATGGTGTTCGCCATTATTATTGCCAATTAGCACAGTCGGCTGGTGCTGAAAACTCGGTCCAAGCCCCCGACACGTCTTGGCATTCGATCCGCGTAACCGGATGAATCTCCCAACCGGACCGAGCACCCTCGCTATGCGTGTCTCGCAAGAGAACACCCGACACGCGTATGAGTAATCCCTTGGCGCGGCTGGGACGCAACGGTGGCGAGGAGGAGGGCGTAACCGCCTCGGGGTGATAGTAGGCGCCGATCCAGCGACTCTGTTCCCGGTTGAGCAATTCGGACCAACCAGGGTGCTTCTCCTGAAAGTACGGCGTGGCTTCGACGATGAGTTGGCGAAACGGATTGATGGCCATAGGGCACCCGTCTGCAGGCTGGTCTGCAGGCTCACCTAACTCCATGTGAAGGTCGTTGTCGCCTTCGCGGTTGATGTAACATAGTTCGGCAACCACCTGCACGGCCTGCTTCTCGATTGGCGCGAAACGCTGTATGTCTTTCCAGCACACGCCCGGACAGTTCGGTTGCTTCTCGGGGCTACAGGTTATCGGGCATGATGGTAGTTGTAGGATCGCCGCGACCGAGGTCGGAGCGTAGCTCGACGGATCTTCCATTCGTGCCTTCATGCTCGCGACATGCTCAAAGGTTCGCAGCCCGTCACACTCCGTCTCGGCAATAGTCACACACGAGTTGTCCATGACCACCTCACATGGATGCAGGGTCGATTCGCCGCGACATGAAAGTGGCTCAATCGCGGTAATCGGCAGAGTGGGCTGCACGACAACCGAACAGGCGGAGACAAGAAGAAGCAGGAGCCCGTAAAGCGAACAACAAGAGCGCATAGTTTCCTCCTGCGATAGGACAGTGTCGGGCCACGGGCTTCCTATTTCGAATCTAGCGCGAATGCGTAAAGTAGTTCCGCAAATCAAGCCTCTTCTGCCGAGAGCCGTGGCGCTTCAGCGTGCAGCGGCGAACGTTGCTCGGCTTCAGCGACGGCGGAAGCCGCTCGCTGCAAGCCCCGGGTTATGCGCCAAGAACACCACCTCTAGCTGCTGCCTTCTTGAAACGACACCGAAGTAACCTGCACGTCGACCTTTTTTGTCCAGGCAGAGGGCGCGTCATCCATTTTAACGCCGAAAGTGCGGCTATAGCCAGGTTTCAGCGGATTGTTGTTATCGCCAAATGATAGGTCGGTGACCAGAACAGGATGATACTTCGTCTCGAAAATAGGCTTGCCATCTGCACCCAAGCAATAGATTGTAATCTCGACCTCCTTGAGCGTTCGGTCGCCTGTGTTCTTCACCTCGCCAAAGACTCCTAGCTGATCGAGCACCCCTCGGGCGACGTGCACATTGCTTACAACGACTCGACCAAGGTACTCCTTCGCGGCTGAGTCTTCCGCTTGACCTTCAGGGTGGTCTACGGTTCCTGGGCTTGATGCAGAAGTAGGCGGAGTAGCGGCCTTGCTTACCCATGCAGTACTGAGTGTTGCTACCGTGCCAAATACAATGCCCCAGAATAGGGCAGCGGCAAGCATGATGATAAAGATCGCAGGAATAGCAGCTATGGCCCACTTTATCATAAAGCGGACCATCGACAGGAAGGGCATATCGAAGTCCGCGACAGTAACACGGCTAGTGCTCGGCTCAGTCATATATTCCTCCTGCCGGATCACCTCATGGCCCCCTGCACTGGCGCATAACGCTGTGAGCATAAGCGGGGGCGTCAGCCATCCGCTTGATGCCCGGGGTTAGGCGTCATGTCTGTATCGAACCAGATTCGCCGTCTTCATCTGCGGCAGTTCCCTCGGTCGAGATATCGACCTTCGGCTCATCGCAAAGTTCTCGTTCTATGTGAGCAGTTACAAGCTTGCCAAGCTCCGTTGTATGCATGCCGTGACGAAACCCATTCGGGATTGGTGCAATGTCGGTCCAGAGGAGATCCCTATCGCGAAGCTCACGAGCGGCAAATTCGAATCGCACGCGGGAATCGGCGGCGGAGAAATACGCATGCGCGTTATCGGCGTGGAGTGAGTAAGCGGGGTAGTGGCGCTTGTATGTCAGTAGCAGGTGGATCGCATCGGGACTGAGACGCCGGCGGACGCTTCGTGCATAGTGATCGAGCTGATTCTCAAAATGGATGGCTGCGGCTACGAAGGCGCCTGCGATCGCGTCGATTGCCCCGTCTGGGCTATAGCAGATTACGTTATTGTGCTGAAGATCGAAGTGCAGATCGGAATGCCTGCCCTGAGTGATAAAAATGATCTGGCGGCTTGGTTTGACAGCTAGTGCCACTCCGGTTTCGAGGAGCACTCCAGGATTTTGGAACGTCAAGTCTGCGAGAAAGAAGTGGCTTGTGAGAATGCCAAGGGCGATGTCGTCGGTAATCACGGATGCCCCTTTGGGCACATCCACGCGCTCCGGCGTTGCGAAAGGACGAGGAGCCTTCTTGGTGGCGTTTGCCTGGACGACGGCCGCTTCAACTACCGTGGAGAGAATGTGGCTAGCCTTGTAGCTGTAGTGCTCATGGAAAGGCATTGCCACGAAAGTGCCATATGAGGCAGTCCCCGCTTGGGCGACGAGCGCCTGAGCCCATTCATCTCGGTATATGCGGTGCGGATTCAACAGTCTGTTCCACGCGTTCGGATGTTAGGTGGTCCACTGTCAGCTGCCGTGACGCCCAACTTAGAATTCTACCCCGCCGACCGCCTCACTTACGACCATCCCCTTCTCCTTCTCCTCGGCGGCAGGCGCCTCGGAGAGCCTCTAAGTCCCCGTATGCTCTTAAACTTACGCCGCTTGCTTGAGCGATGTCAAGAGCGAGACCTGCCGGTCATATGGATTCCGGCGCAACCGCCCCCTGGAGTGCCTTTCCGCGGGGGCCGGAATCCTTATGACCGGCGATAGGAATTCCCGGCCGACGGCGGCTTAGACGGCCATGAAGGAGTCGGACAGGAAGTCCCGTAAGTGGCTCCTCGACAGTAGGTTGGCTCGAACTCTGGAGGGTTGGGCGGTGGCTTACACGACGTGACGCGCTACAGAAGGCAGCCGTTCCTGAGGAAGCCTTCTGACATGGCCGCCGGAGAGACTTTCCCGCTGAGACCCGGACCGGCTCACCACGTCAGCCGGCGGAGCGGAAGGGTCGTGAGACCGAGCGAGAGTGTCCCGAGACGTTTTCCGCTGAGACCCGGACCGGCTCAGCACGTCAGCTGACCAAACGAGGAAGTCTGGCGACCGAATGAGAAAGTCCCGTGACCGGCTCAGCCAGTCTGCTGACGGAATGAAAAAGTCTGCGGACTGGATGAGAAAGTCTCGAGACTGACTCACTCAGTCCCGTGACTGGCTCAGCCAGTCTGCTGACCGACTGAGAAAGTCTGCGGACTGGATGAGAAAGTCTCGAGACTGGCTCA
>WNGB01011255.1_pt1 | contig 12284 bp, 9 predicted proteins | sample 5400681 | NCBI WGS metagenome assembly WNGB01 (sample SAMN13153367, study PRJNA577476) | soil metagenome | isolation source: 115 cm soil or saprolite under grassland replicate 2 | place: USA:California | collected 2016-06-15 | reverse complement strand
ACGCCTACGCGGTGACGGACGAGATCTACGAGCACATCTATTACGAAGGGGAGCACATTCCGATCGCGACGCTCGACGCGATGCCCGAGCGCACCATCACGATCAGTGGCGCGTCGAAGACGTTCAGCATCACCGGCTGGCGCATCGGCACGATCGTGGCCCCGCCGGACGCGACCGACGCGATCCGCAAGGTGCACGACTTTCTGACTGTGGGAGCCCCGGCGCCGCTCCAGGAGGCCGTCGCCGTCGGGCTCGAGACCCTGGGGGACGACTACTACGAGCGCCTGGCGCACGAGTACCGGGCGCGGCGTGATCTCCTGTGCCGGGCGCTGGTCGACGCCGGCTTTCGCTGCACGCCGCCTCAGGGTGCCTACTACGTGCTGGCGGACTGTTCCGCCGTCTCGGACCTCCCAGACGACGAGTTCTCCTTCTGGCTGACGAAGGAGATCGGCGTGGCCCCGGTGCCGGGCTCGAGCTTCTTCAGCCGCCCGGAGCTGGGCCGGCGACTCGTGCGGTTCGCGTTTTGTAAGACGGAAGAGATGCTGGCCGAAGCGGCGCGGCGGCTCGCCCGCGTCAGGGGTCCCGCGCGCCCGGTACGGGCGTAACCTCAGCCCCCTTCGAGGGGGTGAGGCCCAGGCCGGCCAAGGCGAAGAGCCACGCACCCAGCGGTCCGCTCCAGAATCGCAGCCGCCGCTCGGCCTTCGGGTCGGTGCGGTGCTCGGTGCGCGCCCGCGCCACGACCGCGGCGAGGAGCGCCGTCGCCGCGGCGACGCCGAACAGGGTGGGCACGCCGACCACGCCGGCCAGCCCCGGCATCCGCTCCAGCGCCAGAACGAGGCCGCCCGCCGCCGCAACGCACACGTAGCACAATCGTCGCAGCGCGCGCTCGAGCCGCGACGGCCCATCCCCGTACAGAAACGCCAGCTCCTCGCTGCGGTGCGAGAGGTCTGCGCGCAGGGCATCGACCAGGTCCCGCCGCCCGTATCCTGCCGTCTCGAGGCGGCGCACGCGTGCGACCATGATGACGAGCGGTACGGCGGTGATCGCGACGGCCGCCGCGAGGATCGCGGCCCGGGCCTTGGGCTCTTCCAGCCCGAGCAACCGAATCGCCAGGAGCGGCAGGGCGACGGCCGCGAACGCCCCGTAGAGCAACGTGGTGGTCGAGAGCTGGCGCGCCTCCGTGACGAAGGCCCGCACCGCCACCGCCGCGCGCCGGTCGAGCGCTGCCGCGAGCGCATCGGCGAGCGCTGCGCCGTTCGGGAAGCGCGCGCCCGGGTCCTTGGCCAGGCAGCGGTCGATGGTCTCGGCCAGACGCGGCGGCACGCCGGGCGCGACGGAGGCGAGCGGGGGTGGCGGATCGCTCACGTGGCGCGCCAGCACCGTCATGTCGTCCTGGCCGACGAACGGCAGCTCACCCGACAGCGCGAAGAATCCCACCACGCCGAGCGAATACAGGTCGCTGCGCGGGTCCACGCGCTCGCCCAGCACCTGCTCGGGGCTCATGAACTCCGCCGTCCCCACCACGCGCCGGGGCTCCGTCGTGGTGCCCGAGCCCACGCGCGCGATCCCGAAATCGGAGACCAGCGCGCGGCCGGTCGCCAGGTCGAGCAGAATGTTGTCGGGCTTCACGTCTCGGTGTACCACCCCGCGGTCGTGCGCGTAGGCCAACGCCCGAGCCACCTCCTCGAGCAGCCGCGCGCCCGTGTCGTACGGCATCGGCCCCCTGTGACGTACGCGCCGCCCGAGCGTGTCTCCGTCCACGTACGCCATCGCGAAGTACACGAAGTCCGAGACCTCATGCACTGCGAAGATGGGGACGATGCCGGGATGCGAGAGCTGAGCGGCGGTCCGGGCCTCGCGCAGGAAGCGCTCCCGCGCGTCCGGCTGCACCGCCCGCTCGGGGGGCAGCAGCTTGATCGCGACCCGGCGGTCCAGGCGCAGCTCGCGGGCGAGATACACGACTCCCATGCCGCCGCGCCCCAGGCGGCGTTCCAGCACGTAGCGCCCGGCGAGGGCGCGCTGGAGATCCGGTAGAAGCGGGTCGGCCGTCACGGTCACGGGGCCTGTGTACCCCGAGGGGTCTACGGGAGGTTCCGTCGAGAGTGCGCAGTTTGGTCACAGCTTCGAAACAACATACGAACGGTGCAACGGTGATGGTGGGCACATGGACGCGGGCCTGATACCTCAGCCGAGCTCCCGCTCGATCTCTCGCCGCCCTGCGAGCAGAAGACTGATCTCCGCGGCCACCTCGCGGGCCAATCCGAGGTCGGTCGTGAGACTCTGCACGCTGCCGGACCCGGCGTGCAGCCGCAACAGGTTGAGCCGAATCGTCTCGAGCGCCTTCACCGCGTCGCCGAGCCGTGTGTGAACGAGACTGCAGCCATCGCCAGCGCCAGCTCGGTCGGCCGGTGCGTCGCAGCCAGCGCCGGCGATTTCGCGGTCCCAAACAGGCGGGCGACGCGGAACAGCAAGCGCCCGACCGGCCCTTGCCACAGCCACGACCAGATACGCGTGTCGAGATCGATGCGGCGCTGCAGGCGGACCAGAGCGAGAAAGCCGGTCACGAGACCTCCGGAGAGCGACCACCCGAAGGTCTGCGCCAGCCACCACGCGTACCCGCGCAGCGGGTACATCTGACCGCTGAGTACGATGAACCCGGACACTCCCGCGATCGCGAGCCCACCCACGCCGAGCAACCGGACCACACGCTCGTACAGCGACGGGCCGCGTCCGTACTCGAAGATCCGCTCTTCGCGCCCCTGCTCGAGCTCGGTTCGAAACGCCACGCCCAGCTCCTCTGGGCCGAAGCCGGAAGCCAGGAAGCGGCGCGCGCGATTCACCAGGATGCCGAACGGGACGACCGTCACCGCGGCCGCGAACGTCCAGAGCGGACCACCCGCCCGCCCGAACAGCGACCCGACGATCACCATCATGAACGGGGTCGAAAACACGTAGATCAGTCCCCCGACGCCGCCCAGGCGCGCGTTGCGCTTCACGAACACCCGTAATCCCACCGGCAGCTCGCGCCGCTGCTCGAGCGCGAGGCCGAGCTGCTCGGCCAGCTCCTCGCCCTTCTGGGGGCGGCTGAGGGGATCCTTCTCGAGACAGCGATCGATCGCTTGGGCGAGGCGCCGGGGCACCCCGGCGGTGACGCTCGCGAGCCCGGGCGCCGGCTCGGTGATCTGTTTCGCCAGCACTTCCGTGGCCTTCGCCGCCTGGAACGGCAGCTTCCCCGAGAGCGCGAAGTATCCGACCACGCCGAGCGCGTAGAGGTCGCTGCGCGCGTCCACGCGCTCGCCCAGCGCCTGCTCGGGGCTCATGAACTCGGGCGTCCCGATCACCTCGCCGCCGTCGAGCCCCGCGGCGCCGCGCACCAGCCCCGCAATCCCGAAGTCCGCCACCAGCGCCCGCCCGCTCGCCTCTTCCAGCATGATGTTGTCCGGCTTCACGTCGCGGTGCACCAGCCCCTGCGAGTGGGCGTACGCCAGCGCCCACGCGACTTCCCGCAGCACGCGTCCTGCTTCGGACGGGGCGAGCGGTCCTCGGCGGCGAACCCGCTCGCTGAGGGTCTCCCCGGCGACGTAGGCCATGGCGAAGAACACGAACTCGCTGGGGCGGCAGCAGCTTGATCGCCACCGGCCGATCGAGTCGCACCTCGCGGGCGAGATACACGACTCCCATACCGCCCCGCCCCAGCTCCCGCTCGAGCGAATAGCGCCCGGCGAGCGCGGACTGGAAGTCGAGGAAGAGGCGGTCGAAGGTGGGCGAGGGCGGTGAAGGGCGGGTGAGGTCACCCATACGGCCTATTCTAACCTCCACCGCCCTCTACCGCCCTCCACCGTCCACGCTCAGATTCACCCCCCATGCCCGACCACCAACCCTACGTTCCGGCAACCCAGTCGCCCCCCGAGCTGACGGCGCGCGCCCTGATCCTGGGCGTGTTGCTCGGGCTGATCTTCAGCGCGTCGAGCGTCTATTTGGCCCTCAAGATCGGGCTCACGGTGAGCTCCTCCATCCCGATCGCCGTCCTCTCGATCACGATCTTCCGCGCGCTCGGCCGGACCTCGATCCTCGAGAACAACATCGTGCAGACCACCGGATCGGCCAGCGACTCCGTGGCGGCCGGCGTCGTGTTTACGATCCCGGCCATCCTCCTGATGGGATACGACCTGGAGATCGGTCGGGTGGCGATTCTCGCGACGGTCGGCGGGTTGATGGGCGTCCTGATGATGATCCCGCTGCGCCGGGCGCTGATCGTGAAGGAGCACGACACCCTGATCTACCCGGAGGGCACGGCGTGCGCCGAAGTACTGATCGCCGGCGAAGAGCGCGGCCTGCAGGCCAAGCGCGTGTTTCAGGCGTTCGGCGTGGGCTTCATCTACAAGTTCCTGATGGGCGGCCTCAAGCTGTGGCCCGACGTGCCGGGCAAGGCGCTTGGCTTTTATCCGGGCGCCGCCGTGTTCACGGAGACATCCCCCGAGCTGATGGGCGTGGGGTACATCATCGGCCCGCGGATCGCCGGCTACCTGTTCGCCGGCGGCTGTTTCGCCTACCTGGTGCTCGCTCCGGCGATCAAGCTGGTGGGGTCGGGCCTCACCGAGCCGTTCGGATTCCCGGCGGTGAAGCTGATCCGCGACATGAGTCCGGCGGAGCTCCGCTCGAGCTTCGTCTTCTACATCGGCGCCGGCGCCGTCGCCTCGGCCGGGATTATTGCGCTGGCGCGGTCGCTCCCGACGATCATGAGCTCCTTCGCCTCGAGCCTCAAGGACCTGCGCGAGTCGCGGATGGGCCAGGCGATGACCCGGCTGCGGACCGAGGACGATCTCCCCATCTCCCTCACAGTCGGCGGGTCGGTCGCGCTCGCGATCGTGCTGGCCCTGCTGCCGCAGGTGGGCGTGAACCTGCTCGGCGCCGCCCTGATCGTGCTCTTCGGGTTCTTCTTCGCCACCGTGTCCTCCCGCATTTGTGGGCAGATCGGCTCCACGGCAAACCCGATCTCCGGCATGACGATCGCCGCGCTCCTGGGAACGTGCCTGATCTTCGTGGCCATCGGATGGACCGGCGTGGATCACCGGGTGCAGGCGATCTCCATCGTTGCGGTGGTGGCCGTTGCCACGGCGAACGCCGGCAACACCTCACAGGACCTAAAGACCGGCTTCCTCGTCGGCGCCACGCCGCGTCGCCAGCAGATCGCCATCCTGGTGGGCGCGCTCGGCTCGGCGCTCGTGGTCGGCTGGACCCTCACCTTGCTCAACCGCGCCTACACCTACCCGGTCCCCGAGACCCACGCCGGCTTCAGCGCCCAGGCCCTGGCGCCGGCGGCAGGCGGCCGGGCGCCGGTCGAGATCCTGCCGGAGACGATGTCGGGTTTCAGGATCGCCGCCAGCGACTCGGTGGACCGCGCCACCTATCAGGTGGTCCGGGTGTACGTCGTGACCGAAGGCGTGGCCGCGGGGAAGTACCTGATGGACCCCACGGCGCACGAGCTGCGCTACGTGGTCGATCCGGGCATCGGCGGCCGCATCCACGAATATCACGGGAAGACGATTCCCCGCCTCGACTCACCCAAGGCCACCATCATGGCCCTCATCGCCGACGGCATCCTCACCCACAAGCTGCCGTGGGTGCTGGTGCTGCTCGGCGTGTTCATCACCATCGCTATCGAGCTGATGGGGGTGCAGGCGCTGCCGGTCGCCGTGGGCGTCTACCTCCCGATTTCGACCTCCTCGGCGATGTTCGCCGGCGGCGTCGTGCGCTGGCTCATCGAGCGTCGCGCACAGGTCCAGCAGCAGTCGGTCGCGGAGGTCGAGTCCGGGCCCGGGGTGCTGTTCTCGAGCGGCCTGATCGCGGGCGGGGCCATCTGCGGGATCGTGCTGGCGGCGATCGCGGGCGTGCTGGGCTCGGCGGACGCGCTCGCCGAGAAGGCGCCGGTGTTCCGGGCGCTCGGCGGCCTTGCCGGCTCGAACCTGCTCGCCTTCGGTTTGTTCGCGACGCTCGGCGTGCTACTCTATCGCGTCGGCACGCGCAAGCAGTGACGGACGGCGGGTGTGGGGACGGGGGATGGTGTAGGGGCGCAGCATGCTCCGCCCCTACATTTCAGTATGCGCGTCGTGTCGTTGCTACCCGCCGCCACCGAGATCGTAGCCGCCCTGGGTGCGGTCGGGCGGCTGGTCGGCGTGTCGCACGAGTGCGACTTCCCGCTCGAGGTGCGCTCGCTCCCCCGCGTCACTCGCACCCGCCTCGATCCCGCGCTGCCGTCGGGCGCGATCGACCGGGCCATGGCGGAAGCGAGGCGCACCGGTGTCTCGCCCGTGGAAGTGGACGTCAACTTGATGGCGCACCTGCGGCCCGACGTGCTGATCGGGCAATCGGTGTGCGACGTCTGCGCCGTGGGCGAGGGCGAGCTGGCGCGCGTGGTCACGACCCTCATGCCCACGCCGTGGGTCGTCACCCTGCACGCCCATACGCTGGACGAAGTGTTCCTGGACATCCGTAAGGTCGGCGAGGCCCTGGAGCTCCGCGACGAAGCGGAAGAGCTCGACGCGGGCCTGCGCTACCGGCTCCGGCGCGTCGGCGCCCGGGGCCAGAGGTCCGGGACGGTAGGGGCGCAGCATGCTGCGCCCCTACCGAGACCGCGGGTACTCGTGTTGGAATGGCTCGATCCACCGTACGTCGCCGGCCACTGGGTTCCCGAGCTGGTGGCGCTCGCGGGGGGCCAGGACGTCGGCAGCGCACCCGGGGAGCCGTCACGACCCCGTCCCTGGAATGAGCTCGCCGCGCTCGCGCCGGACCTCGTCGTGGTGGCGCTGTGCGGGTTCGACATCACCCGCGCCCAGACGGAGCTTGTGGCCGTCACGGACCCGCAGGCGCGGGCGTTGCTCGCGCGGCGCGTCGAGTTTCTCGACGGCAACGCCTATACTTCCCGTCCGGGACCCCGCCTCGTGGACGCGGCTGAGACGCTTGCCCGGTTGATACGCGGTTGACGGCTCCAACGAGGGTTTCGTGATCGGGGTGCTGCTGCTTTCGTTCAGCGTGGCGTCGTGCGGCGTGCCACTCGGGCTGCGTCAGCAGCCCACCGACACGCTGCGTCTGTACGCGGTCGGGGACATCAATCTGGGCCGACGGCTCGCGAAGGAGCGGCTGCTCGAGGGCGACACCCTCTACTCGTTCCTGGCGCTGCGCGACTCGCTCGCCGCGGCGGACATTACCTTCGGGAATCTCGAGAGCCCCATCGCTCCCGACTCGAGCCCGGAGCCCGACTCGGGCGTGGCGTTCACGGCGCCGCCCGCCGCTGCCGCCGCCCTCGCCCGCGCCGGCTTCGACATCGTGAGCACCGCGAACAACCACGCCTGGGACGGCGGCCCGGCCGCCGTGGAGGAGACGATGCGGCAGCTCACGCGGGCGGGCGTCCGGTTCGTGGGCTCCGGGTTCGGGCGCGACATGGCGGAGCAGCCGGTGATCCTGGAGCGGCGCGGCTGGCGGGTCGCGTTCTTCGCGCTCACCCGCGCCTGGAACCCGGCGCCATACACGTTCCGTAGTCACGCGGGGTCACAGTACGTCGCCTGGGGAGATACCGGCCGGATCTACCCGGCCATCCGCGAGCTCAAGGCGAGCGGCCGGGCCGACGTCGTCGTGGTCAGCATGCACGGCGGCACCGAATACGCGGAAGCTCTGCCCCAGCACATGCAGGAATTGGCGCGTGGCGTCGTGGACGCCGGCGCTGACCTGGTCCTCGCCCATCACCCCCATGTGTTGCAGCCGGTCGTCTGGTACCGGCATAAGCCGATCGTGCAGTCGCTCGGTAACTTCGTGTTCTTGCAGGACGACCCATGGACGCGCCTGTCCGCGATTCTCCGAGTCGTGGTGACGCCCGACCGGCGGCTCCGCCTCTCTGCCATTCCGGTCCACGTCGGCCATCAGCCGACGCTCGCGACCGGGGCCGCAGCCGACAGCGTCCGCCGCCGGCTTCGCGTGCGTCTTTCGCCCACTACCCTTCGCAAACCATGACCCGAGACACCCTGGACTTCCTGAAGCGACTCCTCGATACACCCGGGCCGTCCGGTTTCGAGACGGCGCCCGCCCGAGTGTGGCGCGAGGAGGTGAAGACCTTCGCCGATCAGGTGTCGGCCGACGTGCACGGCAACTCGGTGGCGGCGCTGAATGCCAAGGGCGTGCCGCGGCTCATGCTGGCCGGCCACATCGACGAGATCGGCCTGCAGATCACGCACGTGGACGACGAGGGATACTTGTATTTCGCCGGCATCGGCGGATGGGACTCCCAGGTCCTCGTGGGGCAGCGCGTGGTGATCAGCGGCCCGAAGGGTCCGGTGCGCGGCGTGATCGGGAAGCAGGCGGTGCACCTGATGAAGCGCGAGGACATGGACAAGGTCTCGAAGATCACGGACCTGTGGATCGACATCGGGGCGGCGAGCAAGGCCGAAACGCTCGAGCGGGTGCGCCTGGGAGACGCCGGCGTGCTCGACGCGAGCGTGCAGGAGTTTCCCAACGCCCGGATTGTGTCGCGCAGCATCGACAACCGCATCGGCGCATACGTCGTGGCCGAGGCGCTGCGCCTGCTCGCGCAGGACCGGCCCAAACACGCCGGAGTGTTCGGCGTGGCGACCACTCGGGAAGAGATCGCCTGGACCGGGGGCGGCGCGCGCACCAGCGCGGTGGGGCTCGACCCGAGCGTCGCGCTGGTTGTGGACGTCACGCACGCGACGGACTGGCCCGGCGCCGAGAAGAAGCGCGCGGGCGAGCACAAGCTCGGGGCCGGTCCGGTATTGGCACGGGGGTCGGCGGTGAGCCCGGTAGTGTTCGACTTGCTGGTGGAGTGCGCCGAGCGGGAGAAGATCCCCTTCAGCATCCAGGCGGCGCCGCACGACACCGGCACCGACGCCGACGCCATCTACAACGCCCTGCGGGGGATCCCGACGGGACTCGTGAGCGTTCCCAACCGGTACATGCACAGCCCGAACGAGATGGTGGCGCGGGACGATCTGGAGCGCGCGGCCCGGCTGCTGGCGGCGTTCGCGCGGCGGCTCGACCCCAAAGTCAACTTCATCCCCACCTGACGAGGTTAGCGGCGCGACTTCCGCTTCAGCTCCGTTACAGCTTGGCGGGCCGCCTCGCGCACCGCGCGGTCACTGTCGTCCGACAGCCCTTCGAGCGTGCCCAGGGCTGGCGGAGAGGCCGCGAGTCGCAGGGCCTCCACTGCAGCCACGCGCAGTTCGCTCGGTTTCCGCCCGAAAAATCGGCCGGTCGGCTGCGCCCACTTGATGAGCGCCTGCACCGCGTCGGGACTCCCGATCCGACCCAGCGCGAGGAGCAGCTCGCGCACCACGGCCTCGTTCTTCTCCTCCTCCATGGCGACGACGAGCGGCATCGCGAGCGCGCTCGACTTGCGCCCGCCGATCCCGACCGCTACCTGCATTCGGACTTCGTCGGAGCGGTCACGCAGCGCCCGGCGCAGCGGCTCGGCCGCTCCCCGCGTGCCGATCTTGGCGAGCGCCAGCCCTACGGCCTTGCGCACCCGCTCGTCCGCATGGTCGAGGCGCTTCCCGAGCGCCGGGACGGCATCCTCCAACCCCAGCTCCCCGATGAGCTCCGCGACGTTGCGCACCACGAACCACGCCGAATGGTCCAGCATGTGGACGAGCTGGTCCGTCCCCTCTGTCATGTGCTTCAACGCGTCGAACACGGCGCGCCGCTCGCCAACCGTCGGCGCTGCCGCCAGGACATCCATCAGCACCTCCACCCCAGCGGCCCCACCCCGCTGCAGTGCCGCGACCGCGGCGGCCCGGTGCTTCGGCGCCCCAAGCAGGCGAGACAGCCCTTCGAGGACCGGCTTGGTGTAGATGCGCCGCATCGCGATGCCATACTGCCGCCGCACGCCGCTGCTCTCCGGAATTTTCTCCTCCACCCGCACAATGCCGGAGATCACGCCAAGCACTTGCTCGAAGCGGCCCAGCTTGGCCGCCGCCGCGGCGTGGTCAGTCAGCGCCGCCAGCAAGTCGCCCACGTCCGCTGCGGCGCTATTGCGCTCGAGCTCGGCGAGCACGTCCGCGGCACCGGGCGGTAGCGCCATACGGGCACCGGGAGTCGTCTGCGCGTCGGGAGCGCGAGCGGGCTCCTGCTCGCCGGCGGGCGGAGGGGCCGGGGGGGATGGAGGCGGAGCGGGCGGAGGAGAAGGAGGGGTGGGTGGAGCGGCACCGGGAGCTGCAGGCTCGGGGTGGCGCTCGCTCGAGAGTGACAGGAGCTCGTCCGCATCCCTCTTCCCGGGCCGCGACTTGCGATCCACCGTCCCTGGCAGTGCGTCCGCCGCCGGGGGCGGCGGCGCGTCGTGCGTGACCATGGGAACGCCGTCGAGCGGCACGGACTTGATGTCTCGCCATGCGTCGCCGCGCAGGATGCCCTCAGTGCCGTGCTTGCCGGACTGCCGATCGACCGGGGTTTCCGGGTTGGGAAGGACGGGATCGCGCGCACCGAAGTCCTCGGGGGAGGCCCCGGGCCCATGCGCCGCCGCTGCCGAGGGAGACGGGGGAGGAGGACCCGCAGGCGAAACCCGAATGCGGTCGGCGCCTGCGGCAGCGAGCCGGCTCGCGATGTCGTGGGCGCCGGGCTGGTCGGCCAGCGCCTGGAGCAGCTCGAACAGCTGAGTGGCAGGCGGGTTGGCGGGCAGCACGATTTCGCCGATGCCGTGGAGGTCGAGGCGCTCCACCAGCACCTTAAGGCCCTCGCCCTTGCACGGCACGCCGTTCAGCTCGATGCCGCTCCCTCCAGGGGCGACCCGTAGCGCGACGGCCGTCTCCCGGAGGAGCCCGAGCAAGGCGCGGAACTCCTTCTTTTGCTCGGTCTTAGCGGTCGGGTCGCGGAACAGGCTCACACAGCGTGCGAACCGAATGGCGAGGGTATCGAGCGTCGGCATGGGGCGGTCGAATCTAGGGGCCCGGCCTACCCCGGGCAACGCGCGCCAGCTCGCGAGCCGCATCCGCCGCACGCACGGGCCGGCCCGGGAGGTCGAGGGCCGCCGAAAGGGCAGCCACCGGGGGCGCCACGAGTCCCAGGGGCTCGAGCCGCGTCGCATCCCCGAGCAAGCCGGCCAGCGGCTCATCACACGCGAGGGTGCCGCGGTCCAGCACCAGCCCGCGCTCGAGCGTCTCGGCGGCGAACGTCAGGTCGTGCGTGATCACGAGCAGCGCCACGCCCGCGGCGGACCGCTCGAGCAGGGCGCGCGTGACCCGCCCGCGCAGTGCCCCATCGAGCCCGATGGTCGGCTCGTCGAGGACGAGCAGCGCCGGCTCGAGGGCCAGCGCTCCGGCGAGCGCGGCGAGCTTCCGGAAGGCGGGCGGGAGGTCGTACGGATGGTGCGCCGCGTGCGGCGCGAGGTCGAGATCCTCGATGGCATCGTCGGTGCGCCGCTCCACCTCCCGCGCCCCGACGCCGAGCGCGCGCGGTCCGAAGCTCACGTCATCGCGAACCGTAGAAGCGAAGAGCTGCTGGTCCGCGTGCTGGAACACCGACCCAACCCGCCGCGCCAGCTGCTCCGGTGCGGCGTCGTGGGTGTCCCAGTCGCCGACCCAAACCGTCCCCTCGTCCGGCCGCTCGAGCCCCGCGACGAGCCGGACCACGGTGGACTTGCCGGCGCCGTTCTTGCCCAGGAGCGCCACCCGCTCGCCCGGGGCGATCGAGAACGACAGGTCAGCGAGCGCCGGCAGCGTGCCGTAGGAGAAGCTCACGCCGTCGAGTCGCAGGGCGGGAATCACCGCCACCGCTGCACGGCGTGGGCGACTGTAAGGGGATAGGGCCCAGGCAGCCCGCTGGCCCGCCAGACCGTGGCGACGCTCGTGCCCAGCCCCGCGTCGCAGGCAGCCACGTCGGCGAGCAGGTCCGGCGTCCCGACGGCGCGCACCGCCCCGTCCTCGAGCCACACGACCCGGTCGGCCACATCGGGTAGGGCATCGAGCGCGCTGGTCGCGAGCAGGACCGCTTTCCCTTCCTTCGCCAATAGGCGGATCAGCCGCCACAGCGTACGCGCGCCGCCGGCATCGAGCTCGGCCGCGGGCTCGTCGAACAGCACGAGCCCCGGGTCCATGGCGAGGATCGCGGCGATGATCACCCGCTGCAATTCGCCACCGGACAGGGTCGTCGGGTCCCGCGACGCCAGCGGAATTAGCTCCAGTCGCTCGAGGGCGCGATCCACCTGACGCGCGATCTCGTGCGTGGGCCACGCCAGGTTCGCCGGGCCAAAGGCGACCTCGTCCCACACGGTGAACGCCATGCCC
>WNGB01064306.1_pt1 | contig 12285 bp, 11 predicted proteins | sample 5400681 | NCBI WGS metagenome assembly WNGB01 (sample SAMN13153367, study PRJNA577476) | soil metagenome | isolation source: 115 cm soil or saprolite under grassland replicate 2 | place: USA:California | collected 2016-06-15 | reverse complement strand
GAAAACCGTCCCGCGTCCGTACCCGTGGGAAGCGCTAGGCCGTCGAAAATTCTCGGACTCCCAGCGACGCTTCCGGCTCCGTTCGAGCGCGGGCTTTGCCCGCGCAAGCTCTCTCTAGAGGCCTACGGCCGCCGCGGACGACCGGTGGGGGGGTATCGGGGGGAGCGGCGCCGCTCCCCCCGATCTGGATCGAACGCGAAGCCCCCCTCCGAGCTTAGTATTTGCCCCGCGCCCGCTCCTTCACCGGCAACGACTCCAGGCACGACGTCCACCAGCCCGTCCTGATCGTCGCCACGAATTCCGCTGGCAGCCCCTCGCGCTCCATCTCGCGCGCGAGCGCCTCGTGGTCGTAGGCGACGGACACGAACTCCACCGTCAGGGTGGGATCCGCGGTCAGCAGCGCGTACCAGACGCGCGTGTTCCCGTCGTTCTCGGGACGCCCGATCACCCCGACGTTCACGGCGTGTCTGTCGTCGGCCACCGGCCGATGCCACTTGATTCCCGTGTGCGTCACGCACACGACGTCCGCGCCATACGATCGGCAGAACTGCTCGAGGAGCCCTCGGGGCGTCGTCGTCTCCCAGAGGAACTCGTTGATCTGCCGTGGCGAGCCGTGACACAGGAGGAAGCGCCGCCAGCCATCGCCGGTTGATGTCGCCGGTGTTCGCGAGCGTGTAGGCGTATGACACCCGCGCGAAGTGGTTGTCACGGGGATCGGCGTAGCCGCAGCCGCAATCGGTGAGCCCAAGGCCCACGGACCGGTCGTAGTTGCCCTGGACGCACCGCACGCCCGCACCCATGAGCAACGGAAAGACGCGATCCGGACGCGGGCCGAAGCCACCGAGATCCCCGAGGCAGTACACGGCGTCGACGTCTCGCCTCCGCGCATCCGCGAGGACGGCCTCGAGCGCCTCGTGATTGCTGTAGACGCCCCCGAGCAGCGCGACGCGGCGGGCGGGTCTCAGAGCCCGTGAACGAATCGCGGGGGTCGAGGAGCGCCACGGCTTTCGAGGAGCGCCTCGGCTTCGCCGGGGCGCTTCCGAGCGTTGGGGGGTATCGGGGGCCATGTCGGGCCCCCCCACTCAGAAGTTCCGGCACGACACGCCCGTCTCGTAGCAGGTGAAGCACGCCGGATGGTCGAGCCGGATGCGGTGCGCGCGCGCGCCGGCCTCGCCGAGCGATCGCGCCTCGATCCGGCCGGCCGGGAGCCCCGCGCGGATGGGGCAACAGTAGATCCCGCCGGCGGCGACCACGCCCGCCTCCGTGCACTGCAGGCTCGAGACGTCGAACCCGGCGAGCAGATCCTCGGTCAAGCGCCGCGGCTCACCGTCGCCGCGCCAGCGCCCGGTCGCGAAGAGCGGCAGGATCTTGACGCGGACCTTCGAGAGCCCGAGGGAGGCCAGGAGGTCTCGCGCTCGGTCGTAGATACGCGGCTCACCTGCGCGGGACGCGATCTCCGTGAGCGTGACGATGGGGTAGAGCGCCCGCGCATCGAGGTGCCGCATCGCGTTGACGGCGCGCGCGAACGAGCCCCGGCCGCGGATGGCGTCGTTCTCGTCGGCGGTCGTCCCGTCGATGCTGACCCGGATCTCGAGCGAGTACGGCGACGCGGCCGCCAGGGCAGCGAGGCGGTCCGCAGCCACGGCGTCGATCAGCGTGCCGTTGGTCAGGACCGTGGTAGGTGCCACGGCGAGGGCCTCCTCGAGCAAGGGCAACAATTCCGGATGAAGGAACGGCTCTCCGCCGGTGAAGTAGATCTCCTTGACGCCGAGGGCGACGGCGTCGGCGAGATGTCGGCGAACCTCGTCGGCGCCGAGGCCCGCGAGCCAGGGCGCGCGTGGACCGCTGGCGTTGAGGCAGTGGTGGCAGGCCAGGTTGCAAAGCGTGCCCGTCAGCTGGAACCACAGCGTGCGGAGCTCCCGGAATGCCACTGACGGCACGGGCGGATTGTACAGGGAACACCTTCAGCCGGTATCGACCACCGGTTCGGGGACTCATCACCGCTGAGGCTGGAAGAACCGAGACGCAGGCCTCACGGAGATTGTTTGGCACATCCGTTGCTGCCTCGACCATGCAAGGCGTGACACCCGCCACGAACCCGAGGAGGAGGAGGACGTCATGAGGAAGCTGGCCGGAACGCTCGTGTTGCTCGCGATCCTGTCGGTGGTCGCCAGCGTGCCCGCATTCGCGCAACAGGCGCTCGTCGACGCGTACTCGATCGTCGGCTCCCCCGTGAAGGGCGCCGATGGCAAGGACCTGGGCAAGATCAATCAGATCATGGTCGATCCGAAGGACGGCCGGATCGTCTACGCCGTCGTCGCCGTCGGCGGAATCGGGATGCTCGGCGTCGGCGTGGGCGAGAAGCTCGTCGCGGTACCCTGGACCGCGGTCAAGCTCACCCAGGGCCAGGGCAAGTTCATCGCGACGATCGACGGCGCGCTGCTGGAACAGTCCCCGGCGATGGACAAGTCCCAGCCGTCGGCGAGCCCGCCGACAGAGCCGAAGAAGTAGCGGCGCTGTTCGAGCGCGGGCTTTGCCCGCGCAATCCTGCCGTTTCCTGGGGGAGGCACGGGAGGGGGCCGTCGAGGCCCCCTCACGCTACTCTGCGGGCAGCAGCACCACCCGCGTGCGTCTCACCGACATTCCTTCGTCGGCCGATTCGGCGCGGGCGATCACCATCCGGAAGCGTCGCCTGGCGGTCACCAGGACGACCTCGGCGTCCGTGGGTCGGATGAACCACGCGCGGTCGCCCGGCCGGAGGCTCCTGCTCACCATGAGCCCCACCAGGCCCATGATCGGTCGCCACCGCACACGCAGCCAGGAAACGTTGACCCCGGCGACGGCGACGATCGCGGCCAGCACGCTGTGGACGGTCGCATTGCCGTCCGGCAACGACACCTCCGCGGCCAGCCACAACACGATCCAGGCGGCGATGCCGTCCAGCCACCGGAGACAGCGGACGCCCCGGATCCATCGAGCCACGGCATCCGGGAGCGGACGAATGGGCATTCGCATCGATAGCGGGACTGGAGTGTAGCACGCCACGAACGGCGGCTCTGCTCACGCGCCGCGAGGACCGCGAGGATCGGGCGCGTCCAGGACCTCTCTCACCTTTCGGGCGAGCCCCGTCGGACTGTACGGCTTTTGCAGGAACGCGATCTCCGGGTCGAGCACGCCGTGGTGCACGATCGCGTCATCGGTGTAGCCGGAGGTGTACAGCACTCGCATCTCCGGGCGCATCGCGGCGAGCTCGGTGGCGAGCGCGCGGCCGCTCATCTGGGGCATCACGACGTCCGTCAGCAACAGGTGGATCGGCGCCGGATGGTGGCGGCAGATCTCGACCGCCTGCGCCGGCTGCGCCGCGCGGAGCACGGCATAGCCGCTCATGTGCAGGACCTCGCGCGCGAGCTCGAGCACCTCGGCCTCGTCTTCCACGACGAGGATCGTCTCGCTGCCCCGCGGGGCCACCGGCGCCGGCGCCTCCTCGCCGGTCGCCACCGCGCGGCCGACGCTCGGCAAGTACACCTTGAAGATCGTCCCGAGTCCCGGCTCGCTGTAGACCCAGATGTTGCCCCCGGCCTGCTTGACGATGCCGTAGACCGTGGCCAGCCCGAGCCCGGTGCCCTTGCCCCGCTCCTTCGTGGTGAAGAACGGCTCGAAGATGCGCGACCGGGTCTCGGCGTCCATGCCGGTCCCGTTGTCGCTGACCGAGATCTGCACGTACGGGCCGGGCTCGACCCCGACATGCCATCGGGTGTAACTCTCGTCGAGGTCGATCTCGTCGGTCTCGATGGTGATGCGGCCCCCGTTCGGCATCGCGTCCCGCGCGTTCACGGCCAGGTTCAGCACCACCTGCTCGATCTGCCCCGGGTCGGCCCTGACCTGCCCCGTCGACGCGCGCGCGACGATGGCGAAGTCGATGTTCTCGCCGATGAGCTGCCGCAACATGGGGTGCAGCCCGACGAGGACGGCGTTGATGTCGAGGATACGAGGCTCGACCACCTGCTTGCGGCTGAAGGCGAGGAGCTGGCGGGTGAGCGCGGCGGCGCGCTCCGTGGTGCGCTCGATGACCCGCGCGTGCCGGACGAGCGGGTCCTCGGCGTCGAGGCCCTCGAGCAGGAGCTGGCTGCGTCCCGTGATGACCGTCAGGAAGTTGTTGAAGTCGTGCGCGATGCCGCCGGCCAGACGGCCGACCGCCTCCATCTTCTGGGCCTGGCGGAGCTGCTCCTCGCTCTGCCGGAGCGCCTGCTCGACGCGTTCGCGCTCCATGGCGTACCGGATCGCCCGCACGAGGAGGTTGCTCCCGATGGCGCCGCGGGATGCGTGCCGTGGATGCGGCGCACCGCCTCCAGTCCCTCGGCGTCCGGCAGCCCGAGGTCGAGGAGCACGACGTCGATCGCGCGCTCGCGGCTCAGCCGCTCGATCGCGAGCTCCAGGGTGGTGACGTGCTCCAAGTCGAAGTCCACGGTGGCCACCTGCGACAGGACCTCCTCGAGGAGGAGGGCTTCCTCGGGGTTGTCTTCCACGAGCAGCACGCGCGTGGGGCGGCTGGGGCCCCGCTGCTCGGTCGGGGTAGAGGCCCAGGCGGACTCAGCCATGACCCATCCTCACCCCGGGATCAACAGGCTCAATCCGGTGAGGAGCGCGGCCACGAGGATCGCCTCGACATGGACCTCCCGTGCCTGACGCCGGAGCTGCCCGACCAGCCAGGGATCGCCAATCGGCTCGACACGACCGCCAATCTCGCGCGCGCCGCGCGCGGCCAGGCTCACTCACGTCCCGGTCGCGGCTTGCGAGAGGCCGAGCGCCCCGATCCAGAGTGGCACGAACACCACGAGCCGGGCACCGCGTCCAGCCCCCGCGGCGAGCATGCCCAGGAGGCCCGCCACGGCCAGAGCCAGCATGGCTCCACCGAGCAGGAGGCGACGGCGACGACCGCCACCCTCGATGTTCTGTGCTCGCGCCGGCGTCAGGAGCACCTTCCCAGGTTATCACCCAGCGCGCTCGGCCCGAGCAATCCTCAGATCAACAGCGTTCACGGCCTTTCAGAGAACGATGAAATCCATGTGGCGGTAGCCCCGGGTGCGCTCGCACACCTCGTAGCCTTCCGCCACGCCTTCATCGTTGATGTTGCCCTCGATCGTCTGGATCACCTCGGGCGCCGCACGCACCACCAGGCCCGTGTGTTGCCAGTCGAGCGGACTCCGTGAATTCAGGAAGATGCTTCCGGGAGTGACACGCGCGCGCTCGCGCTCCGCGGGCTCCGACAGGAAACGCCCCTGTGTCTTCGCCGAGGCAGCCAGTGAGTCGCACGAGAACGACAGCTCGATCGGGAGCGAGACCTCGAGCGTCCGGCATGCCTGCTCCAGGCACAGGCAGACGAACCCGGCGCTCCAGGCCCAGGGCTCACCCTCGTTGCCGCCCATGTAGAGCCTCACCCACGGCCCACGGTTCCTGCCGCCGATCTCTCGGGGGTGCTGCCGCAGGTGCTGGCGCGCATACGCGACCACCATCTGGTTCAGGGAACGACCCTCGGCCGCGATCGGCGTCAGGGCGGCGCGCATCGGAGCGGTCAGGCGCTCGAAGGTCAGCGCATCGACGGTCGCCGTCACCGGGAGTCCCACTTCGCGCTGGAACCGGGTGAGCGCTGCCTCGGTGGCGGGACCGAAGTCGCCGTCGATCCGCACGTGAAATCCATGCAGGCACAGCCACTCCTGGATCAGTCTGACCTTTCGCCCCGTGTCCCTGCGCTTGTAGGGTCGATCGAGCGCGAGGTCGTCGGACCCGGTTACCGTGGCGGTCGCGCCGCTTCCCGGCCCTTCCCGCCACGAGGGGAGGCCAGTGGGGCCGGTGGCGCCCGCCTCAGGGGGCAACGGCATGCGGCACGTGCTGGACGAAGCGCTGCACGCGGTCCTGAGCGCCGAGGACGTCCGCCAGCACCGCCACGCCGCGCTCGATCTCGTCGGGCCCGGTGGCGCCGAACGCGAGCCGGAGTGCCCCCGACGCGGATTCGTCGATGCAGAACAGATCGCCGGGCACGAGCCCCACGCCGCGCTTCACCGCCTCCCGGATGAACGGCGTCGCGTCCGTTCCTCGCGGGAGCCGCACCCACGCGCAGAAGCCCCCCCGGGGCGTGGTCCATCGCACGTCTGCGGGCATCCGGCGGGCCAGGGCCGCGGCCAGCACCTGCCATCGCTGATGCAGCTCCGCCGCGAGCCGACGCACGTGGGGCTCGAACCCCGGATCGGCCAGGCAGTCGGCCAGCACACGTTGCGAGAGCGCGGACACGAACGGATCCAGTCCATGCTTGGCCCCCCGCAGCACCGCCCCGAACTGCGCGGGCGCGACGATGGCGCCGACGCGAAGCGCCGGCGCGAGGAGCTTGGCAAAACTCTTCAGGTGGATCACGACGTCGCCACCGGCCGCCGTCCGCAGGGGCGGCGGTGGCGCGTCGAAGGCGAGCTCACTCGCGAAGTCGTCCTCCACCACGACGAGATGGAGCTTGTGCGCGAGCGCCACGATCTCCGCCCGCCGCTCGGCGGACAGACTGATCCCGGTCGGGTTCTGGAACGCCGGCTGGACGTAGAGGAACGCCGGATTGTGGCGCAGGACCGCGTCGGCCAGCGTTCGCACCTGAAGGCCATCATCGTCGACGGGCAGCGCCACGACCCGCGCGCCCGCGCTGCCGAACACCGACAGCGCGACGTGCCACGTGGGGTGCTCCGTCAGGACCACGCCCCCGGCCGGCAGGAGCGCACGCGTGATCACGGCAAGGCTCTGCGTGGTGCCGGAGGTGAGGAACAGGGACGAATCGTCCAGGGCCACGCCCCGCCCTCGAAGGTAGCGCTCGACGGCTCGCGTCGCCGCCACGCTGCCGGTCAGCGGCGCATACCGCAATGCCTGCACGTCGCCGAGCGCACGGGCGAACGCCCGGTGCAGCAGCGCGGCCGGCATCAGCTCCGGTCCGGGTTCCGAGATGTCGAAGCGCGCCACGGACGCGCCCTGCACGCGCGGGATGTCGGCGTCGAGCGGCGCCGCGGGGACGATCGGCTGCGACACCAGCGAGGCCCACGCCGGACCACCGGCGGGGAACGGCCGGTCATCGGGCCGTGAGACACGCATCCCGCGCGTGGACTGCGGCATGGCGAGACCGCGACGCCGGATGGCCTCGTAGGCACGCGCGACGGTGCCCACGCTCACGTCGAGCTTGCGCGCGAGCAAGCGCAGCGGAGGGAGATAGTCGCCCCCCTTCAGCCGCCCGCGCGCCACCAGCGTCTCGATGCGTTCCGCCAGCTGGTCGTTCAGCAAGGCGGCGCCGTCCCTGGCGAGCGGCCGGAACAGGTCGATCGCGAGCGGTCGCGGGTACTTCCGTCGGGCCATCGGTCCCCCCTGTCACGTGAATCGCAGCGATGCTACCATCCGGTGCGACAAAACAAGAACAGTAATGTCACAAACGCACGGCACCACGCTCGTCCCGCCGGTGTTCCCGCGCCTGACGGCGCCGCGCGCTCCATCGATGGCTCGCCTCTGGACTGGCGGGGCCCAGCCCACCGGAGTCCTCGGCTCGCACGTCCTTTCCGATCCGTATCAGCCATCCTCTCGGAGGGTCCGTCACGATGACAATGGTGATACAGTCTGCGCCCGCCGCGCTGTCCTCACCCACCGGATCGACCGCGGAGGTCCGCGCCTGGGCCACGCTGGGGCCGCTGCTTGCGCCGACGGACGGCCCCGCGGCCATGGCGGGCCGGCCCTACGAGTACCTGGGCCCGATCACGATGGGATGGATCGAGCGCCAGGTGGAAGCGGCCGTCCTGCAGTCCACACCCGAGCGCCAGATGGCGGAGCTCACCGCGGCCAGCCGGGGCGGCGCCGCGGCGCTGATCTTCGCGCCGCCGACGCCGGTCGCTCACGTCCGCATCCCCGCCGTCACGCTGGCCCCGCTGGTCTCCGCGGTCGACGCCGATGCGCACCGGTTCGCCGTCGATCCTGCCCAGCAAGAGTTCCGCGCGCGCGCCCTGTTGCGCGTCGACGCGCGTGGGCGCGCCGGCAACGCGGCACTCGCCTCCAAGCTGGCCAACGAGGTCGGCGAGGCGCTGGGGCTCGAGCGCGAAGGCGTCGAGGACGAGAAGCAGCGGCGCCGCCGCGATGAGCTAGGCCGTGACCACGCCCGCCGGCACCGCTACGCGCGGGCATTCGCGCTGGCGGCGCGCCGGCTCGGGGAGAAACGCTGGCAGATCGATGCGCCTGACCTGTTCCGCGCGTTCGAGGCGGTGGCCGGGCTGGACAAGGCGCCGTTCCGTCGCGGCCCGTCCGAGCACCTCACGCCGGACCTGCTCGCGACGATGGCGGTCGAGTTCTACCGGGCCCTGCGCGACCCGGCGTATCCGGTGTCATTCCTCTTGCTCACCTTTCCGATCAAGAACAGCTCGGGCCTGCGGACGAACACCGCGACGGAAGCCGCCGACTGGGGCGAGGTCCTGATGCTCGCCCAGCTCCGGCGGATGCTCGAGTTCCTCGCCCGCCTGGGGCTGCGGAACGTGAGGTTCGTCTGCCTGACCGACGGCATCGTGTACTCGCGCTACCTCGGCCCCTATGACCGGATCCAGGCCGTGTTCTATCGCGAGAACGTCAGGCGGTTCCGGGACGCGCTCGGTCTCGCCGGCCGCGTCCTGATCGTCGACGCCGAGAACCTCCTGCTGCGGATCCCCGGGTTCGACGCCGCGCTGCACCGCGCACACGGAGCGCTGGAGCGCGCCGAGCGCGAGAGCCCCGCCGTGCAGCGGAAGCTCACGTCGCTGATCCGCTCGTTCCTGTTCCACGTGCACACCCAGGGCGAGGACGTCGAGCTTCTCGCGCGGATCGTCAACGCCAGCCTCGAGGGTCGCGAGCTCGAGTCGCCGGGCGAGCGGGCCGAGCAACGCCGCATCTGGGCGAAGGCGGCCGCCGACGCCCGCTGGTACGCCGCCCACCTGCTGGTCATGAGCGCGCTCGACGTCGTGCGCAACCTCGTGGACGTGCCGTACATCCGGGCGACCGTGCATCCGAAGCCCGGCCAGTTCGCGCCGGCGCCGGTGAACGTCCGCGACTTCACGGACCTGCCGTACCACCGCAAGCCCGTGCTGAAGGCCGGAGCCAATCCGCTCAGTCTCGAGGCGTATGCGGGCGTGAACCTGTGGGCGGACCCCGCGCTGCGGTTCGTCGACGTGTACGTGGGGCAGAACCGGTCGCCGTTCCTGGCTATTCGGGTGTGAATGCCGAGAGGGGGGCTTCGCGGGCGCTCTGATTGATCAGGCGGGGGCTGCGCCCCCGGCCCCCCCCTGCAAGCGAAGCGGTGCACTGAACGCGCGCGTCTCTGTCAGGCGCATTGGATAGAATCTCCGCTGAACATGTCGAGCGAGCGGACGGCCGAAGTCGTCATCTGCGGGGCCGGGATTGCCGGGATCGCGGCGGCCTACCATCTCGCCGTCCGGCGTGGAATCGGCGGCGTCGTGCTCGTCGATGAGGGGCCCCCGCTGTCGCTCACGAGCGACAAGTCGACCGAGTGCTACCGGAACTGGTGGCCCGGTCCCGGCGACGCGATGGTGGCCGTGATGAACCGCAGCATCGACCTCCTGGAAGAGCTTGCGCGCGAGAGCGACAACCGCTTTCGCCTCAACCGCCGAGGGTACGTCTTCGCGACCGCCGATCCCGAGCGCGCCCGGGGGTTTCGGGCGGCGGCGGAGAGGGCGGAATCGCTCGGCGCCGGTCCGGCTCGACTGCATGACGGAGGGGCGAGCGAGTACCGGCCGGCGCCGGCCGAGGGCTACGAGAACCTCCCGACCGGCACGGACGTCATCCTCGATCGCGCGCTGATCCGGCGATACTTTCCCTACCTGGCCGACGACACCATGGCCCTCCTCCATGCACGCCGCTGTGGCTGGTTCAGCGGACAGCAGCTCGGGATGTACCTGCTCGAGCGTGCGAGGGACAAGGGCGTGCGGCTCCTCGAAGGGCGCGTGGAGCGCGTCGACACGACCGGGGGACGGGTCCGCGCGGTGACCGTCGCTAGCGCGGGCGGCGCGCGCACGCTCACGACCCCGCGCTTCGTGAATGCCGCGGGGCCGTTTCTCCGCCGCGTGGGCCGCTTGCTCGGCGTGGACCTCCCGGTGTTCTGCGAGCAGCACGCGAAGGTGGCGTTGAACGACGTGCTCGGCGCCGTGCCGCGCGATGCGCCGATGCTGATCTGGACGGATCCCGTGTCGCTGGCGTGGTCCCCGGAGGAACGGTCCGAGCTGGCGTCATCGGACGCGCACCGCCGGCTGCTCGAGGAATTCCCGGCGGGCGTGCACGGTCGGCCCGAGGGCGCGGGTGAGAGCACCGCGGTGCTGCTGATCTGGACGTACGAGACCGCGCCGATGGAGCCGACCTTCCCGATGGCCTTCGATCCGAGTTACCCCGAGATCGCCCTGCGCGGGATGACGCGGGTGATCCCCGGGCTGGGAGCGTACCTTTCACGGCTGCCGCGCTGCTTCGTCGATGGGGGCTACTACACGAAGACGCGCGAGAACCGCTTCCTCGCCGGCCCGCTCCCCGTCGACGGCGCCTACGTCATCGGTGCCCTCTCCGGCTACGGCCTCATGTCCTCCAACAGCGCCGCCGACCTCCTCGCCGCCCACATCACCGGCGCGCCGCTCCCACCTTCGTGTTGCAGGCAATAGAAGACTGAGGAGATAGGACAGATCGAACGTCACGCCATCGCGCCGCTCGTCGCGGGCCGGGGCGGGGCGTGAGACCCCCCGGCGCGCCACGATGGCTCGCCTGTCGCCGTAGTTCGCTCCGGGGGTGGCTCGCGCGGGCCCCCCATCCCCCAGAGGGGGCTGGGATGAGGGCAGTCGAATCGTCAGCGGCGCGCTCGCCGCCCCCTGCGCTCTCAACGGCGACGACGGCTCGCCATCAGTGGCGCGCCGGGGGTCTCACGCCCCGCCCCGGCCCGCGACGAGCGGCGCGATGGCGTGACGTTCGATCTGTCCTATCTCCTCAGTCTTCTATTGCCTGCAACACGAAGCTCTTGAGTAGTTGGCGGCAAGTAGTTGGCGGTAGTGGACGCGAATCGCGCCCGGTGCCTGGGTCATCGAGACGACGACGAGTTGTTCTTTGGGATCGATCCAGAACGCGGTGCCGTAGGCGCCGCCCCAGTTGTATTCGTCGGCGGAGCCGGTGACGCTGGCCTGGCCGGTCTCGCGGCGGACGGCGAAGCCGAGGCCGAAGCCTGCGATCGAGCCGCGGCGTCGAGGCGGGAGAGCCCGCCCCGACGCCGCGACGGTACGCTCAGGCGGTGTGGCGGGAGACGTAACCGTAGCGGGCGTTGCTCCGCTCGCCACCGGCGGCCAGGTACTCCGCCCGGATCGACGCGATCTTGTCGTTGGTAATGGCGCCGAGCGCCGTCTTGGGGTTGAGGCGGTAGAGCCTGGACGCGTTGCCGCCGAAGATCGCGGCCTTGACCCGACCGTCGGCCGCCCCCAGCGCCGCGAACTTGTGCTGCTTGCGCATCTCCTCCGGGATCTCGAGCCGCCGCATCGCCTCGATCTGCCACTGCGGCGAGCCGTACCAGACAGAGTCCGAGCCCCACAGCACGTGATCGGTGCCGAGGCCGCGGACGAGCGTGCCGATGAAGGCGGCCGCGAAACGCGGATTGGTCACCGCGCACGTCGCGAAGGCGGTGCCGATCTCGCCGTAGACGTTCTTCACCCCGAACTTGGCCGGGATCTCGGCGAGGTCGGTCGCCCACTGGATGCGCCCGGTCTTGTCGAACTCGGCCATCGCGGCGTCCGGTGACTCCTGGAACGGCCGCAGGGCGCCGTGATAGATGACGAAGTTCAGCTTCGGCCAGTCCTTGGCGGCCTTGCCGAGGTCGCTGACCGTCGCGTACTCCCACACGTTCGGCCACGACTTCTCGTAATCGGCCGGCAGCAGGCCCTTGTGGATGCAGATGGTCGTGATGCCCGACTTCACGGCTTTCTCGTAGAATGGATAGACGAGCTTCTCGTCGTCCAGCCGCCAGAACGTGCCGTTCTTGGAGGGGAACAGCGGATCGCCGATGGTGTAGCCCTTCCAGCTGTCGGGCTTCACGGTGGCAATGCAGCGATCGACCTCCTCCATCCAGCCGGCTTTCTTGGGCGTGAACACCGAGTGGGCGAGCAGCCGCCGCGAGCCGGAGATCCGGTTGATGGCGACGCGGGCGGCGGCGATCTGGTCGTTGCTCAGCAGGTCCCACGTGGGGTCGTCGAACGGGGCGCCGGAGAGCAG
>WNGB01013258.1_pt1 | contig 12285 bp, 6 predicted proteins | sample 5400681 | NCBI WGS metagenome assembly WNGB01 (sample SAMN13153367, study PRJNA577476) | soil metagenome | isolation source: 115 cm soil or saprolite under grassland replicate 2 | place: USA:California | collected 2016-06-15 | reverse complement strand
AATGCCTCGACAACCAACGAACCCATTTCAGACGTTTGCACGACGCGCGTACCCGTTCCTCGATCGAGATCGGGTGTGCGGTAACCTGCGTCGAGCACCGCACGGATGGCGGCCTCTACCTCTTTTGATTCTTGCTCGAGGTTGGCCGAGTGGCGCAATAGCAATGCGGCCGAAGCAACTGCGCCGAGCGGATTCGCCAATCCTTGTCCGGCAATGTCTGGCGCTGACCCGTGCACCGGCTCATACAACCCGACTGCGCCGCCGATGCTGGCGGAGGCGAGCATGCCCAACGAGCCCGCAATCACAGCGGCCTCGTCCGAAAGGATGTCGCCGAAAAGATTTTCTGTAAGAATCACATCAAACCTTCGCGGATTCATGATCAAATGCATCGCGCAAGCATCGACATAAAGATGCTCCAGCGTCACGTTCGGATATTCATGGGCCACCGTTGTCACAACTTTGCGCCACAGTTGCGAGGTTTCAAGGACGTTGGCCTTATCAACCGAAGTTACTTTCTTGCGACGCCCGAGCGCTGCCTTGAATGCGATATGTGCGATGCGCTCGATTTCGGTGACCGAATAGCGCATGGTGTTGAAAGCGCTGGACGCTCCGGCCTCAGAGAGGAAGCCCCGCGGTTGACCAAAATAAAGACCACCGAGAAGTTCACGTACAATCAGAACATCTGAGTCACGAGCGATTTCAGGCCGTAGAGGTGAGCATTCGCTGATGGCCTCATAGGCGACAACCGGGCGCAAATTCGCGTAAGCGCCGAGCGCCTTGCGCAGCGCGAGCAGTCCAGTTTCGGGGCGAGCGTTTGGCGCAAGGTTGTCATGTTCGGGCGCACCGACCGCGCCGAGCAAAACTGCGTCACTCGCCAGACAGGCGTCCAGGGTTGGCGGCGGAAGCGGCGTACCTGCTTGTTTGATTGCAGCGCCGCCCACCGGCCACTCTTCAAATTCGAACGTGTGGCCGTGCAGATCAGCAACCACCTGCAGCAAGCGTGACGCCTGAGCCGTTACTTCCGGGCCAATCCCGTCGCCCGCTAAAACTGCAATTCTAAGTTTCATTATCCGCCCATTCGATGTTGGCTATGGGTGCTGAACTGGCGGCCGGCGTTAACGGTCGCAGAACCTGTAGCAGCGTTCCCATTCCCAGCCGCGAGCTGCGCTCATCGTTAGAGACTTTGAGTTGCCAGTTCAGCCGAGTTGCACAAATTGTTTACGTGGTCGGTGACGTCTGGGTTCGGAAGCAGAGACAGTAAGTCTTGATCATAGATGCGTTTCTTGCGGTCGGCCAGTTCAGCAAAAAGCCAATACGTTGCGTCTAGTTCGGAAGGGGCCAGCGTATGTCCAAGTTCCGCGTACCGTCGCGATAGCGCGTGGCGACCAGAGTGCTTTCCGAGCACGATGCTGGTGGCCGGTACACCGACCGATTGCGGCGTCATGATCTCGTAACAAAGCGGGTTACTCAACATTCCATGCTGATGGATCCCGGCCTCATGTGCGAATGCATTGCGTCCGACGATGGCCTTATTTGGCTGTACGCCGAAGCCGATGATGCTGGAAAGCAATTGGCTCGTCGAGTAGAGCCTTGATGATTCAATGCCACACGTAAATGGCAGCTTGTCTGGCCGCACTCGCAGAGCCATTACGATCTCTTCAAGCGCCGCATTGCCCGCACGTTCACCGATACCGTTAATAGTGCATTCGACTTGCCGCGCACCCGCCTCAATGGCGGCCAAACTGTTAGCGACAGCCAGTCCAAGGTCGTTGTGGCAATGCACGCTGATGGTCACTTCCGTGGTTCTGAGCACGCGCTCCTGGACCATCCTTATTAGTTGTCCAAACTCACCAGGCGTGGTGTAGCCGACTGTGTCAGGAATATTGATTGTGCGAGCGCCTTCTGCCACCGCCACTGCCAGCGCCTCGCACAAGTAATCGACATCGCTGCGCGTCGCATCTTCAGCCGAGAACTCGACATCATCCGTCAGCGTGCGAGCAAAGCGCACCGCGCTCCGCGTCATTTCCAGAACCTCGAGCCGGGTCTTGTTGAGTTTGTGTAAGAGGTGAATGTCCGAGGTGGCGACGAAAGTATGCAAGCGCGGGTGTGCCGCATGCTCCAACGCTTCCCATGCTCTCCTAATATCTTGCTCTGTCGTGCGGCAGAGCGCGGCCACCGTCGCCGTACGGCATTCCTCCGCCACAGCCTTGACCGCAGCGAAATCGCCATCAGAAGCTATCGGAAAGCCAGCTTCAATGACATCAACGCCCAGTGATTCGAGCTGCTGTGCGAGCCGAACCTTCTCCTCAAGATTCATCGAGCAGCCCGGAGACTGCTCTCCGTCTCGCAGCGTTGTGTCGAAGATTTTGATGCGTGCGGATTGAACCATCGGACCCTCAAACAGGTCATCCTAGGGACGCTGCGGTGCTAAGTCAAAACTATAATTTTTATAAGAAGATAAATCTGGCTGACGCCGACAGAAGGTGCCTTTCCACGATTTCCCCCGAGGAATAGGGAGCAGGAACGACACTAACCTGACTTCAGAAACACTGAGAAACAGAAAGGAATGGGTACGAGGACCGGCGTCCTTCGGAGTGGCAAATGCCTGGTGAGCTTTCGGTTATTTACGTTTGGGTGACGTCTTACTTTGCGGCTGCCTGGGTTGGGTCTTGGCTTGCCGGTGCAGCACTTCGAGGAAAGCCGCAGCGGCATGCGAAAGTGTAATGTTCCGGCGGTGTGTCACCCAGAGCGTTCTGAAGTAGCTTAACTCCGGAACAGAGACGGTCGCGAGCGTACCACGGTTCAACTCTTCGGTTACACACATACGCGGTACGAAGGCCAGGCCTATCTTGAGTTGAACAAAACGCTTGATGGTCTCCACTGTCGCCAGCTCGAGCGTGATGTTCAGTGGTGTATGGTGTTGCTCAAAGGCTTCCACAACCTTGTACCTGGAGGCAGTTTTGACGTTATGCGCTACAAACGATTGCTCTCCAAGTTCTTCAATCTTCAACGACTCGCGCTTTGCGAGCGGGTCGTCGGGGCTCAAGATCAGCACGAGTTCATCTTGCAATATGGGGAAGGATTCGAGGTCGCTGTCCATGGGTTCGAATGCCAGCAGAGCGAAATCCACATTCCGATCCAGCACTTCGCGCGGCAAACGTTCAGACACCTGGCGGAAGATTTCGACCTTTACGTTTGGATGCTGCTCTCGATATTCCAGGATGAGATGCGGCAGGATATAAAGCGACGTGCTTTCGTTGGCGCCAATGCGGACGCGCCCGCGCTTGAGCGAACGTAATTCCGAGACGACGTTCTCCGCCCGGTCACGCAGTGTCAGAATTCTCTGCGCGTAATCATAGACGAGTTCGCCGGCGTCGGTGAGAGTCGGAGTTTTTTGCGAGCGGTCAAAAAGCGGCGCGCCAATCTCCTCCTCGAGGCGCCTAATCGCGATACTTACTGCCGGCTGGGTGCGGTAGACTCGAACAGCCGCCTTTGAGAAGCTGCCTTCCTCAACCACCATCAGGAAAAACTCAAGTTGGGTTAGCTCCATGCGGCAGTTACCTTCTTTGGCGGATACTAACATAAGCTTACACATTTGCAGATTCTGACGATAAGTAACGCCGACCACTTGAAACACAAAAGCGGCCCTCGAACGCTAGCGGGACTTCTTCTCCAGCGAATCGGGCCGAGGACAAAATTGTCTGCGGTGATCTCTTCGGTGACAACATTGTAAGAGGCGCTCTTGTGAGAGGAGCGTGAAAGATGACCATAGACCCATGTAAAGAAGGCTGTTTGATGTTCAAACTCACAAACCGTCTTCGACAGTCCTGAACGCCGGTAGACACAGCGTGGCTGCTAGCCCGCACCAAACGATAGTTAGGTTGAAACATTCCAGCTCATTGAATAGTCCTAACAGCGAAAGCTGTCCGAGAACTCAATCCACGGGATCGCCAACAGCGGAGAACATTTTTGTTGTCGCGGTTCCGGATGTCTGACAAAAATGTCCTCAAGTTCTTGCCTCCAAGCAGTCTGAACTATCAAACCTACCAGATCATAACTCTGCTTCTCACCCATCTGACAGGCTTTACAGGCCCTATTCTTTCGTTTGTGCGCTTGCTCGCGCCCCTTTTGTCCTCGTGGCACGAAGATTGTTAAGCGCAGCTGAAGACTAAGCTGAGGCGGTTGTTGTTGCCCTCTGGGCTGATTGACGGTCGGCAAGGAGGGCATCGGGAAGTCATGAATGAAGAGACAGATGAATCAGCACTGATGGAGAAACCAAAGAAAGATCACAAGGTCCCAATACCGCGAATGAAAAGAACGTCCGCGACCTGAAAGAGGATAAAAGGACACAAGGCATCCTAAGCTTCTCTTGGGTGAACGAGAGAGCTGGCACTGTTTCTACTTAGGGCAACCGTCGCAGTTGGGGCGCGAGTCGTCTTTTATGAATTTTTGTCCATCCGACATGAAAGGGAGATAAAGATGATCCGAGAACGAATTGTGGAGCCGTCATGTAACTACACTCGGCGCGACTGGCGCTCCGCTTTAGCTCATTTTGCAAACGCGTGTCGCGGCTTTCATCCTGGCCCCGGCACGGTCTCTCTGTTAGTGCTGCTGGTGGTGATGGCGCTGCCGATGGTCGCGCTCGCCGGCGATCCGACCGGCGCTGCGACTGGTGATGCCGGGGCAGTTACGGCGGCCAAGCCCGGACAACCGACGATCGAGGAATTGTCCGCCGCTGTGGGCCACTCGGTCATTTCGGTCAACTTTGTATGGACGCTTGTGGCTTGCTTCCTGGTCATGTTCATGCAGGCTGGGTTCGCGCTGGCGGAAACCGGTTTCACGCGCGCCAAGAACGCCGCCCACACCATGGCCATGAATTTCATGTGCTACCCGCTCGGGATGCTGGGCTTTTGGATCTGCGGATTCGCGCTGATGATGGGCGGTGTCGGAGCGGTGTCTGCACTCGGAGGCACTGGCCCTCTCACCTCGGCGTTTTCGGTCGATATCGCCGGCCACACCCTGAATATCTTCGGCCATAAGGGACTCTTCCTGAGTGGTGACTCCTACGATGTCGGTGTTTTCTCGCTATTCATTTTTGCGATGGTCTTCATGGATACGGCGGTGACCATTCCGACGGGTGCGCTGGCCGAACGTTGGAAGTGGGGGTCGTTTGTCTTCTTCTGCTTCTTCATGTCGATGTGGGCATATCCTATATTCGGCAACTGGGTATGGGGAGGAGGTTGGTTATCGCAATTGGGCAGTCAGTTCGGCCTGGGACACGGACATGTGGACTTCGCCGGCTCCTCGGTAGTTCACATGGTCGGTGGTGTGGCGGCTCTGGTGGGGGCAATTCTTGTCGGTCCGCGTATCGGCAAGTACGGTAAAGACGGTAAGGTTAACGCCATTCCGGGCCATCACATGCCAATGGCCATCCTGGGCGTCTTCATTCTCGCTTTCGGTTGGTTCGGTTTCAACGCCGGCTCATCCCTCTCCGGTAACGACCTCCGCATCTCGGTCATCGCGGTCAACACGATGCTGGCTTCGGCGGGCGGTGCGTTCTCGGCAATGCTGATCGCTAAGAAGTGGTTCGGTAAGCCCGATCTCGGTCTGATGGCCAACGGGATGCTAGCCGGCCTCGTTGCAATTACGGCCCCGTGCGCGTTCGTTACCAGCGTCGGTGCCGTGGTGATCGGATCAATTTCGGGCGCGCTACTGGTCGCGAGCGTCTATTTCGTTGAGCACAAACTGAAGATTGACGATCCGGTCGGAGCCATCAGCGTGCACGGCGTCAACGGCGCTTTCGGCGTGCTCGCGGTTGGACTCTTCGCCGATGGCACATACGGGGCTGGCCTCAACGGCGTGGCGACACCTGTGATCGGGCTGCTCTACGGCGGCGGCTTCAGCCAGCTCATCGCGCAGGTAATCGGCACCGCCACCTGCTTCATTTTCATCGGCGCGTCGTTCTTCGTTTACTTCAAGGTGGCAGACAAGATCCTGGGGAATCGCGTTTCTGCGGAAGAAGAGATAGAAGGGCTGGATTTAGCGGAGGTAGGTGTGCTTGCCTATCCAGAATTCACCCTGCGTCCCAACACGGGGCTGGCTAGTGCTTTTGAAGAGCCTGCCGCTGAAGCCCTGGCGCTGGACGAAAGGCTTCCTGTTAAGGCACAAACCAGCATAGCTTAGGGGCGGAGGCGAGCGCCCCTTCTTAAAACCTGACTCTCCCTTGTTCAAAGGCGGCTTACCTGTCTCGGTGGATCTTGAGCAGGTAAGCCTTCGAACGTTCCGAAGCGATCACACCTGAGGTTCCCAACTGTCCGTTGAAGCTCTAGTAATTTGTTTTCAAGCCAAGCCCATCAGACCAGCCCTGGTTCTAGGCTTGTTGGTTGGCGGCGCGGCGCTGATTTTTCCGCGAATGCTTCTGGCAAGTAGCGGAACCGAGGATGCTACGGCTTCGACTCAGCATGGGCTGGAGCCGATGGTATTAGTCGGGATTGCCGCTATCCTGATTATAGCTAAGCTCTGTGGAGAGCTTTCTGAGAGAATCGGACAGCCGGCAGTGCTGGGCGAATTGCTCGGTGGGATTATCGTGGGGAATCTGGCGCTGGTTGGTTTCAGCGGAGCAGAGCCATTAAGAACCAACGAAGTAATCGGAGCGCTCGCTCAGATCGGGGTCATCATCCTGTTATTTGAAGTTGGACTTGAATCAAATATCGCCGAGATGATGGCGGTTGGATGGTCCGCCCTCGCCGTGGCCGTTGCTGGAGTCGTTGCTCCATTCTTTTTGGGTTGGGGAGTTGCCGCGTACTTTCTGCCGAACGGGTCGAAGCTTGAACACATTTTCATTGGCGCGATACTATGCGCCACGAGTGTTGGCATTACCGCGCGCGTCTTGAAAGACACGGGTCATTTGGCCAGACGCGAAGCCCGGATCATCCTAGGCGCGGCTGTCATTGATGACGTGCTGGGTCTCTTGATTCTGGCTGTGATTGCAGGAGCGATCAAGTCAGCGCAAGCCGGTGTCTCCCTGGCTTTGCTGGATGTCGCGATGATCGCAGCCAAGGCGATCTGCTTTCTGGTCGGTGCCACAGCTCTGGGACATTACGTGGTGCCGCACATCTTCCACCGAGCCGGCCGTCTGCAGGGAAACGGGGTCCTGCTAGCGCTGGCGATTTCGTTTTGCTTTTTACTGGCGTGGGTGGCTTCCTGGGTGGGCCTTGCGCCGATTGTTGGAGCGTTCGCTGCGGGGCTGGTGCTCGATGAGGCGCACTTCGAATCGTTTCGCAGCCGAGAGCAGTTAAGGCTCGAACAATTGCTGGCGCCCGTTAGCGCGCTGCTGGTTCCCATCTTCTTTGTGCTGATGGGGCTTCAGGTAGATCTGAGAGTGTTTGCTAAACCGGAGCTGCTTCTTTACGCGGGTGCCCTTACGGCGGCGGCGATCGTGGGTAAGCAGGTTTGTGCACTGGCAGTATTCGAGCGGCGAATCAAACGGCTGGCAATCGGCATTGGGATGATCCCGCGCGGCGAAGTGGGACTAATTATGGCCGGAATTGGGGCGACGCTAACTTTGCCAAACGCGCAAAGAGTGATCGAGCCCGTTATCGGTCCGGCCACCTTTGGCGCAGTCGTGATGATGGTGCTTGCAACGACGCTCGTGACACCCCCTTTGCTTAAGTGGTCCCTTGAATCCCGAACAGCTCCAAAGCCACGCGCTGGCGAAAACGCCAAAGGGCTGGACGAGATATTACAAGGGACCCCAGCGGAGCAAATACGGTAACGGTCGGTCTAGACCGCTGCTTCACCACGCTCCCCGGTGCGGATGCGAATCACATCGTCCAGCGAGACGACGAAGATTTTCCCATCGCCAAACTTACCTGTTCGGGCAGTTTTGATAATCACCTCAATAGTCGCTTCCTCGATTTCATCTTGAACGACCACTTCAATTTTGATCTTAGGAATAAATTCGATCTGATATTCCGTGCCGCGGTAAGTCTCAGTATGACCACGCTGGCGTCCATAACCCTGCACCTCGCTAATGGTCATGCCGATCACTTCCAATTCCTGTAACGCCGTTCGGACAGCATCCAGAAGATGTGGCCGGATGATCGCTTCAACCTTTTTCATATTAAAGTCTCCTTAGTTTGGATGGTCGGGCTGTCGACCCGCACAGCCGTGACCGGGATTTCGCCGGAAAGCATCCGGGCGAGAGTGACTTGGACGGATTGCATCCTCGACTGCGAGAGCTTCATTCCATCCCCGTCCGTGACGTAGAAAACATCCAGCGCATCACTTTTTTCAGTCGCTATTTTGGCACAGACGATATCCAGCCCCAGCGCCGCAAGTGCGCTCGCGATCTTGTACGCTAACCCAGGTTCGTCTACGGCGTGTACCTCGATCAGGGTGGAGGATTGGGAAGCCTCATTGTCACAGGCAACCTGGGGTGGATTGCGCGGGCCGGCATCCCTGGCAGCATTTCGCTTCCGCGGGGCATTGCGGGTTCGCCAACGTTCGACCAGGGCCGCTACGTCCGATTCACCCGTGATGGCTTTACGCAGCGAGCGCTCGATAGCCGGGTATCGCTGTATGTCTATTGCATGGTGCGTGGACGCTTCGCGCAGCATGAAAACATCGATTGCAATGCCGTCCTCGCGAGTATTGAGCTCCGCGCTCAGAATTTCGACCCCGTGAGCGGCGAGCGCTCCGGCTATGTCGGCGCACAGACCGTGTCGATCTTTGGTGCAGACAGTTAACTCGGTAGACTCTCGCCCAGAGCGCGTCCAGCGTCGCACGAAGACATCCGCTTTGAGCTCCTTGATTAAATGGAGATGAATCGCCGCAGCTCCAGGTCGTGTGACCCGGACATAGCGATCCGGCAGCAGGGCGACGTGACGTTCAACCTCACTCAATGCGAGCGACCCTTCCAGGGCTTTTTTTACCTGTTCCTTGAATCGCGCGGTCTTTGCAATTTCATCGAGAGGTGCATCACTGCCAGTCAAAACAGTGCGCGCGCGCCGGTAGAGTTCCAACAACAATGTGCTTTTCCATTCGCTCCAGACGCCGGGAGCAACAGCGTTCAAGTCTGCGAAAGTTAAGAGCGTAAGTACGTTGAGTGCGTCCAGTGTTCCCATTTGCGCGGCAAAATCCGTTACCACGTGTGGCTCGTTTAGATCTCTCCGCTGGGCCAGTTGGGCCATTGCGACGTGTTGCTTGACAATTAGTACGACTTTGGCAGCATCGAGCTCCCGCAGGCCAAGACGCTTGCAGACAGGCTCCGCTATTTTCGCCCCGCGCAGGATGTGACCCCGCCCGCGCCCCTTACCGATGTCGTGCAAAAGAATGGAAAGGTAAAGCAGGCCCGGCTCCTCAACTTCATCGAAGATGGCGCGCAAATGCGCGCGCTGTTTGTCCTGGCTGGCATAAAGCTCGTCGAGCGCTTCGACAGCTTTGAGGGTGTGCTCATCCACGGTGTAGTGATGATAGAGATCGTGTTGGATCAGCAGACTGATGCGTGCAAACTCGGGCACAAACCGGGCGAGGAACCCGATCTCATGCATCAGTCGCAAAACGTAACCAGCGCGCCCGCGCCTTCCCAAAAGTTTCATGAAGGCCCGCGGACCTTCAGCGGAAAGACGGAAGTGACGATCCACTGCCGGCAGACTCTGGCGCATGGCATCGCGCAACGTCTGGCTTAAGGGCGCATCCGCGGCCTGCGCTAAAGCGAACGCATCAAACAGTAGCATTGGATTGCTGGAAAAGAGTTCGGCTTCTCCCTCCAGCTGCACTCGCCCGTTGCTGACTGAGATGGGCTCGGCTGGGGAAACGCCCCGGCCCCACCTGCGACTTGCTTTCCTTCCAGACTCAGAAGCTCGCGCGAGCAATGTTTCACTGAATAGGTTCAACTCGCGGGCGTGGCGGTAATAGTCCCGCATGAATTTTTCGGAAGCGAGCAGATAAGCGCCCGACTCATAGCCAAACTCTCGAGCCAGCGTTGTTTGCAGTTCGAGCGCAAGCCGTTCGGTCTTACGGCGGGTCGACAGATGAGCGGCATAACGCACTCGCCAGAGAAAGTTGGCCGCCCGCGCCGCTGTTCTTCGTTCGGCTTCCGAGATGACATCGTGGTCGCGCAGTTCATCAAGTGTCCGGCAGCCATACCGGACGTACCCGACCCAGAGTGCAGTGTGAAGATCGCGGATGCCGCCGGGACTCTCCTTTACGTTTGGCTCCTGGAGGCACACTGCCGCACCAAACTTCGCATACCTCGCGGCCCGCTCGCGTAGAATAGCGGCGATGTAAGGCTCGGCACGCTTGCGACGATCCTTCTCCAGCGCCACCAGAAGGGAATCGTAAATTGCTCCATTACCTGCTAATAGGCGAGTGCTAACCAGCGCGGTCTGCAAATGCGGATCAGAATGAGCCGCTGCCACACAATCAGTCACGGTGCGGAAACTCGGGCCGACCGTCAGGCCTGCGTCCCAAAGCAGTCGCAAGACCTGTTCAACGAGGTGTCGCGTTTGTAGGGCTCGATGGTTTGGATACAGAAACAGAACATCAAGGTCGGAGTAGGGGGCCAGTTCGCCGCGGCCATAGCCACCCAGTGCCACCACGGCGCACAGGTGCTGTGTTTTGTCGGAAGAAGCATCAAGCAAGGTTGCAGCTTGATAGGCGCGCTCCACCACCAGGTCGAGAACAGAACTGCGCGCCGCAGCCGTCTGACTTCCTGGAGCTCCGCAGCGATGCGCAATCTTCAAGCGCTGATCCTCAATCCTTAGAAAGGTTCTTAACTCGCGTGAGATCGCCGTTGCATCGCCGAGAGGTCGTTTTAATGAGAAACGCTCTTCCGCGTGCAACAGCACTTTCTCCCCATGGGTCCGCCAGCGAGGCATGGATGGAGACTCGATTGGGTTTGTCGCCATGTTTTTAGAATCCGATAAACTTCCAGCTTGCTGTGGTCACGTTGGTAGTGCTGTCACTGTGGAGAATCCGGAACAGCAAGCTCTATACCGGAGGGCTGATTGCTATCCTTCCTTGCTGATACAAACATGTCGCCAAGACTCAGATCCGCATTAAGCAAACCAAAACCAAAGTCAACCGCCACCCGCACGGAACACGGTTGAATCAAGAAATCAAACCCAACAGTAATCTTCTCCGCGTGGAATTGGGCTCGCCCTTAGCGGATCGAGCACATGGTTGTGTGCAGTAGCAGCTACAATTTTGTTGTCGCCATCTCTTGCCCTAACGAAAATGTCATCCGAGCATTAGCCATCCCCAACTAACAAGTCCTTCCGAAATCTGCAGATTCTTCAACAACTTCAGCGCATCGGTAATTCATCGGGTGACTCACGCGGGGTTGGCATAAGACTTGTCATAAGAGTCTGTGAAATCTAGTGGTCCATTCAAGCTGGGCTGAGGCCCGTGACTCTTCATGAGCACCACTGGCAGGAAGGTCAAGCAGGAATCAATCGGTAATAACAGGCAAGTCTGGGTCTACTTACCATCACCCCAAGCGGCGAGGCGTTTGCTCACGACTACCTGAGAAATAAATATGGCCCACCCGTCTTGGCTTTAGGAGGCGCAAGGACGGATAGGCCACTGACATCGTCCGTTGAGAGACGATATGGAGGTAAATTACAACAATGTACAAGCCTAAATCAATTACGCAAAGGCTCGCTGCTTTGAGCGCGACGGTGCTGTTTACGATTATCGTACTTAACCATCAGACCACTGTAGCCCAGCAATTATCTGTGCCGGCTAACAGCTCTGAAACCGTAGAATTGCGCCGTCGCGTCAAGGAGCTTGAAGAGCGTCTGAACAAACTAGAAGCCGCGCCGTTCCCGAACAACGGTTCAGTCTCCTTCGACAAAACGACTTTCACAGTTGGTCCGACCCCATCCCCTGTAACGAATCCGGCCCCGCCGGCGCAGGACGACGACAAGGCCAAGTCAAAGGATCAGGGAGTATTGAACTTCTTCCGTGAGGTTGAAGTTAGCGGGTTCATTGACGGGTACTACGGCTATAACTTCAACAAGCCAGCCGGTCGCATTAATGTGTTGCGCAATTTCGATACGCGATCCAACCAGTTCGCGCTCAATCTGGCGGAGGTCGTTATCGAGAAGAAGCCCGACCCTCTTAACTCGCGCGTCGGCTTCCGCCTCGACCTGGATTACGGGCCGGCAACGGACCTCGTCCATGCGACTGAGCCGGGCGGGAAAGACGTTTACAAGGTTATCCAGCAAGCTTATGGCAGCTATCTAGCGCCCATTGGCTCCGGGTTGCAGGTCGATTTTGGGA
>WNGB01011250.1_pt1 | contig 12286 bp, 14 predicted proteins | sample 5400681 | NCBI WGS metagenome assembly WNGB01 (sample SAMN13153367, study PRJNA577476) | soil metagenome | isolation source: 115 cm soil or saprolite under grassland replicate 2 | place: USA:California | collected 2016-06-15 | reverse complement strand
ACGGCAATGGAAATGATCATCGTCACGTCACGGAAACGCCCGACGTGTCATATATCCGTAACCCGGACGTGACGCACGAAGCAAGCGACGTTAGTGTTTCCGGAGTGGCGAAGTTTGTCGGCGCCCTCACGGTGTTGGGCATAGTTGTGTTCCTGTTGATGTGGGGACTGTTTCGGTTGCTCGCTGCGCAGGCGGAAACAAAAGAACCGACTCCCGGGCCTATGGCTATGTCGCCGCAAGAGCGATTGCCGCCCGACCCGAGGCTGCAGGCGGCCCCGGGATTTGGAGTGAAGCTCGAGAACGGCGAATGGGTGCCGCTCGAAAAGCGAGAGCCGCAAGCTGAATATCACACTCTGCGCGAGCAGTGGGAACGTGTCTTAACGGAAGGCGTGAGGGACCAGTCGGGAAACATCATTGCCTTGCCAATTGATCAAGCGATGGAGAAGGTGGTCGGCTCACCTTCCAGAGTCAAGAAGATTTCGGAAGAAGGACCAGGCTGGCGCGCGGAAGACTACGGTCTTGATCCGCCGACCGCCGCCAGCTCGGGAAGAACAACTGAAAAGGGGAAGCAATGAGAGAAGACGGCAGACGGCAGACAGCAGACGGCAGACGGCAGACAGCAGACAGCAGGAAAATCCGTGGCTTTGCTAAAGCCGCATTGAGGCTCTTCGCGCTGGAGATTCTCTTCTTCTGCTCCTGCTTCCTGCTCCTGCCTCCTGACGCCCACGCTCAGTTCACCCAGCCGCAAGGAAATTCGCCGCTCTACAGCGCTCGACCCTATGAGGCAAGGGCTCCCAGTGGTTTGCCGAAAGCCTTGAACGACGTAGGCATCGATCAGAAGCTGGACGAACAGCTGCCGCTGGATCTCGTGTTCAAAGACGAGAACGGCGAGAGCGTCAAACTCGGTAATTATTTCGGGAAGAAACCGATAGTGCTGTCGCTCGTCTATTACCAGTGCCCAATGCTTTGTAACCAGGTACTCAATGGCATGGTAACCGCTTTCAAAGTCATGGCGTTTCAACCCGGACAGGAATTTGAGGTGGTGACGGTGAGTTTCGATCCGCGCGAAACTCCAGCACTCGCCGCGGCTAAGAAGAATACTTATGTGAACTACCTGCCGGAGGCCAGGCGTGCAAGCGCTGGCGCTGGTTGGCATTTTTTGACCGGAGATGAAGCGAGTATCAAGCGCCTGACAGACGCCGTTGGTTTTCGTTATCACTTTGATGAAGCAACGAATCAGTTTGCTCATGCGAGTGCGGTTTACGTCACCACGCCGCAGGGAAAACTGGCACGTTATTTCTATGGGATCGAATATGCGCCGCGGGACCTGCGCCTGGGTTTGATTGAAGCCGCGGACAACAAAATCGGATCGCCGGTCGACCAATTGCTGCTCTATTGCTATCACTATGATCCGGCAACGGGAAAGTATGGAGCGCGGGTCATGAACTTGATGCGCGCAGGCGGCGTCGTAACGCTGGCTGCACTTGTAGGAATGTTATTGATGTTGCGCCGCCGTGATCGTACGCGTGTTGATTTGCAAGCAAGGATTTGAAGTTCAAACTACGAGTTCTAAACGAAGAAGAATTTATGCAGACCTCCTGGATTCCATTTATTCCGGAAAGCGCTTCCACTGTTTCAGGGAAGGTTGATGCGCTCTATTTTTATCTTTCGGGCGTGACTGTCTTCTTTACCCTGCTTATCTCTGGCGTGCTGGCGTTCTTCGTCATCAAGTATCGCCGGCGCTCGCCCTTTGAGATTCCGCGGCCGATTGCGGGGTCGCACAAACTGGAAACGATTTGGTCGGTCATCCCTTTCATCATTGCGATGAGCATGTTTGCCTGGGGTGCGCAAATCTATTTCCAAAACGCGCGGTCACCAAAGAATGCCAATGAGATTTATGTGGTTGGGAAGCAGTGGATGTGGAAGATCCAGCACTCAACGGGACAGCGCGAGATAAATGAATTGCACGTCCCGGTCGGCCGCAAGATCAAACTGATAATGACGTCAGAGGACACGATCCACGACTTTTTTATTCCGGCTTTCCGGATCAAGGCCGATGTGTTGCCCGGTAGATATACGACACAATGGTTTGAAGCGACCAAGCCAGGGACCCATCACCTTTTCTGCGCGGAATACTGCGGCATGAATCATTCAGGCATGATCGGTTCGGTGATCGTAATGCAGCCCACTGAGTTTGATAATTGGTTGAGCGGCAACTCGAGCCAGCAATCTCCCGCCGTCGCCGGCCAACAACTATTCCAATCGCTCGGATGTGTTTCCTGTCACGGTGCGAATGGCGAAGGAGGACGCGGGCCAGAGCTGGCAGGCCTTTTCGGACGCAAGGTTTTTCTTACGAACGGCCAAACACTGACGGCGGATGAAGGCTATATTCGCGAGTCGATCGAAAATCCCCAGGCGAAGGTCGTCAATGGGTTTAATCCAATCATGCCTACTTTTCAGGGACAGGTCACACCGGAGCAGTTGATTCAAATCATCTCATTCATAAAGTCGCTGCAGGTTTCAAACCCGCAATCAGCCACAGCGACTCCGGCAGTGGCTGTTCCGAAAGCCGGGCCGAAGACTGCACCAGGCGCGACGCCAGCGCCGAACAGGCAATAGTTAATATCAGGAATTATGAAAGCATTCGAAACATTCGAAACACCAACCACCGCTCGCGTTAACTACATCAACGCGCAGTATGGTTTGAAATCGTGGCTGCTGACCAAAGATCATAAGCGCATTGCTTTGCTGTATCTCGGGTCGGTTACGTTCTTCTTTGTCATCGGCGGCATCTACGCGATGATGATTCGTCTTGAGCTGCTGACGCCTCAGGGCGATTTCCTTTCTTCAGCAACCTACAATAAAGTCTTTACCCAACACGGGATCATCATGATCTTCTTTTTCCTGATCCCGGCAATACCCGCGAGCCTGGGAAACTTCCTGGTGCCCTTGATGATTGGCGCCAAGGATCTGGCGTTTCCGCGCATCAACCTTTTGAGCTGGTACATCTACATCCTGGGCGGGGTTATCACGATCTACGCTTTGCTGGCCGGCGGCATCGATACCGGTTGGACCTTTTACGCGCCTTACAGCACCACCTTTTCCAATTCATATGTGCTGGCAACCGGCGTCGGCATCTTCATCAGCGGCTTTTCTTCGATACTTACTGGATTAAACTTCATTGTCACTATCCACACGATGCGTGCGCCCGGAATGACCTGGTTCAGGTTGCCGCTATTCATCTGGTCACACTATGCGACGTCGTTGATTATGATTCTGGGCACTCCGGTGGTGGCAATTACGATTCTGCTCCTCGCCTTCGAGCGTCTCACCCATGTGGGAATCTTCGATCCGGCATCCGGCGGCGACCCGGTTCTTTTCCAGCACCTCTTCTGGTTTTATTCGCATCCGGCTGTCTACATCATGATCCTGCCCAGCATGGGTGTGATCAGTGAGTTAATCGCCAACTTCTCTCGCAAAAATATTTTCGGCTACAAGTTTGTTGCGTTCTCGAGTTTGGCAATAGCAGTCTTCGGATTTCTTGTTTGGGGCCACCATTTGTTTGTCGCCGGCCAATCTGTCTATGCGGGAATGATCTTTTCCTTCCTTAGTTTTGCGGTGGCCATTCCTTCTGCAATCAAGGTCTTCAACTGGACAGCAACACTCTACAAGGGTTCGATCTCCTACGACACCCCGATGCTTTATGCGCTGGGGTTTATCGGGCTGTTCACTATTGGTGGGATGACCGGACTCTTTCTTGCCGCGCTCGCGGTTGACGTCCACGTGAGCGATACCTATTTCATCGTGGCCCACTTCCACTACATCATGGTGGGCGGCACGCTACTGGGCTACCTGGGCGGACTCCATTACTGGTGGCCGAAGATTAGCGGCCGGATGTATCCCGAAGGCTGGGGCAGATTCTCGGCGCTGGTTATTTTCGTTGGTTTCAACCTGACTTTCCTGCCGCAGTTTGTGGCCGGCTACCTGGGCATGCCGCGCCGATACCACGCTTACCCGCCGGAGTTTCAGGTGTTCAATGTGCTTTCGACCGCGGGCGCTTCAATCCTCGGCGTCGGCCTGCTGATACCCTCTATTTATCTCGTCTGGTCGATGCGCTACGGCAAGCGCGCTGAGCCAAATCCCTGGCATTTGCCTGGTTTGGAATGGAGAACTGCGTCGCCGCCACCAACCGAGAATTTCCTGGCGACCCCGATTGTCACCTGGGAAGCATACGAGTTTGCGCCGCCGGAAGAGATGGAAGTAATCGGCAAGATGAAAGAGGAAGCAGAACCAGCTTGAAGCTGCGGGACGCAGGATTCTGTGAAGTTGGACAGGGGAAGAAGGAGAGACGATAAGCTTGGCTGAGAGCCACATGGCAATAGAACACACAGCCGGCCACCCGGCGCTGCAACATCACTTCGAGAATATGGAGCAGCAGCGCGAGGCAGGAACGCTCGGCATGTGGGTGTTTCTAGTCACCGAGATCATGTTCTTCGGCGGCATGTTTCTCGCTTACACGCTTTACCGCACGATGTATCCGCTGGAATTTGCCTCTGCCAGCAATCACCTTTCGCTGCCCCTGGGCGCCATTAATACCGCAGTGCTTATCTTCAGCAGCTTCACGATGGCTATGGCAGTTTACAGCGCGCAAACAGGCAAGCGTCGCGCTCAGGTAGTTTGCCTTGCGTTGACAATCCTTCTCGGCCTGACTTTTCTGGGAATCAAGGCGATCGAGTATTACGACAAGTATAGAGATAAACTCATTCCGGGCAGGTTAATTCCCAGCCGGCCTTTTGATCCACAGGGCATCCATCTTCTGCCCGGCGCCAACCCGCGGCATGTCGAGATGTTCTACTGGATCTACTTCGCCATGACGGGCATGCATGCGATTCACATGGTCATCGGCGTAGGCGTGCTTTCCGTAATTTTGTACTTTGCTGCGCGCGGGCGCTACGGTCCGGAATACCACAATCCGGTTGAGGTTTCTGGTCTTTACTGGCACTTCGTCGACATCATCTGGATATTCTTGTTCCCTTTGCTTTATTTGTTGGGCCGTCATTTGGAACACGGCGGATAGCGCAGCGTGGTAAGCGTTCGCCGCGGGCGAAAAGAAAGATTTTCCATTGAAATCCAGTGCGAGCGTGGCGAGGTCCTGAATGACAAGTGAAAAATTTGAAATGGTGGATTCAAGTTTGAACTGCAACTGCATATTCAGTCTATCCCACTTCTCACTTCGGCTTGTGCTGAATCACCTGGCTGAAGCCAGGTGTTAATGAGAGTTAGCATCATCTGAGAAAAAACACTTGCGTTACACTTCAAACTTGAATTCACGAATGACAAATGGAAAATCCTAGGGTCTGCTTGTTAGCTGGAAATCAACTGTACAGACAAGAATGAGCGAACATATCGTTCAACTGAAAGTCTACGTCACGATTTTTCTCGTCCTGTTGGCGGGAACAGCTCTTACTGTCTGGGCGGGTCTCCACGATTTTCCGGGGAAGCTGAACGTGATCATCGCACTCACGATCGCCGTAATCAAAGCTACGCTCGTCGTGCTTTACTTCATGCATGCCCGTTACAGCTCGCGTCTTATCTGGGTGGTCTTTACTTCTGCGTTATTCTGGCTGGCGATTCTCTTTGCTTTTACTCTCGGCGACTATTGGACCAGAGGCTGGCTCTCTGTTTACTAAATGAAATTGTTATTTTGAAGTTTCTGCCGGGTAAAGCTTCCCATCACGCACCGCCACTACTCCTTTACAATCTGGGCATTCTAGTCTGATCGTTGCATCCGAAGTTTTGATCGGCGCTGCACAATAAGGACAAGGGCCCGTAATCTCGACCTGCTTGAAGAGATGGCGCATCATGATAAGGGGGACAACCAGACCCGCGAAGAGCAGAGGGATGCCAAAAAAGAGCGCAATGCTACCGTCGCCACCGAGCGTAAGGCTGATAACCAACCCCGCAATAAAAAGAATCAAACCGACGCCGATAGCCAAGGAGAAACTGTAGGCACTATCAAGCGTTCGGCCGGGCTTCGCAGTCACTGGTTCCTTGGCACTCATGTAATCGCTCCTGTGCGGTTCGAGATCTTTGAAGTGCGGCGACCTGTCGCCGCTTTGCTCCGTGACGGCTTGGCGCCACGGTTCATGTCAACTCGAATTCAACCTCCGAGGACCGCGACAAGTCGAGGTGACCAAAGCGCCGACAGGTCGGCGCACTCCAAAGAGCGACTTTTACTCTGCCCACCCAATTATTGTCAACACTCTCGACCCGCTGCGACGATGTGCGGTTTTCGCGCCGCATCGCTATAATCACCGTTTCCTATTATGACTACAATAACTAACACAAGTTCCGAAACACCATTCGAGACCTTCCTCAAGCGGCACGGCGAAGAAGCCTGGGCGGCGACACTGACCACTCTATTGCGTTCGGTTCATGAGGTTGATAAGAACGCTACGCAGATCTGGTTTTCCTTCTACCCGCTCTCGTTGTTCCGCGCTCTTCAGGCAGCTGACAATCCCGAAAGGCTGGCGGCCCAACTCCTGATGCAGGGTGTTTATCAGCTCAAGGATCAAATCGACTCGTCGCATAAATTTCTCTACGGCCACCGTTACTGGCCGGAGGTGAAGAAGGCGGTAGAGGAGTTTGCGGCCGGCTTCGACGCCGGAGATACGACCCAGCTTGCAGATCAGATTTTGAAAGTAGCGCGGCAGGTGGCCCAAGCCGGCGGGTTTGATCAGTCCTTAGCCGTTGGCATCACCGCCGTAGCCTTCATGACGGTGCAGCAGACGGGGCTGGAAGCTTTCAAAAATGCGAACGGCGAAATGCTGCTTGATCGCAAGCATGCCAGAAAGTCGCCGGAGCAGGTCTTGCGCGAGCGCGCCGTCGACGACAGCCAGGGTCTGTTTGGTTTTCTTAAAACAGTAGACAAGAAGTGGACAGTCAACCACGACGAGAACGACGACGCCGCGAAATATAAATTGAAACATGCGCAGGACCTCGCCTGGGGAGCCGAAGCTGATCGCTCGCGCAACTGGCGTGAGCTTGATCCGCGGCGCATTGAAGGACCAATTCCGGTGGAGTGTCGCTCCGCTTCATGTGGCACCTGCTGGGTGGGAGTACTGGGTGGGGCGGAAAAGCTCTCCGACGTTGCCGCGCGCGAGGGCAAAAAGATTAAGGAGTTTGGCTACATTGATACGACGGAACCGAAGCCGCTGATCCGGCTGGCTTGCCAGGCGCAGGCGCTGGGCGCTGTTTCCATTGTCATCCCGCCGTGGAATGGCGTGTTTGGTAAGTATCTCCGATCGTTGAAGCAAACAAGTGAAGAAGGCTCCGACTAGTCCCCAAAAGTTCTCGCCGCTGCTTTTTGTAGTTACCGCCGCAGTCCTCTGGAGCACGGGCGGGCTATTCATCAAATGGACCGCAATTTCCGGACTCGAACTCTCGTTTGGCCGCTCGTTACTCGCGGCTATTACAGTCGCAATCTTCACCAGGCGTGAAGGCTTTGGCCTCAATCGCGTCACCGCACTCGCGTCAGTCCTCTATGCAGCGCTGTTGCTTCTCTTCGTGCTCGCAACCAAACAAACGACAGCCGCCAACGCGATCTTTCTCCAATACACAGCCCCGGTCTACCTGCTGATTTTCGAACCCTTGTTCTACAAGGAGAAGTTTCGCTCTCGGGATTTGATTGTGGTGACCGTTTGCGTCATCGGCATGTCGCTCTTTTTTGTCGGCAAGCTGCGACCACAGGACTTGAGCGGGAATTTCCTCGCGCTCGCTTCGGGCCTTTGCTTCGCGTGTTATTTCCTATTGTTGCGTCATTCCAAATCGCGCGCAGTCAACCGTGCTTCTTCCGTCATCTACGGCAATCTCCTGGTCGTTCTCATCGCGGCGCCCGCAGGTTTGAAAGTATTACCGCGAATGAGTTCGCACGATATGTTGAGCGTAGTTTATTTGGGCGTGGTGCAGATCGGATTGGCGTATACGCTGTTTACCGTGGCGATGGCCCACGGCGTTCGTTCGCTTGACGCGGGAATTGTCGGCTACATCGAGCCGGTGTTGAATCCAATTTGGGTTTACTTGATCCTCGGTGAGCGGCCGACGCGATGGGCCCTGCTGGGCGGCATCATCATCGTTACTGCGGTTGTTTGTCACACGCTGATCGAGACAAGACGCGGAGGCCAAACGGCTGATCTGTCCTGAAAGGCTTCTTGCTTAGCGCCTAAATAGGTCCATCTCACACATCTCTGCCTCATAAAGGCTAGGTTCTGTAGCATGCACTGTGTCCAGCCCCCACGGGGCTGTGCCTAAAGCCCAGGGTTGCCGCGCTTCGCGGCTACCCTGGGTGCAGAATTGAAGGACGATCCAACCCCAAAAGGGGTTGCGACCAAGGAGAACCTCATGCCCCAGTCTCTATCTGCCGCTTACATTCATCTTGTATTTTCGACAAAAAATCGGCATCCATTTCTACGCGATGAAAGTCTGCGGACCGATTTGCATTCATTCCTTGGGGGCACCTCGAAAACACTTGAGTGTCCTCCCATCCTGGTAGGCGGCGTCGAAGATCACGTTCATCTGCTTGCCCGCTTTGGTCGAACCATCACACAGGCGGAATGGGTAAAGGAATTGAAGCGTGTAACTAGTCTTTGGTTGAAAAGCGATGGAGGCCTTGCGAATTTCGAATGGCAGGGTGGTTATGCCGATTTTTCAGTGAGCCAATCGAATCTGGAGCAGGTTAAAAGATATATAGCGAGCCAAAAGGAACATCATAGAAAGCTAAACTTTCAGGATGAAGTGCGAGCATTATTGACAAAGCACAAAATGGATTGGGATGAGCGTTACATTTGGGACTGACGCAACCGCGTTGCGGTTGGCTTACTCACCCACCCTCTGCGCGCTGCTTCGCGGCTGCGGCCAACGCTCGCAAGCGTTCCACTTTCTGTTCGAAGGTCTCGCCCGGAATTGGACCAGTGTCTACGACGCCGCAGTAAGTTGAGCGGAGCATCAGTGTCCGATCGGCCTGACCGGTGGGCTTATGTTCCGTTGCGGCGCCAGATGTTGCCGGTGCAGCCTTAGGTGGAGCCTCCGGCGCCGGACCGGAAGTTTCCGGCTCGGTTTGAGGAGTCATCGTCGACTCAAGGACCGACGCTACCACTGGAGCATCCGGCGCGACTACGGCCGTGGGTGCTGTTGGTTCGCCGCCTTCCTCAGCGCGTTTCTTAGCAGCTGCCGAAACTGCCTTAAGCCGAGCGACCTTTTGTTCAAACGTTTCACCTGCCACTGGACCAGTATCAACAACTCCGGCGTAAGTGGACCTTCTATTTAGTGTGCGATCAGGCTCCGAGCCGGCTTTGCGCGCAGGAGACGTTTCTGCTGCCGGCGCAGCAGGCTTCGGAGCAGCAGCGGGAATGGCTGGTACGGTCTTCATCACTGGAGCGGGCGCCGCCGGAGCCGGGGAAGCTGCAGGCTTGGCGGCGGCGGGCGCATGACCCGTCGTTTCCATAATAAAGACGCCTCGCGCATCTTTCTTAACAACGGGCAGAGTACCGCCAGCTGCTTGCAACAACGCCGAAAGCTCAGCTTCCACAAAACGACTCTGTTTGTGCGGATCTCGCACATGCCCCAAAGGTGGGCCCATGTAAAGCGTGCCGCAGGTCTGGCACTTGAATAGTACGTCGTCACCGCGCAGATGAATCTCCGCGGGTTCACCGGCGGTGCGTAGTTGCTTGAGATGGCCGTTACAGAGTTTCCCCTTCGCGTTCTTCTCGTTGCAGACGGTCTGCGCGTTGGTGATCCTCTTTGGCACCGGCGCCGGTGTGGCGGACGCCGGTTCGCCCGAGCTTGCTTCAGAAGAAGTTGCTGTCATGGGTGTTGGTTGACTTTCATGCGTGACGACTTTTTGATTACAAGACAAATCTTACAGAGGTGATCAAATGCGCGTCAATGAAGACAAAGAGTTTTTGTAGTGTCCTAATTTCGCTTTCTCTGTGTAACCTCCGTGTCCTTTGTGTCTCTGTGGTGAGTGATTTTTGAGCGTTTATTTGCCACGGAGACACAGAGAACACAGAGGTTGCACAGAGGAGGGGTCAAACTAAGACACTACGGAAGTTTTGGTGACAGAAGTTCAAGCTTTAGTTCGTTCACTGCGAATCGCAACTGAAGGCTGAACGCTGAACCGCCATGTTATCCTGAACTGAATGCTAAACGATCTGCTGGGAGCAATCTGGCGTCGGGCGCCAAAGTCACTGCGCCGCTGGACAGTCAGAATCAGCCACCCGCGGTTCGCGGTGACCGCTGGCGCCGTTATCACTGACGCTCACGGTCGCGTGCTGTTACTCAAGCATCGCTTTCGGCCCGGCACAGGTTGGGGAATGCCCGGCGGTTTTCTCGAAGCAGGTGAACAACCCGAAGAAGCATTGCGTCGGGAATTGCGCGAAGAAGTCGGACTCGAAATCGAAAAGCTCAAATTGTTTGTTACGCGAACTTTCCAAAGGCCGAAGCAAGTCGAGATCGTTTTCACCGCGCGGGCCATGGGACGTCCTGATCAGCTCAGTTTTGAAATACAAAAGATTGCATGGTTTTCGCCGGATGATTTGCCGAAAGAACTACCGGCGGATCAGGCGCAGTTAATAAAGCGCGCGCTGAGCGATGGAGCAAGGCTGCAGGATTGATGTATGCTGTGCGACGCAAAACGCAGTGATGAGTACTGAGTGATGAGTGATGAGTTGGGAACAGGACTCCTGACCAGGCACTTTCACTCATAACTCAGCACTCATAACTCATCACTTCTTGGGAGCCTAAAATGGTTGATCTGATTCCGTCGCCGGAAAATGTAATGGAAATTCTGAAGCGCACCGGCGCTTTTCGCGAAGGCCACTTCGTTTATCCCAACGGTAAGCATTCACCACACTATTTTCAAATGCCGCTGGCTTTTCGTTACTACGACACCGCGCGCGTTCTGGCGGTCGGCTTGAGCAGAAAATTCCGTGTCGATCGCGACGTCTCGAGCCACTTGCCCAAGGTCTCGATCATTAGCCCCAGCTCAGGAGGCATTCCCGTCGCCTTCGGCGTACGCGACGCGCTCAACGCCGAGCAGATCTACTGGGCCGAGCAGGAAAATGGCAGGCGAATGTTTCGCCAGTACATTAATAAGGGCGAGGTGAATCCCTGCATTCTTGTTGACGACATAATCAGAAGCGGCCAGGCGATTGAGGAGACGGCCGAGCTCGTAAAAGAACTGGGCGCGAACGTTATCGGCTGTGGTGCAATCGTTCGGTTCACTTCTGCGCCGGACAAGGTAGGCGACGTGCCGATCCGATCGCTCGTCGAGTTTGATGCGCATATGTACGACAGCGGCGACACCTGTCACGATTGTAAGCAGAACGCGGCGGTTGAATACGTTCGGTTCTAGAAGGCTGAGGCAGAAACAACCTGCCTGCTTAGTAAACGCTCCAACACGAAAGGACGTAACATGTTTCGCCAGGACTCCGACGGCGAAGTATTTATATTGACTACCGAATTCTCCCCTGTGTCTGCTATTCCAACTGACTTCTGCGGTATTGGTATACAAGCCTTTCTCCTGGTGGAGATTCATAGGACCTGTTCATAGGTCCTATACGTGACGTCTAAAGGAGCAATATGAAACGAGTCCTGCTTGTCGTCGCCGTAATTGCGCTCTACGTATTGCACCAGGACTTTTGGTTCTGGGGAACGGCTCATCCTCTCGTTTTTGGCTTTGTTCCGATCGGCCTTTTCTATCAGGCCTGTTTTTCCGTGGCGGCATCATTGTTGATGTGGTTGCTCGTGAAATCTGCCTGGCCTGATCATCTCGAACGGGAGATTGAACAACGAAAGAACGAGGAGGGCAGCACGCGTTGATTCCTGCAATCTTCGTCTTCATCTACTTAGCAGCAGTTCTCTACATCGGTATCTTTGCCTTTCGCCAGGCCAGGGGACGCGAACGACCGGAAGACTATTTCCTGGCGAATCGCTCGCTTGGTCCTTTCGTCTTCCTCTTTTCGCTTTTCGGAACGAACATGACTGCCTTTGCGATACTTGGGTCGTCAGGTCATGCGTTCTCTAACGGCATCGTCACCTTCGGCTTGATGGCGTCTTCCTCTGGTTTAGTCATACCGCTGACAATCTTCTTAATCGGCACTCGCGTCTGGGCGCTTGGGAAGAAGTACGGCTTTATGACGCCGGTGCAGATGTTTCGCGATCGCTGGGAATGCGGACACATTGGCACGACGATTTTCGTTGTGCAGGCAGTGCTGCTCGTCCCCTACAT
>WNGB01011249.1_pt1 | contig 12286 bp, 15 predicted proteins | sample 5400681 | NCBI WGS metagenome assembly WNGB01 (sample SAMN13153367, study PRJNA577476) | soil metagenome | isolation source: 115 cm soil or saprolite under grassland replicate 2 | place: USA:California | collected 2016-06-15 | reverse complement strand
CCGTACCCATGAATTCGATCGACGCTTGTCCACGCCGCGCTATACTCCCAGCCCGGGTACTTTTGCGACGGTTGAGGCGACATGGATCCGCCAAGAACAAGCCAGCGGCGTCTGGGGTTCGGCACGGTCGTGTGGGCGCTGATCCCCGTCCTGTCGGTCGGCCTGCTGGCATTCCTCCCATTCGCGCACGCCGCGGTGAAGCTCGCGGATCGCAAGCTGCGCGATCAGGCGAGGGCCATCGTGGCGGGCGATCCGGCGCTCGCCCGCGAGCTGCGCATCGGCCGTCCCGACCTGCCGCGCCGGTTCGAGGACGGCGGCTTGATCGACGTCAACCACGTGCCGAAACAGATCCTCGTCGAACGGCTGGGCTTTTCACCAACGGAGGCCGCCAGGGTGGTCGAGACACGTGACCGCCTTGGCGGGTTCAGCAGCGCGGAAGAGGTGTGCGCGTTCGCGGAGGTCCCGGACACAACCTTCGATGCCCTTCGGGAGCGGCTGCTCTTCCTTGCCGCGGACTAAAGAGTTCGCGCACCTCGCTCGCTGCGGCCGAGGGGCGACTCGCCGTGCTCGACCCGTTCGCGCTCTCCTATCCCAGCTTCATCGCCACCGGCGACACCGTGCGCGTGTGCCGCGACCGGTGCGCCTGCGGCCTCGCCGGGCAGACGTTGCTCGGACCCATCGTGCGCGCGCGGCGATGAGCCCGGCCCACAGGTCGCGCACGCCTCGGGGCGGTGCGGCCGTAGCATGGGTCGATCACTCGCGGAGAGCTGCCATGGCACGACGGTTGCGATTGAGGCTGCCGGGCCGCCCGCAGGCACTCGGCGTGGTGGCCGCGGTCGTCCTGGTCGTCGCGCTGGTCCTCACGGGCCGTTCCCTGAATCTCGGCGGCAGCGGGCACGGCGCGCCGGCCCAGCCGGCCCGGGCCGCCACCGTCAACACCCAGGCGCCCTACCGGATCGGCACCACCGTTGACTGCCCGCCGCTCTGGCCGGTGCTGGCCATGTCCAACCACACCAGCTACCCGGCTGGCCATCCCGCCAAGCCCCCAGCGACCGCGACTCCGATCGCCTGCTACCAGACGGCCGCACAGGCGGCCGGCGCCGGCTACCCCCCGGCGCCGCTACCGGCCGGTGCGCGGGAGATCGGCGGCGTCTACCTGACGCCGACCAGCAGCGCGTTCCGGACCCGCTGCCAGCAGGTCGCCGACGTACTCGGCTTTGGGGCTGCGTGCCCTGGGCTGCTGCCCACCCTGCCGCCCGGTCTGCCGCCACCGCAGCTGTGCGAGGCGCCGGCCAGTTGCCGGCATGGGCAGCCGCTGGTGTACGCCCACCAGGGGTTCGTGGTCCCGTTCGGCTACGCCGGCGCCCCATCGGCGGGTGGCTACGGCGCGCTGGCGATCGTCGCGGCACCAACCATCGGGGAGAGCGGCCGGCTCGATCCGCGGTGCCGCGAGGAGCACCAGCTCGCCACGCTGACCACCCACGGGACTCGAGCGGTGCTGGCGGCCTGCGCGGACGATCCTCAACGGTCGTTCTTCAGCGGCAGTGTGCTGCTGCGCTGGTCCGAGCAGGGCACGTCACTGGTCGTGAGCGTGCTCGGCCACGGCGAGGTCAACCAGCGCCTGGTCGCCGCCGTGGCCGACCATCTGCGCCTGGTCCGGCCCCGGAGCTGACTCCGGGATGGCGCCGCGGGCCGTGGGTGGCGGAATCGGACCAGCGCCGGTCGCCCGTAACGGCAGGGCCGGTCCTGACCCTGTCAGAGCGCGAAGCGGTGGGGCCGGCAACAGATGCGGAAGTCGACCACGACGACCTCACTGAATCCGGCGCTGTCGATCTGCAGCCCGTAGCAGCCCGCCCCGACCCGAAGCAGGAAGGTGAGCCACCACGAGGCGCCGTCGTCGGTCTGCCCGGCCGCGGCGGGGTCGAGGACCTCGACGGCGCTCACGATGTCGTCCTCGGCTTGGAAGCGGACGGGATCGTGTGGTGCGCCGAGCCGATGGCCGCGCACGATCGCCACGCCGCCGAGGGGTTTGGGGGCGACCCAGTGCACCGAGGAGGTTCGGTCGGGCTGACCGCCGGGCTTGAGGAACAGCACGGGGTAGACCGGCCCGTCGCCGAGGGCCACGGCCTGCCGGTCGCTGTCCCAGATGTGCCGGCCGCGGGTGGGCGATGTGGCTGGGCAGGAGCCGTCGGGTGGCGGGCTGGGCAGCCGCAGAGGCCGCCCAAGCGCTCTGGGGAAGGTTCGTGGTGGCGTGGTGGGGCTGACCGCTGGGCGCGCTGGCACGGTCGACGATGTGGGGGGTGGACTGGGCGGCCGGGCTGGTGACGGCGTGGCGGTGAGGTCCAGCAGCCGCCCGGCGACGGCCAGCGCGCCCAGCGCCACCAGGACCGCAAGCCCGGTCCTCCAGCCGCGCCATCCGCGCCACTGCATCGGGCCGCCTCCTTCACGCGCCACCGTGTGCCGGTGGCATCCCACCAGCATGACCGCATGCGAACACCTCACGCCTGACGGTACCCAAGAACCGGACCCACGCTGGACGTTCCCGATCAGCCGGAGAGCAGCTTGATCAACGCATCGCTGATGGCGCCCTCGCAGACGCGGTCATAGAAGCTGTACCCGGGCATCGGGTTGCACTCGAGGCACCAGTACGTACCGTCCCGGTCGACCTTGAAATCCCAGCCCGCGAACACCAGCCCCTGCTCGGCTGTCCTGGTCACCAGAAGGCGGGCGAGGTCGGTGGGAATGTCGAGGACGGACCTCTCGGCCTCACGGTCGGACCGGTAGTCGATGGCGGCGCTGGAGAATCGGCAGGCAATCACCGAGTCGCCCACGACGTGCACGCGCACGTCGTCCCCCTCGATCATTCGCTGCACCAGCACGGGGCCTTCGCTGCTGGCGAGTCGATCCAAGTCGTCCGTGCGGATCTCCCGCGTCGTTGCCCTGACCCCGCAGATCGGCTTGACGACAGTGCGCCCGTCGGCGACGAATCTCAGCACCCGCTGGGGGTCGGCCGTGAGCAGGCTCGGTGGCACGAGCAGCCCGTTCGCGCTCAACCAGGCGTAATGAGCCGGCTTGTAGCTGTTGAGCTGGTTGCTGCCAGGCCGATTGACGACGAGGAGCTCGGCCTCGCCCGTCCAGGCGCCGAGGCCTTCCATCAGGCCGTGCCAGCGCGCGGCGTGCTGAGGCGTCCTACCCAGATAGATCGGGCGCAGATACAGGCCGGTCAGGTCGGCGAACCGAACCATTTCCGTGCCCGAGATGAAGTCGGCTGGATCCGGCGGCGTCGACAGACGCCAGTCCCCGGCGGCGCTGACGTCCATGAGATCCAGCACGGCGAACGGCACGTCGCCGAGGACGCAGCGCGTGGCGAAGTGGACCATCACAGGGTCTGCCCTGGTGCCGGCGATCCCGATCACCGGCTCACCTCGGCTGCCCGTCCGAGCCGATCGCCCATCCAGGCCGCCACCGCCTCGGCGACCTCGTCGAAGTTGGCGTCGAACCCGCCGTCCCACGCCCAGCAATCGATCCTCGCCAGCGTCCGCGCGCCGCCGTCCCTGCCGATCAGCCACCATATGGTGGCCATGTCGAGCTGATACCAGGAGGCGATGCGCCGGCTTGCCGCCAGGGTGGCGGGTGCGACGCCCGACCTGATGATCGCCCGGTCACCGACCACCCGGACCTTCACGAGGTCGGCCGAGTCGACGGCCAGACGGCGCCGGAAGGGTCCGGTCGAATCGAGGGCCGGGCCGTAGGAGCTGCGGCCGGTGGCGTAGTCATGCACCTCCAGCCGCCCGGCGTCAGTGTCGTCGTCCGGCAGCCAGGATCCGGTGAACCGCTCGGCGCGGACGGCGGCCTCGAGGTCATGGTGGCGGGCGCGGCGGACTGCCAGCGCTGGCCCGGGCGGAAGGGTGCCGCAGAGGCTGACGGCGCTCGGCCTGTTGAGAACCGGAGAGCGGGTCAGTGTCGCGATCGATCTGGCTGCGGCGAGTGTCTCCGAGGCCAGGAACTGGCCGTCCGCTGTCCTTGGCCGGTCCGCATCGCCGGGGGAGAGCCACAGCAGCGGGCGGTCAGGGTCGACGATCGGCCCTCGCCCCATCGGCTGCTCGATGCTGACCTCGGCGATCAGCTCGCCGTGCGTCCTCAGCTGCAGGTCCAACCCTGCCGCTGAGAAGGCCGACGACAGGCTCGTGGCGAACCTGGTCTGCCGCCTTGCGGAGTCGGCAACCGCGACGACCTGGGTCATGCTCGGATCACATCATCGGCCCGGTGGGGTCCGGACGTTCCGCCTCCGGCGAGGTCGTCGACGGGTCGTCGGGACCCTCAAAGATGCCCTCCTTCGGGTCATCCTTCGGCAGGTCCTTCTCGTCCCCGTCCTTGTGATCCTTGTTGTCCTTCTCGCCGTCCTTCTCGCCGTCCTTCCCGTCCTTGAAATCCTTCTCGTCCTTCTCCCCTTCGTCCTTCACCTCCTTGGTTTCCTTATCGTCCTTCTCGCCTTCATCTTTGGAGTCTTTCTGGTCCTTCTCGCCCTCGTCCTTAAATTCCTTCTGGTCCTTCTCCCCGTCCTTTTCGCCTTCGTCCTTGACGTCTTTCTGGTCCTTCTCGCCCTCGTCCTTGACCGGCTTGAGAGGCGTCAACGGGTCCGGGATCGCCTCCGCCTGGGCCACCGCCTGCTCGCGCAGGGTCTCCGCCCCGGCATCGTCCAGGCGAGCGGTGAGCCGCCCGATCACGTCGATCCGGTCTTCCTCCGAAATATAGGGGTCTGGCATCGAAGGCCTCCAAGCGCCGCGGAGTTGGGATTTTGGGGATCACCAATAGAGGACGAGCACGCCGTCGACCACGAGACCGTGGCCCTGCAAGGTGATGCGGAGGTCATCGGGCTGCACCGACGCGGTGGCCCCGATCTGGTGCAGCACGTGCCCGCTGTGCACGACGGCGCTGCCGAGGTGATAGTGGACGAGCTCGGGATCTGTCTGCCGGACGGCGGCCAGGCGAGACACGTCATCGGGATAGGTGCAGCGGGGCCAAACCCTCAGGGACGACCCGGCCGCGGGCAGCTTGATCGGCAGCGTGAACGACACGGTGCCCGACGCGTTGGCGTACAGGGGCCGGGTCAGCAGGCGCTGGTACTGCAAGTCGAAATGGACGGAAGCCCCTGGTTGGCGCGGAATACCGAGGCCGACCCAGATATGGAACCCGGGCATGGCCAGATCGTCGGCGTATCGCGTGGGCAGGCTGAGCTCCTGTTCCAGGACCTGCGCGAGCTTGCCGTGCAGGCCGGCGAACCGCTGCTTCAGCATCAGGTTCGTGCCGCGAGCCGGGTCGAAATAGGACGCGTTCGAATCGGTCGCCCGCGCAAGGTCCATATAGGCGTTGACACCCAGGGTGAAGAACAGGCCGCTCGGCGACCGCGAGGTCCAGTCATCGCGTACGTCGAGCACCGCATCGGCGACCTCGTTGCATTCGTCGGCGCTCAACACATCGATCTCGCCCAGGTTGCTGAGGCTGGAGACTCGACGCAGCATGCCCCTCCCCGATCCGGCGGACACGAGGGCAGTCGGCCTGCGGATGCCCCCTCACCTCCGCCCCAGCCCATCCGTGAGCCGCGACCACGATCATAGTGGGGCGAGAAGGCGGAAGGAAGCCACTTGCGCGGTACGTCACCGGTGAGGTGCGACCAGTCGCGGCTTCCTGGCGTCGGACCACATTCAGCGGTCGCGCGTTGGCGGGGGCGACCGGGGCCGGGGTCGCGCCGAGGCGGCTGTAGGTGACCGTGTAGGTCCACGCCGAGGCGCTGGTTCCCCAGGTCACCGCGATCTCGCGGACGATGCCGTCGGCGCCGACGGTGACCGCCGCGCGGAGGGGAGCTGCCGGGTCGACCGCCTCGTCGTGGGCCACATAGCCGAACGGGAGCACCCGGATCGGGTGGCCCTCCTTGAAGCCCGATTCCCTGGCGATCAGCCCGGCCGCCACGGTGCCGCTGCAGACGGTGGAGCCGTCGCCGAGCCGGCGCGCGGTCAGCCCGGTCATGCCGTCGATGATCCTGCGCAGGGTCACGCCGCCGACGTCCTCGCGCACGGCGGCGAGATACTCGCTGGGAGTCGTACCGCTGTCGGGGTCGATGCTGGCCGGGCTGCCGAGCTTGACCCAGCCGCCGTCGATCGGGTCGATACCGTAGAGGGCCCCGCCGACGACCAGGAACGAGCCGACCTTGCCGGGCCGCCGGGGGGCGTCACGGGCGACGGCCAGGTCCCTGTTGTGCCAGCGGATCGTGGTGCCTGCCCAGACCCTGCCGTTGTGGGTGATCCGCACGACGGCGGTACCGGAGCGCTCGGCAGAGGCCGCCGTGACGGTCGCGGCCTTCCTGACCGCGACAGCCGCGTTCCCGACGCTGGGCGACCCGACCGTCAGGAATGCGGCCACGGCAACCGCTGCCACAAGCGACACGCCGGCCGCGGAGACGCGCACCAGACGACGCCGCGGACGGGGACGGCCGCCTCGCGGCCCCGGCGCGCCGGCGTCCATGGCGACGTCCGCGGGGGTTGTGACGATCTGCGCGTGGAGCGTATCGGCGGCTGCCTCGAGCGACCGCGCGAAGCCGGCCTTGGCGCGCGGGTTGGCCCTTCGCAAGGCCTGGAAGCTGTCAGCAGCACCTCGCGATCGCGCGGACCGAGGCAGCCAAGCGCCTGGCCGCCGAGTACCTCGACGCCTCGCCGTGAGGTTGATGCGGCACGTCAGGACGTGGAGTCGAGCCACTCCTCGAACGTCGGGCCGGCGCGGGTGGCGTCCGGACCGGGCAGCAGGGCGCCCGTCCCCGATGACGCACTCCGCGCCTGCCAGGGCCTGCGCCAGACCGTCCCCGGTGATCACGTCCACGCCACCGGAACGCGACATCGCGACGACGTCGTGTCCCCCGGCCTCGAGCACGTCGACGACATGACGGCCGACCCTCCCGGTCGCCCCCGCTACCGCAATCTTCCTGCGTGCCTGCATGATTACTCGCCTCCAGAGGTCTTCGGGTCCTGTGCTCGTCACTGCTCTGACACGACGCGACCAGGGAATGTGGGCGATGGACGAGGGCGACTGGCTGGCGGAGCGGTTCGAGGCGCACCGCACCCACCCGGTCGGGCGAAGGAAGGTCACCTCGGCGATGCGTGGCACGGGCATTCTCCGCGCCGACAGCAGGGCCATCTGCGCGCGCCGCCAGGTCACCACCGAACCAGAACTCCGGCGTAGGATCCGCAACAGCCGGTTGCCTTCCTCACCGGTGATCTCCCGCACCCCGGCCCGCTCCGCCACGCCGCCTCCCTGCTGCAACTGATAATGGTTTGATGTTGATGGACGGCATTCACATCACCGGCGACGGAGGAACGGCTGTGACCATCACCTGGCCAAGGCGACGCCGCGGTTGTACGGCGCCACCGCAATCGCGGCGCGAGTCACCCACCGCCTTGGATTGGCGCGGTCGTTCAGCGCCGAACGCCGCGAGCCGATCGCACCGAGTAATCCGACCCGGTTGCGAGAGCGTTCAGTGTGGCGGCTGGAGCGGCGCCTCGACGACGGGCGGGCAGGTTCCATCGTCGTGGCCCGAGGTTTACTCTGTTGTGGAAGCGGTCGAAACAGAACGGCTCGTCGCGGCTTCCCGGCTAACGCATCGTTACATTAGGAGAGTCAAGAGCGGTGAGAGGCTTCCGCATCGTCGCAACTGGCCCGCGCTGTACCAGGCGGCAGCAGCGAGCGCTCTGGTTGCTGAGCCGGCTTCATCCGAGCCTCCAGACACAACGGACGAGGTTCCGCCGCCTCCGGCCGTTCGGGAGGCGGCTCTGTCAGAGGATTCCATCCGCAAGATTAGTCGCAGCGAGTTTGTTCCCTATAGGCGATACTGGACCATCTTTCCTCAAATTCTCCTGCTCGGCGACAGAAGAGCTGCATTCCATCCTAATAGTTGGCTACCTGTGCGCAAGATCCCGGCGCAACGAAAGGGGAACGAAAGATGAAAATCAGCATTTCCCTTTTTGTTCTGTTCACAGTTGTCATTGGAGTCATGATGTATGTGAAGCGGTTGCGTGTCGCGGCCTTTCTCGTCAGTGCAGTCTGGGGTTTCCTGCTGGCACAGACTACGGCGGCTTCCAGTGTCCAGACTTTCCTGTCAGGCATAGCTCGACTGTTTGGCGCCAGCTAATTCTGACGAGAGCATTCGTGCAGGGCGTGAGGCGCGCCGCCGCGCTCCTGGATTGCCAGGGCTCAGGCGTTCTCGTCGTTGCGGAGTGCTGCCTGGATGGCCGGTGGGACCGCGGTATGGCAAGGACCGGCGCACGAGCAATGGAGGCCTATTTGCGGACACCCACGGAGGTTTTCCCCCAGGCAACGCAAAGGGGCCTCCAGGCGCCTCTCGCGACACCCCGCATCGAGCCAGATTCTCTCGGATCTTACGGCCCGGTTGTCCAGAACGACCGGAATCCGTATCAGTACTTGAGTGTGTTGCACGACTCCTGGGTCCCGATCCGTTGCCGTCGCTCCGGCCGCCGGTTGGCATCCGCCTCGTTCAGGACTACCGCACCACGAAGGCCGGGCCAGGATTTCGGGACATGAAGTTCAGGTGTGGGGACATTGGCATCATCTATTCCCGGAACATCGCGAGCAGGATCACCGAGATGTTCCCGCAGGACCGGCAGGCGGGCATGGAAGCCGAGCGGGCCTTCATCGACCTCGGCAATGCCGATGATGACATGGTGGCGTTTATCTACAAAACGGTGGTCGTAGCTATCGACCTGTTCGTCTCCGACGCCGAGCGGGATGACGACCAGTCGGACCTCAACAGTGCCGAAGCGCGTCGGGTTCAGTTCAAGGTGGCCGGCCCGACCAATGCCGAGAACGCGCTGCGGGTCGCCGAGATCCCACAGGACGACCCGACCATGCGCAACTTGGTCGCTGTCCATGTCCCCACCCGTCGTGAGGGTCAGTACGCGATCCCGACCGCCTGCTTGACCGTGGCTGGGTCGTCCAGCATCTCGAGCATCGCGTGGGCCACATCGGCGCGGGAGATCGAGTAGCCGCGCGGCACATTCCCACCCACGGAGGTCCGGTACTTGCCCGTCAGCGGCTTGTTCACCAGCTTCGGGGGCCGCACGATCGTCCACTGCGTGGCGCTGCGCCGGATCTCCTCCTCCATCGCGGCCAGATCGGCGTACACGTCCCGCGCAACGGCACTGATGAACGGCAGCAGGATCCGGCGGTTGACAAAGCTCTCGCCTTCCGGCACCGGGCCGACCGGGACCGCGCTCACCGCCACGAAGCGCCGGACGCCGCTGGCCTCCATCGCGCGCAGAATTCCGCGCGTCGCGCTCGAGGCGACCGGACCGTCCTTGCGACCACGCGGACCGACCCCCGAGATCGCGGCATCGCTACCCTCCAGCGCGGGGCGCAGCGCCTCCGGGTCGGTCAGGCCCGGCACCGTCACCACCTCGAGCGCGGGATCGCTCACGTCGAACCGGGCCGGATCGCGGACCACCGCCGTCACCTTGTGCCCGGCGTCCAACGCCTGTCGCACGACCTGCTCGCCAATACGGCCGGTCGCTCCAAAGACCGTCACCTTCATCGTTGTCTCCCTCTCAGCTCGTCCCGGCGCGGCCGCGTATCCGCGGTCGCTTCCCCGGTCCACCATCCTCTGTATTTCAGAAGATACGAGAAGGATACTCTATGACTCTCATATGATCAATCAGACCGGCGCAGGAACCGGGCGCGCTGCCGTCGGAACCCAGGGATGGCGACCGGTGTACAGGAGGCATTGGGTCGTGACCATGGAGGCCGGGATGCGGGCGCGCAAGCGGCGGGCGCTGATGCTGACGGTCGGCGGGCTGCTGCTGGTCGCTGGGTGCACAGGCGGCGTCCCGCGGGGCCCGTCCACCGGTCCGGCCGCGCCGCCGTCAATGCCCCCCGCGCCGGCCCCGTCGGTGACGCCGTCGCCGGAGCGGGTCCTTGGCGTCGTCTGGCACGGTCAGGAAGGCGCGGAGTCGGCCGACCTGGCCTGGCTCGACGCCCTGTCGCTGCGGCCGCGGCCCGGGCGGCGGCTGCGCCTGGGCCAGAGCGGGGTGGCCTGGGCGGCGGCGCCCGATCAGTCACTGGCGTTGTTCGCCGGTCTTGGCGACAGCAATGACGGCACGCTGCTGGTGGTCGATCCGCGCCGCCTGCGCCGGCTCGGCACGATTCGGCTGCGGCAGGGGTGGGAGTGGCCGCACGCCTGGAGCTGGCTCGGGCGGTCGCGGGTGGCGTTGGCCGGCTCAGGATTCATCGAGGGACCGAACGGTCACCAGAACGCCGTGGTGGTCACGATCGTGGACCCGCTCGGCCGGCGGGTCCTCAGCCAGCGCATGATGGCCGGCGAGCTGCTGGCCAGCGGTCGCCTGCCCGACGGGCTGGTGCTGCTGCTCGGCCCACCCGATGGGATCGGCCCAGCCCGGCTGGCGGTGGTCGACGCCCACGGCGGGATCCGCTCGGTGCGCCTCCCTGAGATCGCCGCCGGCTTCAAGGGGCCGGCCGACTGGAACAGCGTCGGGGCGAGCACCCAGCGGGCACAGCCCGGGCTGGCGGTCGACGCGGCCGGCCGGCGCGCCTTCGTGGTCGCCGCTGACTCCCCGGTCGCCCAGGTCGACCTGGCCAGTCTCGGGGTCGCCTGGCACCGGCTGGAACGGCGACCCGGGCTGCTCACCCGGCTGGCCGACTGGCTCCTGCCCGCGGCCGAGGCCAAGAGCGTCCACGGACCGGTCCGCATCGCCGCCTGGCTGGGCGGCGGCCTGCTCGCGGTGTGGGGCCACGACGACACCGAGCCGGTCGTGAGCGCGTCGACCCTGGAGCGGTGGCGGCGGCCGGCAGGGCTCCAGGTGATCGACACCAACTCCTGGACAGCGGCCACCATCGATCCCAACGCCAGCGGCGCGGTGGCTGCCGCGGGCCGGCTGCTGGCCTTCGGGCGTCTGGTGGGACCGCCGTCCAGCCCGGACTCCAGCCAGGCAGCCGTGCAGGGGTACGGGCTGACGGTGTTCGGGCCGGGCGACCGCCGGCCGGTGCACCTGTTCGGCGTCCGGCAGGTCATCTGGTTGCAGGTCAACGGCAACCGCGCCTGGGTCGACCTGACCGCCTCGAAAGACTTCTTCACCAGCCCGGACCCGTTTGCCACCGACCGGTTGGTCGGGGTGGTCGACCTGGACGCCGGCCGGGTGCTCGCCCAATGGCGCGGCCGCCTCCCACAGCTACTCGTCGGCGGCTGCTGCGACGAACCGGCCGGCTGGTAACCACCCCGACCCGGCACGCACCCTCCGAAACCGCCGGGAGGCACGGGCGACCTCGACGATGTCCGGGAGGACCTCGCGGAACTGGGCACCGGCCGCGCGGTCGACGGGGAAGTTGTCCTTGCCGGCCTGCCCACCGACGGGAGGTTGGAGGACAATGCCCTCGGCATCGGGAGGTCGAGGTGACAACAGCAGCGCGTCAGCAGCCTGGGCAGGCCACGCTGGAGGAGGTGGCCGCGCTTGCCGGAGTGTCGCGCGCGACCGTTTCGCGGGTGATCAACGACAGGGCGCGGGTCTCCCAGCAGACGCGGGCGACGGTCGAGCGGGCCGTGGCGCGGCTCGGGTACGTGCCAAACCGCGCCGCGCGCAGCCTCGTCACCCGCCGCAGCGACATGATCGGGCTGGCAACCCCGGAACCGGTGGGCTGGCTGTTCGATGATCCGTTCTTCCCGCGGCTGCTTCACGGCATCACTGCCGCGCTTCCCCGCGAGCTGGAGCTGGTCGTGTTCATGCCCAAGCCGAGCCGGGACGAGACGCGGCTGGCGAGCCACCTGACCGCTGGACGCATGGACGGGGTGCTGGTGGTCTCCCATCACAGCCCGGGCGTGCTGCCGTTGGAGCTCGAACGTCGCGGCGTCCCGGTGGTGCTGTGCGGCCGGCCGCTGACCGACGCCGAGCTGTCGTGGGTCGACGCCGACAACCGGCGGGGCGGCGCGATCGCGGCGGCACACCTGATCGAGCAGGGCCGCCAGGTGCTCGCCACGGTGGCAGGGCCGCAGGACATGGCCGTCGGGCTCGACAGGCTGGCGGGTTGGCGGCAGGCGCTGGAGGCGGCGGGCCGCCCGACCGACCCAGACCTGATGCAAACCGGCGACTTCACCTACCAGGGCGCGGTCACCGCGACACAGGCGCTGCTGGAGCGGCGGCCCGACATCGACGCCCTGTTCGCCGTGTCCGAGCTGACCGCGCTGGGGGCGCTGAGCGCGCTGCGCGCCGCCGGG
>WNGB01011247.1_pt1 | contig 12288 bp, 13 predicted proteins | sample 5400681 | NCBI WGS metagenome assembly WNGB01 (sample SAMN13153367, study PRJNA577476) | soil metagenome | isolation source: 115 cm soil or saprolite under grassland replicate 2 | place: USA:California | collected 2016-06-15 | reverse complement strand
GCGCGATTGAAAACGTTGGCGCATCCTTTTTGTCGAGCGGCAGATAATCGGTGGTGTGACCGTAGCCAAGCAGTCGGGCAGTCTTGCTTCTATCGCGGCCGATTTTGTCCAGATACTTTCCGGAAACGAGAACAACCGAGGCCGCGCCATCGGTGATCTGGGAACAATCTGAAACCTTAAGCGGTGGCGCGACACTCGGGTTCTTATCAGAAACCTGCGATGCGCAATCGAGGGTGAGATCGGCGTCGCGCATTTGCGCAAGCGGATTCAGCTTGGCGTGCGCATAATTTTTCCATGCAACCAGGGCCAGGTCTGCTTCGCTCGCACCATATTTCTCGATATAAATCTGCGCAATCCGCCCGAACAATTTGGGAAACATGAAATCGCCGTACTCCGGCTTTTCATTGTGATAATCGGCAGCCGCGCCGAGCACATCCGATCCATCGAGCGACGACATCGTCTTCTGCTGTTCCGCGCCGACGACCAGCACGACGTCATAAAACCCGCCAATGATCCATTCCGCGCCGAGCAACACCGACAACGCCCCGGAAGCGCACGCCGCTTCGGTATGCATCGTTGGAATTCCACGTAATTTCGGATCGATCTCCGGAATGAAAGCTCCGAGCTGCAACTGCTTCGTAAACTGGCCCGCATTGAAATTGCCAACTGCACCTGCCTGGATTTCCGCGGGATCAATCTTCGCGTCGTCGATCGCCTTCTTGCCGGCCTCGATGATGATATGCCGGATGGTTTTCCCTTCTTTCTTCAGGTTACGCTTAAAATCGGTGCGCCCGCCGCCGAGAATGTAAACTTCGTTCATAATCGTTAGTTTAATTTAGCTGATCTTCACAGACTGTCATCCCGAGCGCAGCGAGGAACCCCCCGCAACACGCCGCCGCTGCACAAGCAAGTCTGAGTGACCAATCACCGGATGTGAGATCCTTCGCCGTTTTCGCGGCCTAGGATGACATCCTATCCACCGAAGGCGTTGATCCCCGTGATGTCGCGGCCGATGACTAGCGTATGGATGTCGTGCGTGCCCTCGTAAGTGGAGACGGTCTCAAGATTCATGAGATGGCGGATCACGGGATAGCGATCGGTGATGCCTGCGGCGCCAAGGATGTCGCGCGCCTTGCGCGCACATTCGAGTGCCATCCAAACGTTGTTCCGCTTCGCCAGCGAGATCTGCGCAGGACGCGCCGAGCCCATCTCCATCATGCGTGTGAGACGCAACGCCAGTAATTGCGCCTTGGTAATCTCCTGCACCATCCAAACAAGTTTTTGTTGGACTAATTGGAAGCCGGCAATTGGGCGGCCAAATTGTTCGCGCGATTTGGCATAAGCCAGCGCCGTTTCGTAGCAATCAATCGCTGCGCCAATCACGCCCCACGCGATACCTGCGCGCGCGTGCGAAAGACACGATAGCGCTGCGCCAAGGCTGGAAGCCCTGGGTAAACGATTCTCCGCAGGTATACGGCAGTTCTCAAACCAGCATTCCGATGTGCGCGACATGCGCAGACTAAACTTTCCCTCGATATCTTGCGCGCGAAATCCAGGCGCGTCCTTTTCCACCACGAATCCGCCCACGCGGCCAACGTCATCCTTTGCCCAAACAACTTTCACTTCCGCAATCGAAGCGTTGCCGATCCAGCATTTGCTGCCGTTCAAAATGTAATGGTCACCTTCGCGCCTGGCGTGGGTTTGCATCCCGCCGGGATCTGAACCGTGTCCGTGTTCCGTCAGCGCAAAACAACCGATAAGTTTGCCGGAGACCAATCCCGACAGCCAACGCGCCTGTTGCTCGGGTGAGCCAAAGGAATGGATCGCCTGTATCGCGAGCGCACCCTGAACAGAAGCCAGCGAGCGCAAACCGGAATCGGCCCGCTCAAGCTCTTGCATGATGAGACCGTAGGCGGTGTGGCTAAGGCCGGCATAACCGTGCCCCTTCAGATATGGCGCGTAAAAGCCCAGCGTACCCATGCGTGGAATGAGATTATCTGGGAATTTGGCCGCGCGATGGCACGGAACGATCTCAGACAAGACTTCCTCCTGCACAAAACGCCTCGCCCGATCGCGCGCTGCGCGTTCTTCCTCGGTAAGAAGCTCTTCGATTCCGTAGTAATCCAGCGAGGTCATGCCAGCGAGAGCCTGAGTCATGCGCGCCAGTTTAACGACCACACGACGCAAACACAATTCTGCCCCGCAACCTGTCCGCCTCAATAATTCGAAATCCGGGGTGCGGACCTAAAAAGGCGCTTGGCACAAGCGCCTCTACAATTATTTCCTTGTTGGCAATCCCGCGGCTTTCCAAGCTTTGAAGCCGCCGGCCATGGAGCGGACGTTTTTGTACCCCATTTTTTGCAAGCTCTCGGCAGCGAGTGCGGAGCGTCCACCTCCGCCGCAATGACAAATGATCATTGCGTCGGTGTCGGGGACTTTTTCCCCGACGTCGAGCTCAATCGTCCCGCGACTCATGTGAATCGCATCAGAGATATGTTCTTCCTCCCATTCGTCTTTCTCGCGAACATCGATAATCACCGCTTCACCGCTTTTCGATTTCGCCGCAGCTTCTGCCGGCGAAATTTCGTTGATTTTCTTCTTTGCCTCTGCGACCAACTTTTCAAAACCGCTTTGTTCTGCCATGCGACTAATTTGCCGCGGAGGACAGCGGGCGCTACAACAAAGATTTGCCCACTAAACGGGCGAAAAGACGCAAAATTTCAGAAAACAGAACAGCCCGCTTTTGGTGTTATTTGTGTGTTCGTTGGAACAATTTCTACTCGTAACGCAGCGCTTCGATGGGATCGAGCGCGGCGGCTTTGCGCGCGGGGTAGAAGCCGAAGAAAATTCCAACCGCTGCGCTGAACAAAAATGCAATGGCGACCGAACTGATTGATATCAGCGTAGGCCAATTGGCATATGCCGAGAGAACTTTCGACGCGCCGATGCCACAGATGATCCCGATCACGCCGCCGACTGAGCTCAACATGACGGCTTCGATCAAGAATTGAGTGAGAATGTCGGTGCCGTGTGCACCCACGGCCATTCGCACGCCAATTTCACGCGTCCGCTCGGTGACACTCACCAGCATAATGTTCATGATTCCGATTCCACCGACCACAAGCGACACGCCGGCGATTGCGCCCAGCAAAAGCGTCATGACACGCGAGGTAGCGGTGGCTGCCTGGGCGATTTCCTGCTGGTTGCGCACGGTGAAATCGTCATCGCGCCCGGGACGAATGTTATGCCGTTGTCGGAGCAGCGAGACGATCTGTTGCTGGGCCGCCTCGAGTTGCTGCGGGTCGGCGATTTGCACGTTGATATTGCGAAGATTGGTGCCGCCGATCACACGTTTCATCGCGCTCGTATACGGCATGATTACGATGTCGTCCTGGTCTACGCCTTGTGTGCTCAATCCCTTGGGCGTCAGCATACCGGTGATTGTGAAGGGGACCTCTTTGATTCGTAAAATCTGGCCGATCGGGTTTTCGTTTCCGTAAATCTGCGTCGCCGTGGTGCGACCGATCACGCAAACCTTGTTCGCGCTGCGAACGTCTTGCGATGTAAACGGCGCGCCATCAGCCAGCGGCCATTGTCGGATGTCGAAGTAATCCGCCGATTCCCCGTAAATGCGAGTAAACCAATTTTGATTTCCCGCTGCTACTTGCGTGGTGGAAACAACTTCCTCGCTTACCCCGATCACCCCCGGCACTTCGCGCCGGATCGCCTCGGCGTCTTCGATTTTCAACGTGCCGGCGCCGCCCCACCCGGTGCGAATGCCGCTCGAAGTGGTGCTGCCGGAGAAGATGAGGATCACATTTTGCCCGAGGCTCGCGATCTGCGATTCCACTTGAGCCTTCGCTCCGTTGCCGATCCCGACCATCGCAATGACCGCGCCAACACCGATAATGATTCCGAGAGCAGTCAGCACGGAACGCAATTTGTTTCGGCGCAAAGCGCGGAGCGCGACGTTAAATGTTGGTCCGACTCTCATGGATTCGTTAAATCGTTGAAACGTTACATCGGTACGTCGGTGCCCGGGGCGCTCAGCGGTCGCGGCGTACCATTTTGAAGGTGTGACGCAGCATCCGCGCGCTGCGAAACCAGATGATCATTCAGGATTACGCCGTCACGCATCATTACGTTGCGCTTTGCGTAACCGGCGATATCGGGTTCGTGCGTCACCATGATGATGGTAATCCCGCGCTCATTAAGTTGCTGAAAAATCGCCATGATCTCGACGCTGGTCCTGCTGTCCAGATTGCCGGTGGGCTCGTCCGCGAGCAGCACTTCCGGCTGATTAATCAACGCGCGCGCAACCGCTACGCGTTGTTGCTGGCCGCCTGAAAGCTGGCTCGGATAATGATCTTCGCGACCCGCGAGGCCAACGGATACAAGGACGCGATCGGCCTTTTCACGAAGTTCTGAGTGTGTCAGACGCTGCGGGCTGTAAACCAACGGCAACTCGACGTTTTCTCGCGCAGAAGTGCGCGGTAGCAGGTTAAAATTCTGGAACACGAAACCGATCTTGCGATTCCGGATATCGGCTAGCCGATCTCGATCGAGACGCGAGACGTCTACCCCGTCTAGAATGTAATGGCCTGTCGTGGGCCGATCGAGACAACCCAGAATATTCATGAGCGTGGATTTTCCGGAACCGCTCGCACCCATGAGCGCAACGAATTCGCCGCGCTTGATTTCCAGCGACACGCCGCGCACAGCGGGTACTTCCATTTCGCCTGTGCGATACGTCTTGTGAACGTCGATTAAACTGACGATGGCGCCGTTATTCATATCGATCTAACCTCGGCAAATGTTGTAGTCGATTCGCTCTGCGAAGCGCGACACCGAGGGGTTTGCGATGCCCGCGTCACGCGTCTCACGGGGACGCGGTTACAGCAGTCCGCGGGCCAAACGAACTTTCTTTCCATGATAATTATGGAAACCGTCGCGGCCCACCGCCAAAAGGATTCGTCGCAGGCGATGGTGCGCCCATCGCTGAACCAAGCTCGGCTGTGACGACGCGGTCGCCATCCTTCAGGCCGTCAACGACTTCGGTCATGATGCCGTCGCTAATCCCTGTTTTGATCTGCCTCGGCTCCGGGCGACTGGCGCCAGATGGCAAGACATAGACTGTGCGCTGAGCACTCTCGGGCGGACCGCCGCTGCGTCCGCCGGCAGGTCGTCCCGTGCGACTTGTGCCCGTTCTTTTTGTCTCAACCGGTGTCGCGTCCGGCGGACGATAGCGGAGTGCAGCATTCTTGATCTGCAAGACGTCGTCTTTGTGCGCAACGATAATTGAGACGTTCGCCGTCATTCCCGGTTTCAATTTCAGATCCGGGTTACTCACTCCGATCACGGTGTCGTAAGTGACCACGTTTTGAACTGTAATCGGCGCGTTCCGCACCTGGACAACCTTTCCATGAAACGTCTCCATGGGAAAAGCGTCCACAGTGAAATCGACATTTTGATCGATCTTAACAACGCCGACATCCGCTTCGGCCACATTCGCGTCGATCTGCATTTTGGCGAGATCGTTCGCAATCGCAAAGATGACCGGCGCCTGCAAACTGGCCGCGACCGTCTGACCAACATCGACACTGCGCGAAATAACAACGCCATCAATAGGCGACGTAATTGTGCAATGATCGAGATCGGCTCGTGCTTTATCGAGCGCGCCCTGCTTGATCTTCACGGTTGCCTCGGATTGGTGAAGGGCCGCCGTCGCTTGATCGACGTCAGCCTGCGACGAAGTCTTCTTCGCAAACAATTCCTGTGTCCGTTTGGCATTTACTTTTGCGAGCTCAAGGGTGGCCTGGGCGTTTGCCAAATCCCCCTCCGCCTGAGTGACAGTCGCCTGAAAAAGCGCCGGATCGATTTGGGCGACTACCTGGCCGGCTTTTACCTGGGAATTATAATCCACAAACAATTTCGCGATATTTCCTGAAACCTGGCTGCCTACCTGCACGTTAACGACCGGATTGAGTGTGCCGGTTGCCGTAACCGCCTGGGTAATGGGACCGCCCGTGATCGTTGCTGTCTGATAGCTTGCAGCGCCGCCGTTGCTACAGTGGCGGACAACCGCTGCGACAACTAGCAGGCCAACAATCACGGGAAGCCATGACACAAAACGTTTCATGGGGATCACGCTTCACCTGGCTGGCCAGGCGTGTCATCCCATACCGCGAAGACGGTGAGGGACCTCGCAGCATGCCGCTGATCACGCAAGATAGTTTGTGTGGCGCTGGGCCGCTCGAGGGGTCCCTCCCTTCGTTCGGGATGACAACACGGATAGTTCATCTGTTTGATAGATGGCACGCAACTATATGTTAAGACTGACAACTACGATGCGGCGTTACATCGAAATCTACTCCATCATGCTGCGCAACTCGCTCATTCGCGAGCTGAGTTTCAAGGCAAACTTCCTGTTATGGATGATCGTGGAGGTCCTCTGGTTCTGTGGGCAAATTGTTTTTTTCAGCATCATCTTTGGCAATGTCGATCGTATTGGTGACTGGACAAAATGGGAGGTCGTGCTCCTCATCGGCACGCACCAAATGATTGCCCAGCTTTTTCAGGCATTCTTTTTTGTTAACGTCGCGAACATTCCGGAACTGGTGCGCACGGGAAAATTGGATTCGTTGCTGGTTCTACCTATCGACAGCCAGTTTGCTGTTTCTACGAAACAGTTCAGCCTCGACAGCATCGTCAACGCTGCACTGGGCGGCTTGGTTGTTTGCGTAGCGCTTTCGCGTCTTAATATCGTGCCGAATTTGACGTCGATTTGTCTTTATCTGATTGCGATTGGATTTGGTATCGCCGTACACTATTCCATCATGCTTGGGCTGGCCGGGGCTAGTTTCTGGATCGTCCGCGCCCAGGGGCTGGTGTACGGCTACTTTAATTTCCTGAACATCGCCCGTTATCCAGACGCTATCTTTCCCTGGCTGTTCCGCTTGATTTTCGGCTGGATTATCCCAGTCGTCATCATCGCAAACATCCCAGCCCGCTTGTTGATCAAATCGCTCGGACAGCCCTGGTGGTTGATGCTGCATCTTGTCACTGCCTCGACCATTGTTTTCCTCCTGTCGCGCGCCTTCTGGAAATTTGCCCTGAACCGTTACTCCAGCGCGAGCTCGTAACACAGCCATCCTAGCCGTCTCGTCAGGCGGGCGTCCTGCCAGCAAAACCATAGTGCAGGCTGGCAGCCTGCACGACGAAACGGGCACAGATGCCTGTAGTACAAAATCTCCGCTTGCGCCGTCGGAGAAATGTTCTTAATTAAGCGTCCGTTTTTCCGGTGCTACTCGATTAGAAGGCGCTTTCAACGCTATGGCAAAACCAACGAAAAAGAAGAACTCTGCGAAGAAACCTGCTACGCGTAAGGCGCGACCAGCACGCAAGGAGAACGTCAAGCGGCCGGTCTCGAAAAAGGTCACGAAGACGACAAAAGGCAGAAAGAGTGGGTCTTCCAAATCCAAAAAAACAACGATTGAATCTCCGGCAGTCTTGCTAGGTATGAACCATCGCGAAAGAAGGCTCGATCCGTTCACGCGGAAGCAGAAAGAGAACCTCCTTCAGCTTCGGGACGCCATGGTCGATTCCATGGCCGGGGTTGCCCAGGACACGCTGCGCTCACGTGCTGAGGGCAGCGAGGCGTCCGCTTTTGGAATGCATCAGGCCGACGCCGGATCGGACGCGTACGACCGCGATTTCGCATTGAGCTTGCTCTCGCAGGAACAGGACGCGCTTTACGAAATCGATCAGGCGCTCAGGCGCATTGAATTGGGAACCTACGGAAAGTGCGAGATGTCGGGCAAACCAATCCCACATGCACGGCTGGAAGCCATCCCATTCGCGCGCTTCACCGTTGAATGCCAATCGCAGTTGGAAAAGCAAAATAAGGCGTCGCGGGTTCGTCAATCTGTTACATCTCTATTCGGTTTGACCGAGGAAGAAGGCGGCGAGGCTGAGGAAGAAGAAGCCACGCCGGCGGAAGTGAAGGAGTAACGGACAAATGGCGCAGGAAATTGTGACGCTGGAATGCACGGAGGCCAAGGCTTTGGGTAAGCCTGTCTCCCGTTATATGACCACGCGTAACAAGAAAAGCCCGCGCACACCCAATCGGCTCGAGAAAAAGAAATACAATCCGTTCTTAAGACGGCATACGTTGCACCGCGAAACCAAATGATAGGTCCTAAAACTGCCAAACGCCGTTCCGCCTTCCGCCGGGCCAATCGCGCCATGCCGCGGCGGCGAATTGACATTGCCATTGAGGCTATCGATTACAAAAACCCCGATCTCCTGAAGAAATTCGTCACAGAGAGCGGCAAAATTCTTCCACGCCGCGTCACCGGTATGCCGGCGCATCTGCATCGCAAAATCACACGCGAGATCAAGCGCAGTCGCTCTGTGCTGTTGATGAAGTAGCCCGTTCTGAGGACTGTGCATTGCGGCAGTGCGCCTTGCCGCATTGATCTCATCTGCGCTGGTCTCCATGTGACCAATGAGGCGAATGAGACTTATGCACTCACGCTCGTCGAGTTTTTTCGCCTTGCTCGATCAGCTTCCAGAATTCGCGGGTCTCGCCCAGTTGGGCGTCTTCGGACACGGGCAGTTTGCTTCGGAAAAGGAAATCGCGAAACGTGTTCTTGTGTAAAACGCGATGGACCCTGATGCCTTCGTCAGTCTTGGCGAAATAAATGCGATAGTCTTTCGCACGATAGCGAAATAGCTTTTTCCCTTTGCGCTGGATTACTCCAAACCGTTCCGAATCGAGGTGGTCGAGGTCCTCGGGTAAAATTTGGAACTCCGCGAGCAACTCAAGCTGCAATTTCTTCGGGAGCGCCGATATCTCGGCGGCGCTTAATTCGTTGAAGATGATCTGGAACATGATGCTGGTTTGAACGATTAAAGCGTTGAAGCGAGCTGCCGCGGCTTTGATCCGCTTTAACGTTTCAACACTTCAGCGCTTCAACGATCCTCAAACATAAACTCGCCGCACGCGCGCGCCAATTCGTGTCGTAATTTCCCATGGAATCGTTCCAGCCGCCCTGGCCAGTTCCACGCAGGAAATTTCCTCGTTCCCATCGCATCCCATCAAAACAACCTCGTCGCCCACTTGTGCGTTATTGATCTTGCTAACATCGATCATCATCAAATCCATCGTCACACGGCCGAGAATGGCGCAACGCTGTCCCCGAACCAGGACGGCGGCGTCACGATTGGAAAGGTGCCATGGATATCCATCGGCGTAACCAGATGACAACGTTGCGACCCGCATTTTCCGAGGAGCGATAAATGTGCGGCCATAGCTGATAGAACTTCCCTTCGGCATGTCGCGCACCAGACAAATACGCGTTTTCCATGTCATTACCGGTTTGAGGAGGTTCTGAAATTCCGAAAGTGGCGAAATCCCGTAAAGCACGATCCCGGCGCGCACCATATCGAAGACTCCTGCGGGCTCAGCGAAAGCGAGCACCCCTGCGCTTTGAAGCACATGCGCTTTATAATCGATTGGAACCGCGGCGCGAAATTGCTTCATGATTTCGCCAAAACGCAAAAGCTGATCGCGCGTGTAATCCGCATCCTCACCAGACATCGGCAAATGAGTCGAAACGCTGTGAATCCTGATATTCGGAAATGCGGAGACTTTCTTGAGAACGTCCGAGGCTTCGCCTTCCGGAACCCCCATGCGGCCCATGCCCGTATCAATCTTGAAATTCACGGCTACGGGCGAGCGGTGCGCTACCCGATTGAAATCTTCTGCTTCTTCGAGCGCAGAAATTGTGGGAATGAAACCGCGCTCGGCGATTGTCGATCTCTCCCCCGGCAGGGCGGGACCAAGAATAACGATCGGATGGGAGAAAGATTCCCGAAGTGCCAGTGCCTCTTCCAGATTGGCGACGCCAAAAAGTTGCACCTCATCCGCGAGGGTTTCCGCTACGCCGATTAAACCGTGCCCGTACGCATTCGCTTTCACCACAGCGACGATCTCTGCGGAACCGACGCGTTCCCGCACGATTTTCGCATTGTGGCGCAACGCGCTCCGATCGATCTCGGCCCAGCAACGATAAGTTTGCTTCATTTCGGCATGGTGATGTGCGGCTCGCGCAAGTAAATTGGTTCGAGCGGCGGCAAAGAAAAGCTGCGCTGCGGTTCTCGCGCAAGTCTTGCGAGCACAAGAGCGGATGGGAAGCGAACTACGGCGCGCTCAAATTGCGGGAGCGAATCCGAGGTGAAAACTGGTGTTGCGATCTCAATAGCGTCGAGTTTCGATCTCAGCTCGGACTCCGAAAAAAGCGTTGGACCTTGAACCAGGTTATTCGCGCGGATACGCGCAAAGAAAAAAGATTTTCTGCGAGCATCACCGATCACGGAGTATTCCTGCGCGTTAGACTCCATTGCGCAAATTGATGAAAAACCGATCAGGCGCGCGCCGGAAGAAACCATTCCGATTGCAGCTGAAATTGCGATGCGAGTCCCCGCGTAGGAGCCGGGACCAAGCCCGACGATAATTGTGTCTGGGGGCCCAAGTTTTTTCGTTACATCGGCAAGATTTTCAAAGAAGGCACCAGAATTTTTCCGGTCGTTCGGCCAGTCACGACTGAGACCGGCACCGTCTTCATCCAACCACGCCAGACTGCCGCGCGCTGTGGAAACTTCCAGCGCAAGAATTTTCACGTTCCTTGGAAAGTAATGGCGCGCTGGTTCTCCGATTTTATCTCAAAAAGAATCCAGCGCGCGTGTTCGGGAATGAATTCCGGGAAGCGATCTGCCCATTCGATCACCGAAACTCCGTCGCCAAAAAAATAGTCGTCGAGGCCAAGCCGCCCGAGGGACTGGCGATTCTCGACGCGAAAAAAATCAAAATGATAAACAGGCAATCGCCCATCCCGATATTCGTGCACAATCGTAAACGTAGGGCTGAAAACGGCAGCGTTGCTTCCCATGCCGGTCACGAAGCCTTTAGTGAACAGAGTTTTGCCGCTTCCCAGTTCGCCCTGCAAGGCCAAAACCGATCCCCCTCTTGCATCCTCTGCAAGTCGCTGTCCGACTGCTTCGGTCTCAGGCGGGCTGTTGGAAATGAACGTAGCCACCTTTTAATTGCGGATTGCCGATTGCCGACTGCGGATTCAAGCGACCGATGCGCGTGAGCGGCAACTTCCGGAATTTCTTTGGCCATTCCCGCTCCAGGCGGGTTCTTTCACGCGGCGAAATGGCAAACAGCAATTCGTAATCTTCGCCTTCTGAAATTGCGTTATCGATCTTCGCGCCACGGGCAAGCGGCAGGTTCTCCATTTCGATGGTAAATCCAACCCGGCTCGCCTTTGCAAGTCGCGGAAGATCGGCTCCCAACCCGTCGCTTAGATCCATCATTGCGTGGACAGGAAAATTTCTTGTGAGCCAGCGCGACTCGACAATCCGCGGAATGAATTGCAAATGCTTTTTTTTTACGGCGCCACCCAGTCGGCCGGTGACAAACAAATCATCGCCCGCTTTGCCGCCTCGGCGCGATACGCAGCGTTTTCTTTCAACAAAGCCAACCACGCTAATCGAAATCGCCACGGGTCCGGATGTGCCGCTCATTTCGCCGCCAACTATGCTGACTTTAAACCGCTTCGCGGCCCGGCCCAGTCCGCGATAAAGCTGCTCCACCCATTCGAGGTTCGTTTGCTCCGGAGTAATGAGAGTGATCAGCGCAGATTGAGGCACGGCCGACGTTGCAGCGAAATCGCTGAGCGGACGCATCATCGCTTTCCAGCCGACGTCGAGCGCGCTCGCCGTCGGCAAGAAATGCACGCCTGCGACAACGCAATCGGTCTTGAGTACAAGAAGGTTTCGGTGATCGCGGGTTTCCACCACGGCGCAATCATCACCGGGGCCGTTGACGACCTCTTTTCCGAGCGAAAGACGAGACAAAAGTCGGTCCAGCAGCCGGTCTTCGCCGATGTCGCGCAATTTCATGGCGGAGTGATCTCTGGAACGCCAGTAGAGCTCACGGAGGACTGGAGACTGCCGCTCCTTGGAAGCGTCATGGAGAAAAGATCTCCGGAAATGCAAGAGCGGTAAGAGTGAGCGAATTGAAGAGCGAATGCATTGTCATGGCGACAAGAATGGAACCGCTCCATTCGTATGCAATCGCGAAACAACTTCCCAGGACGAACAGTGGCGCAAATGAAGGCAAGTGCGCGTGCGCTGCGGCGAACAGCAGTGCGCTGAATGTGACGCCCAGAAGGCGGCCGAAATAGCGCTTGAGTACACCGTAAATGAAAAATCGAAAAAGAA
>WNGB01011243.1_pt1 | contig 12289 bp, 11 predicted proteins | sample 5400681 | NCBI WGS metagenome assembly WNGB01 (sample SAMN13153367, study PRJNA577476) | soil metagenome | isolation source: 115 cm soil or saprolite under grassland replicate 2 | place: USA:California | collected 2016-06-15 | reverse complement strand
CCGTCGAATGGGCCTACGACCAGCGGCGCTACCGCATCATCGCCCTGATCCGCCACGTCATCGAAACCGCCACCGGACAACCACCACGAGCCCAGATCTGGCCGCCAACCTGGTACCGTCGCAACGACGGCCGAACCCTAAACCAAATCGCCGACCCACTCCCATAGCCTCAACCGAACCTGAACGCGCCGGCATCATCAGAGGGTCCACGCGGTCCGCGGCAGGGGCGCAGTGCCGCTTCGCGGCTTCTAAATACTGGTGCCACGGCCGGCGCGAGGACGAGCGAGACCGTGCGCACGGCCGTGTGTGAACGTTGGACGTGAGCCGCTGTATCCGGCGGGCTTGGTGCAGGTGCAGGGTGGACGGGATCGTCTGGCCGTGGACTTCCGTCGGGTGGGTGGCTCGCGGCTAGTCGGGCGGTGCCGGCCGCCGGGTTTCGCGCGGTGACCGGTGATCCAGTTGAGGGTGTCAGTGGGGAAGGCTTGATCGTCATCGGCGCTGCGGCTGACCGGGTGTCGGCGGTGTACCGGCCGGTCGTGGCCGACTGCACTGCGGCACTGGAGAAGGCCTTCGGTGGCCGGCTGCATTGGTTGTACTTGTACGGCGGCGCACCACCCGCAGTGGGCCGGCGTCGCCCACCTCGCGGTCGGCCGGTGCGCCGAGCCCGGCACGCCGGCCGTCGAAGACGTCCACCACCTGCTGGACCTTGGCGACTGGTTGGCTACCCGCCGATGACCGAACCAGGCCCGCAGGACCGCAACCGGCACCAGATCCGCCGTTTGATCCCGGTCCCATCCGCCGTCGCCGCACGATGCTGCACGCGAACAACCGTCACGGCCCGCGGCCAGATCCAGGCCCTTCCTGAGTCGGGCGCCCTGGCCTCGGGCATCTCGTCGCAGCGGAGCGTGCTCAATGATCCGCGGCCATGATCGCGAATCGGCGTCCGCACTTGACCGGGCACCAACCGAGTGGCCGCTTGTCGCGCGGTGCGGTCGGTGTTGCTTTCGTCCGCACATGTCACCCGCTGTCGTACTCGTCGTGGCGACGGAACCAGTTGAGAGGGGCGTCGGGGGTGCGTGCCTCGTTGCGCCCTCGCGGTGCCCGGTCGAGCCACTGGTACATGCCCCAGAGACCGTCGAGCCCGCGTGCATAGGTCGAGTAGGTGTGGTAGACCACGCCGTCGTCGAGCGCGAACGCGCTCATCCCGGGAGCCTCCTGTGTGTAGGTCGCCCAGTCGGTGCCGGTCGTGGCCGCCCACTCGGCGAGCGGCCGCTGGTCGCCGGCCTGCGCAGACGACCTCAAGTCGAACGTGCGGAAGTTGTACTCGCCGACTCCGGACTGCTGCTGCTCCTGGCTGTAGCCGGCCTGGAAGTGGTGGTTGAAGTCGCTGCGGTATGACGACGCCCACGGGAAGCTCCACCCCATCCGCCGCTTGTACGCCTGCAGTTTCGGCAGCGGAGCCCGCGACACCGCCCAGAGCATCACGTCATGGTTGGCCAGGTGGACGGCGAACCCGTTGAAGCCGTCCGCGATCGCCGAGCAGGCCGGACAGCCGGCCGTGTACTCGGGCCCGAACATGAAGTGGTAGACGAGCAGTTGCGAACGCCCGCTGAACAGATCGGCGAGGGACGCGGCGCCCTGGTCGGTGTCGAAGACGTACTCGGTGTCGATGCGAACCCACGGGAGCTGCTGCCGCCACCGGGCGAGTTCGTCGCTGCGGCGGGTCAGCTCCTTCTCGGCCTCGAGCAGCTCCAGCCGCGCCGCAAGCCACTCGTCACGGGTACCGACCTGGTGATCGGTCATTGTTACTCCCTTCTTGTGCTCACGTCTCACATCGGTGCCGTGAATCCGGGCACCGACATGGGCGCGATGAGGATCAGGAATCCCAGTCCGACCATCGCCACCGCCAGCGGCACATCGATGGCAGCTTTCCCGGGCAGCAGCTTCTGGGCGAGGACGACGACGGCGATCACCGACATCCAGGTGACGCTCATGACGCCCAGCGCCAGCAGCATCAGCATCAGTCCGATGCTCGAGCCGACGCAGCAGAGCCCGAACTCGAACCCAGAACGGACGCTCTGCCGGCAGCGCCGGCGGAAGTGCCGCTTGAGCGGCGTGAACTCATAGACACCTGCCGCGACCGCGACCGCGCCGGCGACGAAAAACCCGTGCGGCCGGTACACCGCATACACCGCGACGCCCACGACCGTCCAGACCGCAAGGTACGACCCGACGAACAGCGGTACGGCGCGCACACGACCGCTGGCATGCGCGCCCCGCAAGACCGCCGGGGCCGCGCCCGGCAGCATCATCGCCGCCATCATCGACACCCACACGGCGATGAAGAACCCGAACGAACCGAGCCCGGTGGCAGCGCCCATGTCGTCCATTCCGTTCATCTGCCGGACCGCGACGACCCAGGATGCGGCGGCCAGCCCGAGCGTCGCCGTCAGCGCGGCCGCCGCCGCGGCCGTGCTACCTCTCGTCACCGCGGCGGGGCATAGGGCCGGCGTCGTATCCGTCCGGTGCCGGACCGCGGCGGTGCCGCCCCCGATCTGTCTGGAACCGCATCCTCGAATGTTGCTGATCGCGTCGAGGGCTTCCGTCGGGTTCGTGTCCACGGCGAAAGCGGAGCTGGATCGGTGATCAGGCATGGTGCCCTCGGGCTTCCTCGAATGGGGTTGTGGTGGGCTCGCGAGCGGACCGGTCGAGGTGCTTGGTCAACGCCTCGAGCGGGCGGTCCCAGTCGCGGGCCAGCGCGGCCAGGAACTGCTGGGCCACCTGCATCGGCGCCGAACGAAGCCGGTAGCGCACCCGGCGCCGCTCGCCCGGTTCGGCGCTCACCAGGCCGACCTCGGCCAGCAGGGCCAGGTGTTTGGCGATCGCCTGCCGGGTGACCGGCAGGCGATCGGCCAGATCCGTGGCCGTGGCCGGGCCCGCTGCGGCCAGCGCGGCCAGGATGGCGCGGCGGGTCGGATCGGCCAGCGCAGCAAAGACCCGCTCGGCGATCGCCTCAATCTCAGGCGGCATCGAGGTAGCTGACCAGTTCGCCCAGCTCGCCCGCCCACCCCTTGGTGTTGCCGTCGTACGCCGTGCGGTAGGCCTCGTCCGGCAGCTGGGCGAAGCCGCTCTCGACGACCGTGAGCCGCGTGCCGGCGCCGACCGGTTCGAGGGTGAACTCGACGTAGGTACGGCGCGGATCGTCCTTGGGCAGCCCGTAGATCTGCCAGGTGAACCCGAACACCGTCGGCTCCTCCACCCGTTCTACCCGCATGTCGACCGTGAACCCGTCGGTCCAGCTCATCCGGGCCGACCCACCCGGGCGCAGGTCGATCATCGCCTCGTTGCCGAACCAGGCGGCCAGCCCCCCGGCCGTGGTCAGCGCCGCCCACACCTCGCCCGGCGGGTGAGCGAGCTCCACCCTCCGCTCGATGCGATCAGGAAAACCCATGACGCCTCCACCGTAGCAACCGATCGGTTGCTACCATATGGCAACCAGCTGGTTGCGTCAACAGCGCTGGTCGACAGGTCGCCCGTGCTGCGCCCAACCCCCCACGGCCGGCTCCTCCCACCGGCCACTTCCCGGACCCGCGGCTCAGACGCTGCCGGCACCCGCCGCCCGCTCGAACCCCACCGGGCCCGGCAGCTGCGACACCGCGCCGACGCGCCCGAGGCGTGAACGGCAGCGCCCTACGGAACGACGTTGACGCCGACCAAGCGTCGGCGCACCCTGCCCGCGGCCGAGACCGGCCGTTGACACAGAGGGGAGCCATGGTCGCGCGGTAGCGCGCTCCGCGGCATGTGAGTGAATCGGGCCAGTGGTCGGGCGGAGGCTCGCACCGTCGCTGGCCGGCGAACTCCGGCTTCGTTCATTCCCTGGTGACAACCGCTGGCTGCTACGGGGAGACCAAGAACTGGCCATGGATCGGGTGTCGGGGTTCCGGACGAGGCCTGCGGGAAGGCAGATCTGAGGCCGACGGGTGCGGGTTCACGGGTGTTGAACGGCAGCGCGAGTTCCGGCTTGCCCCGGTGGCGGGTTGATGTCGGCAGGCGGGACGGCGTGGGGGTCATCGAGCGGTGGTGGAATCCGCGGCCGAGTGGGTAGATCGCCGCCCCGGGTCGGGACAGGCCGCCGACTCCAGGGCGACGCCGACCGCTGTGTCAGGGCTCAGCGTTAACGGAGGAGTGGTTCGTCGTTCGTGTCCAGCGGGTGTGGTCCACTATGGTGCCGGGGCGGGTGGTTTGGAGAGTTCGGAGGGGTGGATGGGGTCGTCGGGGCCGTCTCGGATGGATGCTGGGGGGCGGGCCGGCGCTGGTGGCTTTGACTACCAGCACCGGGTGGCCGCGTGGTTCGCCGTTCGGGTGCTTGCCGGCGCGGCCGCTCCTTCGGTTGTTGAGTTGTGGGCGGGGAGTCTCAGTCGGGTTGATTGTGAGACCGGGGAGCCGGTCGATGACGCCCGGGTTGTTCCTGTTCAAGGTCCAGTTCTGGTTGTGCAGGCCAAACGAACGATCACTCTGTCGGGTACGGCTGGCAGTGAGCTGGCGAAGACGATGGACCAGTTCGTCAGCCAGCATCTGCTCGATGGTCACACTAGGGACCGGCTTGTCCTTGTGATCGGCCCGGACGGGAGCGGGCGGGTGAGGAGGGATCTGGCTGCGGTGCTGCGCAAGGTTCGGGGGGCAGGCGAGGGTACGGCGGTGGAGGATCTTCCGTTCAGCGGAGCCGAGACACGCGCCTACCGGATCCTGGCGGGGCATGTGGATCGGGCCTGGTTGGCGCGTAACGGCGGGACGCCGAGCGACGGCGAGCGGCGTCGCCTTCTCCGGCAGTGTTACGTGCTTGTCCTGGATGTTGAACCCGACGGCGTTGATGAACGAGAAGCCCGCCAACTGCTCCGCACCGCGGTGGTCGCCGATCCGCAGCGCGCGGATTCGGCCTGGCAGGCGATCCTGGAGCGCTATGCACGGCTCGCCGCGGACGGCTCGGGCGCCGACCAACGACAGCTACAGGAGATGCTTACCTCGCGCGGCGTCGCGCTCCGAACTGTCCTCGATTACCACCCGGATGTTGCCCGCCTGGCGGCCGCGACCGGGAATGCGCTCGGGAGCCTGGAGGCATCACTCACCACCATTCCGGGTCCCGGGCGGCAGCGCATCGCTGTACGACGCTCCTCGGTGGAGGCGTTGGTTCAGCGGGGCCAGGACGAGTCGTTCCTCCTCGTCGGCGAGCCCGGTATCGGCAAGACCGTTGCCATGCATGACCTAGCCAAGCGTGCGACACAGGGAAGCAAGCCGGTGCTGTTCCTACCGGTGGGAACCATCGCTGGGGCCAGTCTCGGCGAACTGCGAAACGAACTCGGGCTGCAGCACGACCTGATCGAGGTGCTCGAGCAGTGGTCGCCGGGCACTGGTGGCATCGTGGTCATCGACGCGTTGGACGCGGCCCGCAATGATCCCCAAGCGGACCTGTGGCGATCGGTCATAGACGCGGTCCGCGTCCGGTTCCCGAGCTGGCGGGTCGTCGCATCCGTGCGCACCTGGGATTTGAACCACTCGCCCCGTCTGAACGCGCAGTTCGCCGGCCATGTGATCCACCTGGACGACCTCGAAGACGGAGAACTTGCCCAGGTGGCCGCCGCGTGGCCCGAACTCGGAGTCCTGCTGCACACGGCGCCGGAGGACCTCCTCACGCTTCTTCGTAACCCGTTCAACCTCCGGTTGGCCGCCGAGCTGCTCCTGAGCGGCACCCCCGTGGGGGAACTGCGGCAGGTTCGTGACCGGCTGGAGTTGCTGCACCGTTACTGGGAACAGCGGGTCAGCGACCAACCCGGTGGATACGCCCGCCATGAACTCCTCACACGGGTGTGTGACTACGCCGTTCGGCATCGAGTACTGACGGTTCCGGTGAGCCAGATTCTGACCGGAGACACCGCCGCGGCCGAGCACCTTGAGGTGCTGCTGTCCCGGTCCGTGCTCGCCGAGTCCGCTGCACTGCCAGGCGGTCCGGCTACCGGGCCGGTGCGGTTCGCCCACCATGTGCTCTTTGACTACGCCGTCGCCGTCACCATCTTCGCGGCGATCACGACCGCCCTTCAGGTGCGGCTGCGCGACGACCCTGACCTGGTGTTGTTCGCCCGTCCGAGCATCGACATGCACCTGGAGCGGCTGTGGGCCGCGGGCCCGAGCGGCTTCTTCGAGGTGGGCTTGGCCATCGTGGCGGACCCGGCGCTGCCTCGTCTCGCCACCGTGGCCGTCGCCGAGGCGGCTGCGCGTAGGACGGTACGGGCCGCGGACCTCGAGGCGCTTCTTGACCCGATCATCGCGGGCAACGCGTCCCCGGGGGCGGAGCGCCTTCTCAGGTACCTCGCCGTCGCGGTCGTCATCGACCGAGACGACGCTGTACAGCCCGATCCGGGCGTCTGGCCGGCCGTCGCGGAGCGGCTGTCAGCGAACACCGCCGCGACCGAGCTGCCGCTGCGTCTCCTGCTCGGCAGTCTCCTCCAGCGGCGAGGCCAGCTCGACCCGGCGGATCTGGCACGGTGCGGGCTCGCGGCACGCAGACTCCTGGACCACCACTGGACGCTGCCGCCGGCTGCGACAACACGGTTCGCGATCGAGGCCGTCATCGCCACCGCCGACAGCGACCCAGCTGCCACCGAAGCCCTCCTGCGTCGAGCCCTGCAGAGTGAGCAGATGACCGGCCGCGCGTACAACGACCTGCGCTGGCTGACCCAGGGCGTTCCCCAGCTTGTCGGCACTGTTCCGGGACTGGTCGAGGAACTCTACGTGGTGGCGATGGCGTATGAGGAGACCTCAACCGAACCAACGCCGCTACCACTTGGCCGCATCCTGCCGATGTCCTCCACCCGCCGCCAGGACGTCGACGGCGCCCGGTTGGACCTGGTACGCCACTATGCGACCTTCCTTGAACGCAGTCCCCACGCCGCCGTAGCCGCCCTCGCGAGGCTGATCGGCGGCGAGGACGGCGATGCTCGCATCTTCCAGGCGATCGTGCAGGGCTCCTCCGTGTCCATTGCCCGGGACGGCTCCCACGTCTGGGACTGTCGAGATCTCGCCAACGGGCACGACACCCTCAGCCTCCTCAACACCTTCGAAGACCACCTTGCCGACCACGCGCGCGAGCCGCTCATGGCCGCGGTCTTCGACGCTCTCGCCGCCGAGCCCCGGCCCGCGGCAGTGTGGAGACGGGTCCTCGCTGCTGGTGCCCGCAACCCGCTCGTCGCGGACCGCCTCCTACCGCTGGATGAGACCTTCACGCAGCTCCTGGACCTCGACCTCGAGGACCCCCTCGCCCAACTGATCGCGGCTCGTTATCCCGAGCGGCCCGTAGCGGAGCGGGCGCGACTGGAAACCGCGATCACCGCGCTGAAGCCGGAACCCGGCGACGACGGTTCGCTGGAATGGTCTCGAGCCGATCGACGGTACCGCGGGTTCCTCTACGCGCTCGATCCAGCGGCGATCGTCAATCCGGACGTTGCCGCAGAACTCGCCGCGACGACACCGCCGCCCCCCCGCCTGCCCCATGTGATCGGCGCAGGTGAACCATATCCGGGCGCCGAACGGAACGAGGGCGCGCTGCACAATGACGTCGACCGTGCGATCTGGCCACTCGTGGAGCCTGTCAAGCAGTTCACCGACTCGCACCTCAACGACGTGCCCTCGCTGGAAGCGGTCGAGCACAGCCTGTCCGAGGTACTGGGGCTCCGCGAGGCGCTGAACACCCGCGATGTGTCGCCCGAGTCGCGTGAACTCGCGGACACCGCGGTGGCCGGCGCCGTCGAAAGGTGGACCCGCCGGACAGACCTGCCAGCCGAAGCGCTCACCGTCGCCAGCACCGTACTGCTCGACCTACGTTCCCACCCGCTGCCAACGCCCACCGCAGACGCAGACGCAGAAACCGGCGGGATCACATTCATCCCGTCCGGGCCGCGGAGCGACGTCGCACGCGGCCTGCTCCAACTCGTACGGCACCCCGGCACCTACCAACCGCAGATCCTCGCCGCCATCCAGGCACTGGCCGAGGACCCCGTGATGTGGGTGCGCTACTCCATCGCCAGAGGCCTCCCACTACTGCGACAAGCCGACCCGGACAGCATGTGGACCCTCCTCCGCCGCATCGCCGACCACGACACCAGCGACCACGTCCTCTACGGTGCCGTGCGCTCAGCCTGGGCCCTCCGCGACGACCTGGGCCAGGCCGTCGATGTGATCTCCGACGTTGCGGCCCGAATGACACCAACCGAACAGCGGGGCTCGGCGTTCGAGGCCTGCACCGAGGCCGCCGGACTCCTCTGGGTCCTCAACGGACACCCGGCTGCCCACGCCCTTCTCGAACGGTTGACCGACCTTCAATACGGAGCCGATGCGCTGGCCGCGCTCCTTCATGAGATCCGGAGCGCCGGAACACTAACCACTGACGATGACGCCATCCGCGGCAGGGCAGTCGACCTCTGCCAACTACTCACCAATGTCGGCGCCGCCGCTGTCGGCGACCTCAACGCCATAGGGCCCCACCTGACCGAGGAGGAGAAGAACCGCATCAGCACCGGTATCAAGCTCCTCGACGCCGTCGCCGCGCAGCTGTACTATGCCTCCGGCGCCTTCGACGCGAGCCAAGGTCCCGACGGCACCGCGCCGACACCTGCCCAAGTCCGACTATTCGACGAGACCAGCCAGATGGTTGTCCAACTCGGATCCGCACCCGTGGCTCAGATCACCCACCACCTCATCGAGATGCTCGGGCACACACTCGACGAACGACCCAAAGCCACACTACTTACCGTACGAGACATCATCCTAACTGGCGGCCAGGCCGGCGGGTACCAGGAAGACAAGCTCGCCCTCGATACGACCGCGAGCCTCGTAAGACGAATACTCGCAGATCACCGCGGAATCCTGCAGGCGCCGGAGTGCCTCACCGCACTCCGTGAAATCCTCGACATATTCGTCGACGCCGGCTGGCCCGACGCGCACCGCCTCGCCTTCGGACTCGAACACATCTTCCGGTAACGGACGACATGGAAAACACAAGCCTAGCCTGCCTGGCCGGCACCAGCCGGTCATGATCAACAACCTGAAAGGTGGCACACGTCGGGTAGGGCGGCGCCGTGCTGAAGGCGCTAGGCCTCAGGCGGATTGGCCTGATAGGCGTGAAAGCCGAGGCCGGGACGGAGCGTCCCGTCGATCGCCGCGTCGATGATGCGCTGGACAGTCTCCCGGACATGGGCGGGTGCCCCACTCAGGTTGGCTTTGATCGCGTTGTCCGGCATGTCGAGGATCTGCTCGGTTTGAGCGACCAGTTCGGGCATTGCGTCGAGCGCAGTGGCGATGGCCTGGAGGTTGTCCTGCCAGCCGGCTCGGAGCCTGCCGACGACCCACGGGACCATGATCATGACGATGTCGGGGTGCTCGTCCAGGTGCTGCAACCCGGACATTCCGGCGTAGTTGTCGTCATCGAACAAGACGGCCATCAAGCGGGCCATGAGCGGCAGCCATCGAAACAGGGCTATGACAAGCCGCCGGGCCGTGTTCAGTTCGGCGTTGCTGGCGGTGTGGACAGCGTGCAGCAGGTTCGGGAAGGCAACGACATCGACGGCGTCGAAGAGCGCCTCGGCGGGGCCGGTCAGCCACGGCCCGGCGTCGTAGACATGGTGGCGTCGGCCGTTGGGGGCGACGCCCAGGACCCGTTCAACCGTGGTGGCGTCCTCGGTCGTGACATCGGTGCGGTCGCCGAGGACGAACATGCGCAGGATCAGTTCCACGGCGCGGGCCCGGTCGGCGGCCCTCACCCGGCCGCGGCGAGGCAGGGACGAGGGCCCCCGTTTGGCAGCGAACTCACCTGAGAGGAGGCGGAGAGCCTGCGTGCGGTCGGTGGCCTGCTGGAGATCAAGGCCGTGCTGTCCGGCCCGAGCGGCGATCTCCCGTTCCAGCAGCGCAAGCATCGCCTGCATGCCATCGACGAGTGACTCGCGGACTGTGCCGGGCGGAACCGGGAAGCCATCCAACCAGAGCAGAACGCGCAGCGTCCTGGAATCCTTGGTGTGCTCCCGCCAGCCCAGCAGCGCGAGTAGCTGCTGCTCCGCGCCCACCGGGTAGGTCCACACCGGCGCCCGCCCCCGGTACCCGGCGCGCGCGGGCCGGGGCAGCAGAGACTGGCCGCGGAAGGTCTCCAACATCCGTGCCGTGACCTGGTAGCCGGCCTCGCTGGCGATCCGAACGAGCGTGCCGCTGTCGAGCTCGACGACTGCGTCCGCCTGATGGTTCATGTTCCACATCGTAACTGCGAGTACTCCCAGTCGGTACGCCGTTAACTAGCGAGCAGCCGCGAGTTCTCCCAGGCAGGAAGCCCTCAACATGCATCCGGCCCCAGGTGCCTTGCGAAGGGCTCATCCAGGGTGTTCCGCTGGAGATCAGCGGCTTACAGTCGCGGACTCAAGAACTCCCAGCGAGGAGAGGGTAATGCCATGAAGAAGATCGTCGCCGGTATCGGTGGCTGGCTTGCCGCCGCGGCCGCCAAGGACTGGGCGCTCCAGCAAGGCCTCAACGAAGAAGCCGCATCCCTGCTGTCCTGGATCGCAGGCGCCGCTACCTCCAAAGCCATCCTGCGCGCCTAAGTCGGTGTCCAACCGATTCGTCTGCCGGCGCAGGTTGCTGAGGGTGGCGCGGAGGTGACCGCCCGACTGGTAGGGCACCGAGCGCACGGTCGGCGTCTATGGGCGGGCGATGGCCCGACAGCGGCATGTGAGTGAGATCAACTTCGGACGGAAGAGATGGCCGTGGTGGGCATCGGGGACAGCGCCAGAGGGCACCGCCGGGGTGGGCGACTCGCCGCCGCCGGCCACAATCTGATGACCAGCCGCGCGCTCACGAGGCCGACGCCCGCTGGCAACTGCTCGACAAAGGACGGCGTGTCGATCGAGGGCGTGCAGCATGGGGACAGCCGAGCAGGCCTTGCGGGCCAGAGTGAACACCACCGTGGGATGGGCAGTGATCCGACGCCTGCGCGGCTGGAATCCGCATGACGGCTATGCGGCGGCAAGAGCCGGCATGGAGGCTCGTCAAAGACCTGCAACTTTGGAACGATGCAGGTCGCGCCGAGCAACTTCGATGAAAGTGTTTCTTGCAGTATCCAGCGCTGCTATTCGAGACGCCACGTTTGGTAGCTCGCCGGTCTGCCATTCGCGCATGCTATCGATGGTTTCCCGTAGCACGCTGAAGAGCCCGTCGGCGGCGTGAACGACCGACTCTGTTGCGATGAGGGCAATGGAAAAGCGCACCTGCTTCGCCTGGTCCGCTGCGGCCTCGGCACGATCGAAGCACTGTGCCATACTCTGGGGCAGCTGCGCACGGGAGGGAGATGCGCCGGCCCCTTCCTCGGCGATTATGTCAAACCAGTATATTGCGTCGGTTACGGAATTGAGGTATGAGCCGTACGCATCGAGCCGATTGCTGTGCCAGCGAACCAAATCCTCGCGTCGATATCGAAGATAGTCATTGGTTAGGTTCAGGCCGAAGCCGATCAAGATGCCGATCACGCCTGCTAATCCTAACAGGATGACGAGCCACGTTGGCAGTGTCGTCCCGGCCGCATTTGTATCGGCCAGAATCGTTGTATGAACCATGAGACCGGAGTCTACTGTGACAGCGATCTGTCGAGCTGGCGTGGTTCGCGCCAGCGGGGAGGGTGCGGCTTGGTTGTACCCTGTCTCAGGTGTCCAACCTCGCGTTGAGCCGGCCGGTGGACCGCCGGACGCTGCCCTTCGGACCGCTGAGCCTGGGTGGCGAGCTGTCGCCTGCGGTGTCGGCGGAGCTGCTGGACGGGCAGATGGCCCGGCTTGCGCTCTCTGACACAAGTGCCACCATCCGTCCGAAGCCAGTTCGAGAAAGTGAAAGACCTCAACCGCAGCGGCCTGTTCCACTACGACAACTTCCAGACGGCGGTTCGCGAGCTCACCGGGTTGTCGAAGTCGCCCTCAAGGTGTGCTTTGTGCGCACCGGATCGAGGACGACTTCTCCGACCGGTGGAGCTGCGCCCGGGAGGACTTCGAACGCAAGCTGTACCGCAAGCGGGTCAAGGTGCAGGTCCGGTTCGTCGAGCTGACCGACACCATCCCCGTCCAGGGGCCGGAGCAGGGCCGCGTCATGATCGCCGATTGTTTGCGATCTTGAACTGTGAGTAGCGATCCCTGGGGTGCTCGTGTATCAGTGGATGATCATGCTCTGTGTGGCGGGGGCGTGGTTGATGTCGGCACAGGTCCGCATATACAGG
>WNGB01037092.1_pt1 | contig 12292 bp, 16 predicted proteins | sample 5400681 | NCBI WGS metagenome assembly WNGB01 (sample SAMN13153367, study PRJNA577476) | soil metagenome | isolation source: 115 cm soil or saprolite under grassland replicate 2 | place: USA:California | collected 2016-06-15 | reverse complement strand
GAGCCGCCCAGATCCGTCCCCTGGGCGAGCGGCCCCATGCCCGTCGCCAGCGCGACGGCGCCGCCGCCGGTCGAGCCGCCGCAGGTCAGCGCGGGATTCCATGGGTTGCGCGTGGCGCCGAAGACCGCGTTGAAGGTGTTGGCGCCGGCTCCGAACTCGGGGGTGTTGGTCTTGCCGATCACGATGGCGCCCGCGGCCTTCAGCCGCTCCACCACGATGGCATCGTGCTCGGGCACGTGATCCTCGAAGATCTTGGAGCCCCACGTGGTGCGGATGCCTCGGGTCGGCGTCAGGTCCTTGATGGACACGGGGACGCCATGCAGCGGGCCGAGCGCGGCGCGGCCGGTCAGCGCTCGCGTCGCCCTTTGCGCAGCCGCCACGGCCTGTTCGGCGGCGACCGTGCAGTACGCGTTGAGCGCCGGGTTCACCCGCTCGATCCGCTCGAGCACGGCGCGCGTGACCTCGAGCGGTGAGACCTGTCGGCGGCGGATCAACGCCACCAGGCGCGTGGCCGGGGTGAAGCAGAGCTCCTCGTTCGTCATCGCGACAGCACCTTCCTCGGATCGAGCGCGTCGCGCAGCCCGTCTCCGATGTAGTTGATGGACAGCACGGTCAGGAAGATCGCGGTGCCGGGGAACAGCGCCCAGTGGGGGGCGTGGTCGAGGTTGTCCTTGGCGTCGAAGAGGATGCGGCCCCACGTCGGGATGTCCGGGGGGAAGCCGAGACCGAGGAAGGACAGCGTCGACTCCGAGATGATCGCCGCGGCGACGTCGAGCGAGGCGGCCACGATCACGGGGCCGAAGGCGTTGGGCAGGATGTGACGGACGATCTGCCGGCGCGCCCCGGCGCCGAGCCCCCGCGCGGCCTGCACGAAATCCTGCTCGCGAAGCGTCAGGAACTGCGCGCGCACCAGTCGCGCCACGGACATCCAGCGCAGGGCGCCGATGACGGCGACGATCAGCACGAAGATCCCCATCTCCGGCCCCAGCGCCTTGCGCACGAAGTCGCGGAACAGATAGACCACCAGCAGCAGGAGCGGCAGCTGGGGCAGGGCGAGGAAGAGATCGGTCACTCGCATGAGGACGTGGTCGGCCGGGCCACCGTAGAAGCCGGAGACGGCGCCCACGACCACGCCGACGCTCAGCGAGATCAGCATCGCGACGACGCCCACGGCCAGCGAGATCCGACCGCCGTGGAGCATCCGAGCGAGGAGATCCTGCCCGAGATCGTCGGTACCGAAGGGGTGCGCGACGCTCGGGCTGCGGAGCTTGGCCCGGAAGTCGATCTCGTCCACCGGCGTGCGCCACACCAGCGGCCCGCACAGCACTGCGGCGGCGATGACGGCCAGCACGCCCGCACCGACGAGGGCCAGGCGATGCCGGCGGAAGCGGTGCCACGCCTCGCCGGCCAGGCTGCGGGGCCGCGGCAGGCCCAGCGCGTCAGCGGAAAGAGATGCGGGGATCGAGCCAGCCATAGACGATGTCCGCGACGAGATTGAAGAGCACGACCAGCACCGCATAGACGAACGTGATCGCGAGGATCACGGGCGTGTCGGAGGCGAGGATCGCGGCGATCAGCAGCGAGCCGATCCCGGGCACGCGGAAGATCTGCTCCGTCACCACCGCGCCCGCGAAGATCGTCGGGATCTGGAGCGCGATGACGGTGACGACGGGGATCAGCGCGTTGCGGACGACGTGCTTGCCGATCGTGCGCGCCTCCGAGAGTCCCTTGGCGCGCGCGGTATTGACGTACTCGAGTCGCACGACGTCGAGCACCGCCGCGCGCACGAACCGCGTCAGGGTGGCGCCCTGGAAGAGCCCGAGCACGGCCACGGGCATGATGGCCTGCCTGGCGTGCTCGACGAACCAGCGCCACCCGCGGGCGTCGATGTCGGCGCGGTAGATGAAGGGCAGCCAGTCGAGCCAGATGCTGAAGGCGAGGATGAAGAGCAGCCCGGTGAAGAACGTGGGCAGCGAGAACCCGATGAAGGCGAGCGTCGTGGCCGCCTGGTCGAAGAGCGAGTACGGCCGGAGCGCCGACAGCACGCCCACGGGCAGGGCCACCGCGAGGGCCAGGCAGTAGGCCGAGCCCAGCACGAACAGGCTCACGGGCAGGCGCTGGAGGATGAGCGCATCCACGTTCATGCGGCTCTGGAATGGGCCACGTCGGGCGGGACGTTGGTGTTGGTGGCGAGCTCCGAGAACGGGTCGCCCGGAGCGAGTGCCAGGATGCCGAAGAGGACGATGCTGATCCCCACGAGGACCGGGATCGCGATCAGGAGGCGGCGGAGGACGTACTTGGACATGCGGGATCGCCGGCGGATCCGCCCGCCGGCGATCGGTCCGTCACGCTTCGCGGTACCAGTAGGCGATGCGCCAGAGCGTGGAATCCCAGCCGGACAGATCGAGGCCGCGCAGCTTGGCGGCGGCCGCGCTCGACCGGTTGCGCCAGTTTTCCGGGATGACGACGACGTTGTTGACGACGAGATCGTTCATCTGGATCCACATCGCCGCGCGCTTCACGGCGTCCAGCTCGACCTCGGCGGCTTTCCACAGCCGGTCGTACTCCTCGTTGCGCCACCGCGTGGGGTTGCGCCCGGCCCAGTGATTGGCCTTCTGGGCCGCTTCCGTGGAGAGGAACTGGTTCATGAAGAACTGCGGGTCGGGCGACGTCATCGTGGTGTTGTACATCTGCAGGTCGGCGTAGAAGTGGCCGTAGGTGTCGGGGTTGGCCGCATCCGACGAGAAGAACACCGACGCCGTCACGGACTTCAGCTCGACCTCGATGCCCGCCTTGGCGCACGCCTGCTTGATGATGGCCTGGTTCTTCTGACGGAGGGAGTTGGTCGACGTCTGGAAGAGCAGCTTGACGCGCTTGCCGTCCTTGCCGACCCGGACGCCGTCCCCGCCGCGCTTGTAGCCGGCCTCGTCGAGCAGACGGTTGGCCTTGTCGATGCTGAACTCCCACTTCGTGCTCTTGGAGCGGAAGCGGGTCGGCGCGTTGATGAAGTTCGCCGTCGCCTGGCCCGTCTGCCCGTAGAGCTCCTCGGCCACCGTGCCCCGGTCCACGAGATACGAGAGGGCCTGACGGAACTTCGGGTCCTGGAACAGTGGGTGCCTGGACTTCATGCTGCCCCGCTCGCCGTCGACGTCCGTCCACGGATCGCTCTGGTTGAGCTGGATGTGCTCGATGTTCCCGGTCGGGATGTTGATGAGCTGGCCCTTGGCGCCCTGCTCCAGACGGTGCAGGACTTCCCACTCGACCTGGAGGTTCCACGCATAGTCGAACTCGCCGGTCTGCAGCACGGCGCGCGCGGCGGAGGTGGGATCGCCGCCGCCCTTCATCTCGACGACGTCGAAGAATGGCCGGTTCGCGATGTGATAGCTCGGATTGAGCTCGTAGCGCACGGAGTCGCCCGGCTTGAAGTCCACGACGCGATAGGGCCCGGTGCCGACGGGCTTGAGATTCTGCGGCGCCTGCCGGGAGCTGGCGCCCTTGTAGTCCTTGAACAGGTGCTTGGGCATGACGTAGCCGCGGACGCCGAAGAACGCGTCGTACCAGAAGGCGCGCGGCTCCTTGAACTGGACCTTCGCGGTGTGATCGTCGATGCGGTCGATGCGCTCGATGTCACGATAGGCGGTGACGCTCACCGCGGCCGTCGCCGGATCGGCGGCGTACTCCCAGGTGAAGATCACGTCGTCGGCGGTGAAGGGCTTGCCGTCGTGCCACTGCACGCCCTTCTTCAGGCGCCACGTCACGCTGCGGCCATCCTTGGCGAGCCCGCCGTTCTGCAGCGACGGCACCTCCGCGGCGAGGATCGGCACGAAGTTGCCGTCGGGGTCGAACCCGCACAGGGGCTCGTAACAGGGGCGGCACGCGTCTTCGTCCTTGGTCCCGGTGGCGAAGTGCCCGTTGAGCAGCGTGGGCGCCTGCCACCACAGCAACCGCAGGCGCCCGCCGCCACCGCGCTTGGTCGGCAGGAACCCCGGGGCCGGCTTCGTCTGCGCCTGGGCGATGCCATTGGCGGCCAGCATCTGACTGGCGAGCGGCGCGGTGAGCCCGACGCCCACCATCGTCCGGATGAACGAGCGCCGCGAGAGGCGGCCGGCCTTCACCTCGCGGATCAACCCGCGGATCGCGTATTCGTCCAAGTCATCCTCCAGTGACGAGCATCCGGACCGCCACGTCGATCGCCTCGACCATGCTCTCGTGATTGGCGATACCCTTCCACGCCCGATCGAAGGCCGTGCCGTGATCGACGGACACTCTCAGGAAGGGCAGGCCGACGGTCACGTTGACGCCGGACAGCCCGGTCCAGCGGCCGCTCGCCTCGTCGTAGGTGAACCCCAGCGTCTTGACCGGGATGTGGCCCTGGTCGTGGTACATGGCCACGACGATGTCGAACTCGCCCCCCCGCGCTCGCGAGAACAGCGTGTCGGCGGGCAGCGGCCCGGTCACGTGGAGTCCGTCGGCCCGCGCCGCCTCGATCGCGGGGACGATGGCGAGCTTCTCCTCGTCGCCGAAGAGCCCTTCCTCGCCCGCGTGGGGATTGAGCCCCGCGACCGCGATGCGGGCGGGGGATCGGCCGAGTCCCTCCATCGTCTGCTGCGCGAGCTGGATCACCCGCAGCACGCGGTCGCGCGTGACGAGGTCGGGAACGCGACGGAGCGCGACGTGGGTCGTCACGTGGATGACGCGCAGCTCGCGGCCCATGAGCAGCATCGCGAAGTCCCGCGTGCCGGACAGCTCGGCGAGGATCTCGGTGTGACCCGAGTGCCTGACGCCGGCGGCGGCGAGGGCCTCCTTGTTGACGGGGGCGGTGACGATGGCGTCGACGGATCGTTCACCCGTGAGCGCCACGGCCTTGACGATGTACTCGTACGCGGCACGACCGGCGGCGGCGCTGACGGTCCGACGCGGCAAGGTGCTCGCGTCCACGTTACCGAGATCGAGGCACTCGAGGGCGCCCTCGGCCCAGCCGCATTCGTCGATCCGGGTCACCGGATGCAGGTGGAGGGGCGCGCCGACGAGCTCGATCGCCTCCCGCATCACGGCGGCGGACCCGATGACCACGGGCCGGCTGGTGCGCGCCACCGCCTCCTCCATGCAGGCCTTGACGATGATCTCCGGCCCGACACCGGCCGGATCGCCCATCGTGACGGCGATGATGGGTCGTCTCACGCCGAGCGGGTCCCCGCCAGATCCGGCACCAGGAGCGAGACGAAGAGATCCGACTCGCCGAAGCCGCCGGCCTTCGTCAGGAGTGGCAGCGGGAGACGCCGCGGAACGCGCAGGCGACCGAGCGCGATTCCCGGCCGCGGGGCGCCGAGCAGGTCGAGACCCTCCGCCCCCAGCGCGTGCCAGAGCGCGATCGCGGTCTCTCCACCGGTCACCGCGACGCCGTCGAAGCTCTCGCGCGCGAGCAGGTCCCGCGCCTCTCCGGCCAGCCGGCGGGCGGCGGTGCGGGGGTCCCGCGTCGGCTCATCGGGCGTGGCGACGACGCGCAGGCCCGCGGCGCGCGCGGCCGTCAGCTGTGTGCGCGTCGCCGGATGCCGGCTGCCGGCGACCACCAGCCACCGACCCCGGGGACACAGCGGGATCTCCTCGGTCAGCAGCGCGAGCCGCGTCGCCACGGCCCGCGCGAGACCGGCGGCGCCGGCCAGGAGTACGGCCTCGCACGCGAGCGCGCCGGCGGCGAGCGCGTCGAGGTCGGCATCGGTCTCGGCGTCGGCGACGATCACGGTGCCGGCCAGCCGACCGATCCGGGCCGCCAAGCTGTGGACGCCGGCGCGCACCTGATCGAGAGGAATCCAGGCGAGGGGACGATCGACGTGGACCCGGAGCACGTCGATGACGCTCGACGAGCCGATCGCGGGGAACCCCGCGTCCCGGCCGATGACCGTCTCGCTCACCGGCGTGCCGTCGACGAGCAGCGTGCGCTCGATCACCACGCGACCCTGGCCCGGAAACGCCGGGCAGACGAGGGCGGTCCCCAGGCCCGCCGCGCGCATCAGCGCGTCGATCTCCAGGCCGACATGGCCGCGGAGCGTCGAGTCGATCTTCTTGAAGTAGCGAAGGGCCGGTGCCAGCGCTCGCGCGCCCGTGACGCGCGCCACGGCGTCATCGTGGCTCGCCGCGCGCGATTCCGTATCGATGACGCGTACGCGCGCCTCGGGAGGCGCTGCGGGCCACACGGCGAGAGGCACCGGCGCGTCGCCGGCGAACAGGCTCCCCGTATCCGCGCCGCCGGTCAGATCGTCGGCGATGACGGTGAGACTCATCGAGCCCGCATCATATAGAGGTTCGATGCTGGTTTACAATGAGCCGGATGTCGAGGACGCTCACCCTGACGTTGACCATCGCGATCCCGCTCGCGGCCCTCGCGGCCGTGCTCTACACGCTCCGCGTCCCCTCGGTCGCGGAGGCGCCGGCGATCCGCGCGAGGGCCCCGGAGCCGGCGGCGCCGGCGGCGGCGCCGCGGACCCAGCGCGGGCTCAGCCTCGACGACGCCATCAAGGAGCTGGAGCTCATCCGGCCGCCTCGTCCGAAGTTCGCCGACGACTTCACGATCGCCACCGCCACCGGCACGAGCTTTCGATTGTCGGCCCACCGCGGCCGGCCGGTCTTCATGAATTGCGGGATTCGTGATGGTGGCGGTCACGGTCGACGCCAACCCGAAGCTCGTGATGCCGTTCATCGAGCGCCACGGCTTCACGTTCACCGTCGGCCTCGACACGAAGATGGAGGTGGCCAACGCCTACGGCGTCCGCGCGTTGCCCTCGAGCTTCGTCATCGATCGCGACGGTCGGCTGGCCGCGGTCGCCGTGGGTCCCCGCGCCTGGGACAACGCCGCCGCCCAGTCCCTCATCGAACGGCTCGCCGCGCGATGACCGGTTCCGTCGGCGTCGTCGTCGCCTTCAGCGCGGGGCTGTTCTCGTTCCTGTCGCCGTGCGTGCTCCCGCTGTTCCCGTCGTACGTGTCCTTCATCACGGGCATGTCGGTCAGCGATCTCACCGCGGATCTCACGGGCGCCGCCCGCCGCCGGGTGATGCTCCACGCGCTGGCCTTCGTGCTCGGGTTTTCCCTGGTCTTCGTGGGCCTCGGCGCATCGTTCAGCGCCGCCGGCCAGTTCCTCCTCGACTACCGCGACCTCATCCGTCGGATCGGCGGTGCCCTCATCGTCGTCTTCGGGCTGTACATCGCCGGCGTGCTGAGGATCGGTGTGCTGGGACGGACCGCTCAGCTGCAGGTTCGCGAGAAGCCCGCCGGATATCTCGGCTCGCTGGCGGTGGGCATCACGTTCGCGATCGGCTGGACGCCCTGCGTCGGACCGATCCTCGGCGCGATCCTGTCGCTGGCCGGCACGGCGGAGACGGTTCAGCGCGGCATCGGATTGCTGATCGCCTACTCCGCCGGGCTCGGCGTGCCGTTCCTGCTCTCTGCGCTCGCGCTCGGCTCGTTCCTCCGCTTCTTCAAGCGCTATCGCCCGTTCATCCCTGTGATGGAGCGGGCCGCTGGTGTCCTGCTCGTCGTGGTGGGCGTCCTCGTCTTCACGAACTACTACGTCGTTCTCAACTCCTGGGCGATCTCGCTCACACCTGAATGGCTCCTGCGCCGCTTGTAGGCCGATGAAAACGCCCCATCTGCGTCGTTGGCTCAGTCGGGGTCTCCCTGCGGCGTACTCGGAGTACGCCTCAGTCGCCCCTCCTTCGCCGCCTAGCATCTGGGTCGTTTTGATCGGCCTGCGCTAGCGCGCCTTGCGGGTTCACGTTCGGATTCCGGCCAGCTCCGCGAATCTTGGGCCGGGGTTCGATGCGCTTGGGCTCGCGCTCTCCCTGTACAACGAGATCGAGGCGGCGGAATCCGACCGGATGACGGTCGCCGTGGAGGGCGAAGGCGCCGATCGGTTGGCCTCCAACGAGCGCAACGTGATCGTTCGTGCCGTGCGGATGGCCTACGAGTCCGCCGGACGCCCGTTTCGCGGCTGCGCCGTGACCTGCGTCAACCGGATTCCGCTGGCGCGGGGACTCGGGTCGAGCGCGGCCGCGTGGGTCGGAGGCTTGCTCGCCGGCAGCGAGCTCTCGGGCGCGTCGATCGACGCCGACACGCTCCTGGCCCTGGCCGCGCGCGCCGAAGGCCACCCCGACAACGTCGCCGCCGCGCTCCTGGGCGGCCTCACCGTCGCCTACGGCGGCCCGGCCGGAGCGCGAGCGCTGTCGCTGCCGGTTCCTCCAGGCTTGCGCTGGGTGATTCTCGTGCCGGAGGTCTCGATGTCGACGGCGGAGGCGCGCGCCGTCCTTCCGCGGTCCGTGCGCCGCGCCGATGCCGTGTTCAACGTGCAGCGCGTGGCCCTGCTGCTGGCGAGCCTGCAGGCCGGGCGTACCGACCTCCTGCCGTCCGCCCTGGAGGATCGCCTGCACGAGCCGTATCGGCTGCGGCTCTTTCCCTGGATGACGGATGTGTCCGCCTCCGCGCGGGCGGCCGGCGCGCTGGGCTGCGTGCTGAGCGGCGCCGGCCCGTCGCTCCTGGCGGTCGCCGCCGGCGACGCCGAGGCCGTGGCGATTGGCCGGGCGATGGAGGAGGCTCTCGGCGGCGCCGGCGTGTCCGGCAGCGCGCGGTCTCTGGTGGTCGATACCACGGGCGCCGTGAGCCGGGTCCTTGACGACAGCTGAGATCCGCGGCGAGGTGAAGGGAGCGCGATGACACGGCGCCCGGTCAAGCCGCACCGGCCCTTCTCATCGGGAGTGTTGCCCGATCGGCAGCTTCGACAGGCGATTCGCGAGCGATGGATCACCGCGTCGGCCGCCTTCGACGAGTCGCAGGTTCAACCGGCCAGTCTGGACCTGCGACTCGGGACGATGGCCTATCAGCTGAGGGCGAGCTTCCTGCCATCCCGCGAATCCGTCCTCGATCGGCTGAAGCAGGTGGATCTCGCGGATACGGATCTGGTGATCGACCGGCTTTCGCTGGAACCGGGGGCCACGCTTCAGCGCGGCTCGGTGTATCTGGTGGAGCTTCTCGAGGCCTTGCACCTTCCGGCCAACGTCCGCGGGCGCGGCAATCCCAAGAGCACGACCGGCCGACTGGATATCTTCACCCGATTGATCACCGACAAGACGCCGCGGTTCGACGAGATCGAGCAAGGGTACGACGGCCCGCTCTATCTCGAGATCGCGCCCCAGTCGTTTCCCGTGCGGGTGAAGACCGGACTGTCACTGAATCAGCTGCGACTGGTCTCCGGACGCTCGAAGGTCTCGGACACCGCGCTCGAGGAGAAGTACCGCGAGCAGCCGTTGCTCTACGAGGACGATCGACCCGTCCCGGCCGGGGACGTCGTCTTCAACGACGGCCTCGGCATGGGCATCGACCTGTCCGGAAAGACGAACGGTGTCGTCGGGTACCGCGCTCACATGAATCCGCCCGTCGTCGATCTCAGCAGGATCGATCACTACGACGTGACGGAATTCTGGGAGCCCATCAGGCTCACCAACCGCGACTCGTACATCCTCGACGCCAATCGTTTCTACATCCTCGTCTCGAAGGAGCGAATCCGGGTCCCCCCGGAATTCGCGGCCGAGATGGTCGTGTACGATGCGGGCGCGGGAGAGATCCGGACGCACTATGCCGGGTTCTTCGATCCGGGATTCGGATTCGGAGACGGGACCATCCTGGGAACGAAGGTCGTCATGGAAGTGAGGGCGCGAGAGGTGCCGTTCATGGTGTACCACGGGCAGACGCTGTTCAAGGTCGGCTTCGAGCGGCTCGCCGACAAGCCCGAGCGCGTGTATGGCGCCGGTCTGGGGTCGTCGTACCAGCACCAGAGTCTCACGCTGAGCAAGCAATTCCGCCGCACCATCTGAACGACATGGGGCCCCGACATGGCCCTCCGGCCCCCGGCTGGCCAATGGCACGGGATCGGCATGCTAGAATCCCTGGTGTAGACGCGCGCTCATGATGTAGTGACCATGGCCCGGTCCCGAGGGAGGGCGAAATGGCAGAGCAGAAGAAGAAAGAGACGCGACCAACGAAGCCGTCGGAAGGCGGTGAAGGTGGCAGCGCGAACCCCGAGCTGGCCAAGAAGGGAAAGAAGATCAAGGAGGACATCGACAAGCTCCTTGATGAGATCGACGACATCCTCGAGGAGAATGCCGAGGAGTTCGTCAAGAGCTACGTGCAGCGCGGAGGCGAGTAGTCGATGCCGATCTACGAGTACCGTTGCGGCGGTTGCGGCAAGGAGTTCGAGCGGTACGTCGCGTTGGCGGCGGGCGCCGCGACCTGTCCGGCCTGCGGCAGCGGGAGCGTCAAGCGGACGTTGTCTCTCTTCGCCGTCAAGAGCGACGGCGGGCCCGTCGCCTCCAGCATGCCCGCGGGCGGTAGTTGCTGCGGCGGCGGCTGTTCCTGCCACTGACGAGCCTCCTCCCGGCCGGAGCGTGCGGACTCCGCGCCGGGTGAGAAGGATCGCCGGTCTCAGATCCGACATCTCAAGGGTGCGATGACTCCGAGCGACAAGATCCGTCTCACGTCCCTCGCCTCCTGCGCCGGCTGAGCGTCCAAGATGGCTCCTGGAGATCTCCAGGAGGTGCTCGCGGGGCTGCGCCGGCCGACGGGTCTGTCGACCGAGGCCGAGCGCAACCTGCTCGTCGGGCTCGGACACGCTGACGACGCGGCCGTCTACCGCCTCGCCCCCGATCTGGCCATCGTCGAAACCGTCGACTTCTTCCCGCCGATCGTCGACGACCCGTGGACGTGGGGCGCGGTGTCCGCGGTCAACGCGATGTCCGACGTGTACGCCATGGGCGGCGAGGTGCTGTTCGCCCTGGCGGTGGCGGGGTTTCCGCGCGACTTCGACAAGGCCGTCATCACCGAGGTGTTCAGGGGCGGCGCCGAGAAGGTCGCCGAGGCGGGCGGCGTGATCGGTGGCGGCCACACCGTGGTGGACCCGGAGCCCAAGTACGGGCTGTGCGTGACGGGCCGCGTGCATCCCGATCGCGTCTTCATCAAGGGTGGGCTCCGGCCCGGCGACCGCCTGTTCCTGTCCAAGCCGCTCGGCACCGGCGTGATCACGACTGCCGCCAAGAGCGAGCGCGCGCCGGCCGACGTTCTCGAGGGCGCCGTGCGCAGCATGCTGCGCCTCAACCGCGGGGCCTCCCGCGTTGCCGGGCAGTTCGGCGCCACCGGCGCCACCGACATCACGGGCTTCGGCCTGCTCGGCCACGCCTCCGAGATGATCGAGGCCTCGGGCGCCGGCGTCGCGCTGGTGGCCGGCCGGCTGCCGCTGCTGCCAGGCGCGCTGGCGCTGGCCGAGGCCGGCAACTTCAGCGGGGGCATGACGCGCAACCGCAGTCACCTCGACACCGTTTTTGGCCCGCGCCTTCAGATCGATCCCGCGGTGCCGGCGACGCTGGCCGCGATGCTCACGGAGGCGGAGACCTCGGGCGGCCTTCTCTTCTCGATCGCGCGCGAGCGGGCGTCCGGCGTGCTCGACGCCTTCACCGCCGCCGGCGAGTCCTGCTGGGAGATCGGCGAGGTCCTGCACGAGCCCGTGATCCGCGTTCGCGCCTGACCCGGTCCAGATCGGCTCACCTAATCGGTGATGGCGATCGCCATCGCCCATACCGATTTGTGTTCCTAATGAATCCCGCTACGCTTTGACCCAATCACAACGCGGTATTCAGCCTCGCTGCTCATACGGAGGATCCATGAACCGACGCAGCTTTCTCAAGCAGGGCATTGGGCTCCCGGCCGGCCTCGCCTACCCAGGCCGGGACGCATCGTGCTGGCCTCGTCCGAGGCGAAGTGGCGCACGTTCGAGGTGGTCACTGGCGTCGAGCCGGCCTCGCCGTCAGGCGTGACCCGCGCCTGGATCCCGGTGCCGCTGATGACCGAGACTGACTACTTCCGGCGGTTGGGCGACACCTGAAGGGCAACGCGGCCACGATGCAATGGGGGGCCCCGACATCGCCCCCCAACCCCCGAGCGGCTCGGAGCGCCCCGGCGGACGCCCCTCGATACTCCGTCTCTTACCGCTTGGTGCTCTTGAGGACGGTCAGGAGTCTTTTCTTCAACTCGGGAGGGATGGTGACCTCGGGAAGCTTGCGAGCGACGTCCACGGTCCCTCGGTAGGTGTTGAGGAACGCGACGCAGGGGGCGCAGCCGTCGATGTGGAAGTCGATCAACTCTCGGGTCTCACGGGGCAAGGAGCCGTCCAGGTAGTCGCCAAGCAGCTCGGCAATCTGCCGGCACTCGATCTCGGAAGGTCCGCCGGAGCCACACCTTGACATTGTCGCTCATT
>WNGB01011239.1_pt1 | contig 12292 bp, 9 predicted proteins | sample 5400681 | NCBI WGS metagenome assembly WNGB01 (sample SAMN13153367, study PRJNA577476) | soil metagenome | isolation source: 115 cm soil or saprolite under grassland replicate 2 | place: USA:California | collected 2016-06-15 | reverse complement strand
GACCATCTTGCCGGGAATCATCCAGTTCGCGATGTCGCCCTTCACGCTGACCTGCATCGCGCCGAGGATGGCGGCGTCGATCTTGCCGCCCCGGATCATCCCGAAGCTGGTGGCGGAGTCGAAGAACGACGCGCCCTTGCGCAGCGTGACTGTCTCCTTGCCGGCGTTGATCAGGTCCGGGTCCACCTGGTCCTCAGCCGGGTAGGCTCCGACACCGAGGATGCCGTTCTCGGACTGCAGCACCAGCTCCACGTCGTCGGCCACATAGTTCGGGACCAGGGTCGGCAGCCCGATGCCCAAGTTGACGTAGGACCCGTCGGTCAGCTCCGACGCGGCCCGCGCGGCCATCTCCTCCCGCGTCCAGCTCATGTCGTCACCGCCCCAGAAGAGATGGTCCGCTTCTCGATCCGCTTGTCGGCCGCCTGCTCAGAGCTCAGGGGTACGACGCGCTGCACGAAGACGCCGGGTGTGTGAATGTGGTCCGGGTCGAGCTCGCCGGGGTCGACCAGGTGCTCGACCTCGGCGATGGTGACCCGCCCGCTCATGGCTGCCAGCGGGTTGAAGTTCCGCGCGGCACGGCGGTAGACGAGGTTCCCGTGCCGGTCACCCTTCCAGGCGCGGACCAGCCCGAAGTCGCAGATGATTGCCTCCTCGAGGACGTAGCGCTGCTCACTGAAGGTCCTGACCTCCTTGCGTGGCGAGCTCACCAGGACGTTGCCGTTGCTGCCGTACCTCCACGGCAGACCACCCTCGGCCACCTGGGTGCCCACGCCCGTCGCGGTGAAGAACGCCGGGATGCCGGCCCCGCCGGCACGAAGCCGCTCGGCCAGCGTCCCCTGCGGGGTCAGCTCCACCTCCAGCTCACCGGATAGGTACTGCCGTGCGAACTCCTTGTTCTCCCCGACGTACGACGAGATCATCCGCCGGATCCGCTTCTCGACGAGCAGCACGCCTAGGCCGTGGTCGTCGACGCCGCAGTTGTTCGACACCGCCACCAGATCGGTGACTCCCGCCTCCAGCAACGCCTGGATCAGCGCCGCCGGGACGCCACACAGGCCGAATCCGCCGACCGCCAGGGACGAGCCGCTCGTGATGTCGGCCACCGCCTCGGCGGCGTCGGGAACCACCTTGTCGAGCCCTGCGGATGCCCTCATGCGAGGAGCTCCAGGCGAGCCAGCACCTGCTCCGGCTCCAGGTGCGTGGGAATCTCCCCGAGCATCAAGGACGCGGGCGGCACGGCGCCGTCGTCCCAGAAGGACTCTGCGAGCAGCACGCCGCCGTCGGGCGCACCGTGGATGTCCAGGGTGCCGTCGGTCCGCACCGCCAGCCCCCAGCGGTAGTGCCCTGTCAGGTTGGTCAACGGGGTGTACGCCGTGAGCTCGTCAGCCGGGAGTCCCGCGAGCCCGGGAACGTCGTCCCGGCGCGCGTCCAGCAGGAGGACGGCAACAGGCAGCTCTTCGAAGCCGCGCAGCCAGTCGGCAACGTACATCGAGGCGCCCTCGGCGTGATCGGGCTGGATGCCCGACAGGTCACGGTCACCAGCTGCCAGCTGGGCCAGCGCCAACCATCGCACCGGCGAGGGAATCTGCAGCACCAGGGGCTCCCGGCTGGTCTGGCTCAGCACCCGCACCAGTTGGGCCACCTCGGTCGCAACGCCGCTATGTGCGAGGAGGGTCTTCAGGGCGAACCCGGTGCGCCTCCTGGCCGCCATCGCGGAAGCGAGATCGGGTCGCAGCTCGAGGTGCTGGGCGTAGGCCGCGCCGACGTCGACCAGCGTGGCGTCGGGTCGGAACAGGCTCTGCGCCTGCCCGAAGTAGCTCTGGCAGGCGACCGGGTCGGTCCACGGCACCGGGCGATCCCGCAGCAGCAGATGCGACCCGAACGACGCGTGGTCGAGGATCAGCGGCGCCGTCCGGGTGGACGACTGGCGACGCAGTACGTCGTCGACGGTGATGGTCATGGCTCTCCCTCGTGGAAGCAATGGTGTGGCGGTGTGAACGGAAGACGCCCGGGAGGCGGGGCAAGCCGGCTCGGCTGCCCGCCTCCCGGCGTCTCAGGCGAGGCGCTGCACCTGCTCGCCGTACTTCGCCTCGAGCTCGGCGACGCGGTCCTCGAGCTTGGTGATCTTCAGCTCGCGGCGGTCCGGGATCATGATGATCGGCAGCTCTTCGAGCGGTGCCTTCACACGACGGGGACCGTCGATCTCGAAGAGCGTCGCGGTCAGCTCGTCGGTGTCGTCGCCCCAGGAGCCGTAATAGAGCAGGTCGGCCGGCGGCTCGTCGGTCACCCATTCTTCGACGAACTCCGCATAGGGACGACCGCGCTCGAGCCGTGCGGCCCGTGCGTCGGCGCGAGCCTGCGCGGTCGCGGCCGCATCGAGCCGGAACGTCTGCTCGTCGTAGACGACCCCGAAGATGTCGCGTGCCACCTGGGGGCTGATCCGGTTCAGCTCGGCATCCTTGACGACCGACTCCGGGTCACGCTCGAGAGGGTCGCCGTACCCGCCACCGGCTCCCTGGCTGATCATGTACAGCTCCCCGTCCTTGGCGACGTCGAACTGCAGGCCCATGTGGTACGTCGAGTACTTCCCGCCGTCGAAGGGCCGCTCGTTCATGACCTTCTCCATCGACAGGTCGAACTTGCTCGGGTCTTCGCGGATGGTGTCGTAGACGTTGACCCCCTTGACCATCGCCAACGGGTAGGTGCCGCAGCCGTAGCCGCCGAACATCCCGTAGATGGAGGAGAACTTCGCGCCCGAGGTGACCGTCATGAAGCCCCAGTGGGGCGTGCCCTCGCTGGCGACGATCATCTCGTAGCCCATGCCCCCGGTGAACCTGCCGAACCCCATGTTGTCGCGGACGAGCCGCTTAGCCACGAGCTGCATGAAGGGCACCTCCTCCTCCATGACCTCCTGCTCCGCGGTGTCGGCCATCGCGCAGAACAGCGGTGAGACCGCGTCCTCCCCGTCCCGGAACGGTTTGGCGCCGCCGGGCATGCCGTTGAGGTCGGCACAGAGATTGCCCACCTGGTCCCCGTGCTGGGTGATGCCGCCCCAGAGGAAGGTGTTGATCTGGTTGAACCAGTTCGCGACCACGTTGGAGTACTTGTCGGGCGTGGAGAACTGCATCTTCCCGTAGAGCGCCTGGAAGGCCGAGAAGCCGCGGAACGACGCCTGCAGGGACTGGCCCATGGGAGCGTCGTACGACGCGTCGGCCCACGTGCCCTCGTCGGAGATGATCTCGATGCAGCTCATCGCCGAGGTGCAGCGCGGCAGGTCGGGCCACCAGAACGCCAGGATGGCCTGCATCATCATCGACTTCACCGAGCACAGCGGCGAGTTGATCGCCCGATTGAGGATCTCGGGCCCGGTCCCCCGCAGGTCGACGGTCATCTGGTCGCCCTTGATGGTGATCTTGCACGCCAGCTTGATCAGGATGTTCTCCTTCAGCGTGGAGTCCATGAACTGGTTGAGGCTCACGGTGCCGTCCGGCAGCTCGCGGATCCGACGGCGCACCTCGGTATCGACGTCCTCGACGGTGACCCGCAGGGCTGCCACGAACGTCTCCACACCCACCTCGTCGATCAGCTTGTCGATGCGCTCCATGATCCGGCGCACCGAGCCGATCTTGACCTTGAGGTCGGCCAGCTGCAGCTTGGGGTCACGCACCGAGTGCTGGAGGAACGTCAGCAGGTCGCGACGCAGGTGCCCGCGCTCGACGATCTTGAACGGGCTCATCCGCAGGCCGTCGTCGAAGGGCGTCTCCGAGCCCGACGGCATGCCGCCCGGCTCGCAGGCACCGTTCTCGCCCTCGTGGATGGTGGCCGCGACCCAGGCCACGATCTCGCCGTCCCGGAAGATCGGCATGATCATCGACTGGTCGGTGTTGTGCACGTTGCCGAAGCGGGCGTCGTTGTGGATGAACCCGTCGCCCTCGTTGATACCGACCGTGGGCTCGTCCTTCCAGTACTTCAGGATGTAGCGGATCGGGTGGTGCAGGATCGCCGAGAAGGCGATCACGCCGTGGCAGGACAGGTAGGAGACGTCACCCGCGGCGGTGTAGATGGCCGTGGTGAGGTCACCCCACTTCGCGCCCGGGGCGGCACCCTGCGCCTCGCACATCTCGTAGCCCTCGTCGAGGGCGCCCGCGATGCGCTTGCGGATCCGCTCCACGGCGACCCTGTCGACGCCCTTGGCGATGCACGCGTCCTCGTAGACCGACCGGTCGCTGATCTGGTGCGACCGCATGATCTCGGGGTCGGGGCCGAGGAAGAGCGTGGTCTCGTCCATGAACTGGTCGACCCACGCCTTCTCCTGGGCGGTGAGCTCCTGCTGTTCGTTGTCGATGGCGGTCATGATGTCTCTCCTGGTCTTCTCGGTCGGGTCAGTCCTGCAGGAACCACACGGCACCCTGGTTCGTGGGCTCCAGACGCCACCCCGGCTCCACCAGGAAGGTCGTGTTCTCGGTGGTCACGATTGCCGGCCCGACGATGATGTGCTCGGCCGTCAGGGCGCTGTGGTCGTAGACGCTGGTCTCCAGCGGCTCCTCGAAGTCGACGAAGTGCACGCTGCGGTGGCCCACGGGCTCAGGCGCATGGCGTGCTCCCCCGTGCTCGAGCGACTCGAACCGGACCACGTCGCCGTCGACGTACGACGCGACGCGAACCGTGCCGACCCGGATCCCGGCCTCGGGCGCCGCGCAGCTTGCCCCGAACCGATGGCTGTAGACGTCTCCGAAGGTGCGGATCGTCTGGAGCACGTCACCCACGCCGGTCAGCCGGTTGACGTCCAGGCTCACCGCCTGGGTGAGGAGCTGGTTGCCGTAGCGCATGTCCAGCTCCAGGCGGAACTTCACGTCCTCGGCGGCGAAGCCCTGGCGCACCAGGTCCTCAAGGCCCATGGCCTCCAGCTCCGCGACGATCTGGTTGAACTCGCGGTAGTTGTTGTAGAGGCTGCGGGTCGTCGCGTTGTACATCACGATGTGGACGCCGCGCTCGTGGAAGTGCAGCTGCTTCATGTTGCCGGCGCCCAGGGCGGAGAACACCGACGAGAACGGCGGCGCCAGCACCCGCTTGATGCCGGCCTGTCTGGCGATCCCGCACGCGTGCAGGGGGCCGTTGCCGCCGTAGGCCAGCATGGTGAAGTCCTCGGGCAGGTACCCCCGCACCCGGAGCTCCTTGCCGATGCCGATCGCCATCTGCTCGTCGACCCCGCGTTTGATCTCCTTCGCGATCTCGAGGACCTCCATGTCCAGCTCGTCGCAGAGGGTCTCCTCGATCGCAAAGACCGAGCGCTTGGGATTGAGCGGGATGTACCCGTTGGCGTAGTTCTCCGGGTCGAGGTAGCCGAGGATCAGGTCGGCGTCGGTGACGGTGGGCCGGAGGCCGCCCCGGTCGTAGCAGGCCGGTCCCGGGCTCGAGCCGGCCGACTCCGGCCCGATCTTGATCGCGTGGTGGATCCGGTCGTACGAGGCGATCGAGCCGCCTCCGGCACCGAGCGTGTCCAGGTGCACCATCGGCACCGAGACCAGCCACCGGTCGATGGTGGGCAGGAAGTCGTAGTGCTTGACCCCGCCCTCCGGCACCAGGCCGATGTCGAAGGACGTGCCGCCCATGTCGGTGGAGATGACGTGGCCGAGCCCGGTTTCGCTGGACAGGTGCTCAGCCGCACTAACGCCGGCGATGGGGCCGGAGTGGATCGTCTGCAGGGCGTCGGTGGAGTTCATCTGCGCCATGCCACCGGAGTTGTGGATCACCAGCATCGGCTTGTCGTAGCCGAACTCGCGCAGGTTGTTCGACAGCTGGCTGAGGGCGTGGAACATGATCTCGTGCAGGAAGGCGTCGACGATCGTCGACGTGGCGCGGACGTACTCGCCCTTGCGCCCCGACACTTGGTGGCCCAGCAGGACCGGGATGGCGCCCAGCTCGTGCGGCGGGAACTCCTCCTGGATGATCTCCTGGATCTGCAGCTCATGCTCGGGGTTCTCCGTGGCGTTGGTCAGCGACACCACCAGCGCCTCGGCGCCGGCGTCGACGAGCTCGCGGACGACGTTGCGCACGTCCTGGGGGTCGAGCCGGGCCACGACCTCGCCGGCGGAGTTCATCCGCTCCCGCACGGACCGGATCAGCTGCCGAGGCACGATCGGCTCCGGGCGCTCGGCAGCGGGGAGGTTCTGCTGCATGGAGTAGTCCAGGCCCTCGCCGTAGCCGCGACCACGGGAGAGCGGGATGGTGTCCTCGAAGCCGTGGGTCACGATCGCAGCGACCTTGGGACCCTTGCGCTCGATCAGCGCGTTGGTGCCGAGCGTGGTCGCGTAGCGGACCGAGTCGACCTCGGCCAGAACGGTCCCGCGGTCGAGCTCAGCGCGCTTGCAGGCCAGGTCGAGCGCGTTGTTGAAGCCGAGCGCCAGGTTGTGGTGGGTGGTCAGTGCCTTCGCCTCGACGTAGATGTCGTCCCAGACGAAGAAGCAGTCGGTGAAGGTGCCGCCGATGTCGACGGAGATGCGTTTCATGGTTTCCGTGTCTCCTTCGGTGTCAGCGGATGTGGCCGGTGGCCTGGTGGTGGGCGGTGTGCTTCTGGGCGTCCTCGCCCGGTCCGTAGTTGAAGACCTGCTCCGGGTCGACCCCGCGCTCACGCCACTGCTTGCGCAGCGCGACGACGTCCCAGACCATGTCGGCGGTCGGCGGGTGGCCCGGCGGGACGTACTCGGTCTCGAGCTGGGTGGCACAGCCGGGGCAGTAGAACTCGAGGATCCGGCAGTACGACGGGTCCGGGGAGAACGTGAACTCGTAGCGGTCCGGGTCCAGGATGGGCTGGTGGATCTCGCGGGGGTCCCGGTCGTAGACCAGGGTTCCGGGCTTGTAGTTGCCGTTGGCGTCGCCGAGGTCGTGGCCGCACACGCGGCACAGCCAGCGTTCGACGTCGAGGTCGATGAGCAGGTACTCGGTCATGGGAACTCGCATGGTTGTTTCCTTTCTGACCCGACGCTCAGTGGGTGTCGGTGAGGATGAGGTCGCCGTTCGAGGTGACGTCGAGGCGCCACCCGTCCAGGACTCGGGCGGTGAAGAACGGGCCTTCGACGATGGCCGGCCCGACGGCGGTCGCACCTGGTGGCTGCTCGTCGAGGACGTAGACGGGTACCTCGTCGACGACGTCGGCCGTGGAGCGGACCAGACGGCTCCCGTTGGCCACGGCGAGCGTCGGCTCCGACCCGGTCTCGAGGTCGAGGTCGGAGTGCGGCAGCGTCGCCGCGACGTCCAGCCGCAGGGTGACGTGGCCTGCTCCGGGGTCGGGCACGCTGTCCCCGCGCTCGTAGGGGCGGCTGTGGAGGACTTCGCCGTCGGTGTCCTCGGTCAGGAGCTGCCACCGCGTCGTGCACGCGTCGAGCTGGTAGCCCTCCTGGAACATGTCGCGCTCGGCCCGGGCCACCAGGTCGTCGTACGTCGTGGCGGCAATCTCCGGTGTGGGTGTCGACAGCGCCACCTCGTAGGACTTCCCGATGTCGGAGAAGCTGATCCCGAAGGCCGAGAACACCGCGGCTATCCGGGGCACGAGCACCGTGGAGACACCGTTGATCCGGGCCGCCCCGCACGCGCTCATCGGTCCGGCACCGCCGAAGGCCGCCAGCGTGGTGTCCTCCTCGACCAGCGGTGAGAAGGTGCCGGCCATCGCCTGGAAGTAAGCCGCTTCCATGAGGACCAGGGCCTCCTCCAGACAGACCCCGAGGGGGTCTGCGACGGTCTCGAGGACAGCAGCACGGGCACGGTCCACGTCCAGGTGGAGCTGTCCTTCGAGGTAGGTCTCGGGGTCGAGGACACCCAGCAGCAGGTTGACGTCGGTGATGGTGGCCTCCTTGCCGCCGAGGCCGAAGCAGGCCGGCCCGGGAGCCGCACCGACCGAGCGCGGGCCGACGGTGATGCGCCCGTCGGTGACGCCGATCACCGAGCTGCCGCCCACGCCGGTGGAGTGCACGTTGCTCATCGGGAAGGAGATCGGCACGTCCTCGATGGCACCGCGGCGGTCGCTGGCGATCTGGCCCTCGCGCACCGAGCCGACGTCGGTCGTCGTCCCCCCGACGTCCATCATCAGGACGTGGCGGAGGCTGTAGCTGTGCGCGATCGCGCGGGTGCCCTCGAGCCCGCCTCGTGGGCCGGAGGAGTAGGTCTTGAGGGCAACGGCCTTCGACACGCGTGAGGAGGCGCCGTCGTTGCGGTACACCAGCAGCGGATTGGTCACCTTGTGCTCACGGAGCCGGTGCTGCGCCTGGTAGAGGAACCGCTCCATCACCGGGTGCAGGAAGGAGTTGAGGATGCTCGACCAGGTACGACGCTCGCGGCACCGATCTCCGGCCAGGTCCCAGCTGTAGAGCAGGGGCACCGAGCCGAGGAGGTGGCGCGGGAACTTGCGCAGCAGGATGCGGCGCATGACCTGCTCGGACTCGGGAGACTCGCCGACCACGACTATCCGCGCGGCCCCGTCAGTGGTGAGCCGGTTGACCTTCTGCACGAGGTCGAACTCGAGGTCTTCGGCAGACGCGGTCAGGTCGGCCACGGCGACCCGGTCGCCGACCAGGTCGTCGAAGAGCCGCCCGCCGCCCTGACTGCCCCGAAGCTCGTCGACCAGTACGCGGTCCTCGGCGACCAGACCGATCGAGGGACCCTTGCGTTCCACGAGCGCGTTGGTGCCCTGGGTCGTGGAGTAGCGGATGTGCTGGGTCTCGTGGAGGAGCCGGACCAGGTCCGCTTCGCCGTACAGGTTCGCCGAGGCCTTCTCGATGCCGTCGAAGAGGCACTGCGACAGGTCGAACGGGGTCGTCAGGGTCTTGGTGAAGGAGAACCCCTGGCCGTCCCACACGCAGATGTCCGTGAGCGTGCCGCCGTTGTCGATGTTGATGAGGTGGTTCATGCCACTCCCTTGGGTCCCGTTGGTCGTCGTGGTTGGTGTCCGGTCGAGCGAGTGGAGCGATGGAGGCTCGTGGAACCGGTCACCTGAGAAATGTGACGGCTGTCTCAGGGGGGCGACGTGTCTCACTATCGGACAGGTGACTGCCTTCACACCCGGAGTGGCGCGGGGGATGATCGAGAGATCGAGAACAGGAGTCCACTCGTGCCGGATCCGGCAGACACCCGCCTGAGGATCGCGGCGGCGCGCGCTGACTTCCTCGCCTCCGGCGAAGCGGAGACCGGCGCCGTGCCTGACATCGTCGCCGCGTCCTGGCGGCGCTCCTACTCAGCGGGCGTGAACGCCTCGGGGGTGATGGCGCAGTACCACCAGGACCTCGACGTGGCGTCCCGGCTGATGCGCTGTGCCCAGCCGATCATCGACCGGCTGCGCAACGAGACGGCCGACATCCCGATCAGCATCGCGCTCACCGACGGGAAGGCCCGGATCCTCGTCCGGGCCGACACCAGCCGCACCATCGGGATGCTCCTGGACAGGGTCTCCTTCGCCCCGGGATTCGACTACGCCGAAGGCGGTGTCGGCACCAACGGCGTCGGGACCGTCTTCGAAGCCGGCCAACCGGTGCACATCAGCGGTCCCGAGCACTTCCTCGACCAGCTGCAGCCGTTCGCGTGCACGGGCGCCCCGATCAAGGACCCGCTGACCGGCAAGGTCGAGGGGGTGCTGGACATCAGCTGCCTCACCGAGCACTCCAGCCCGTTGATGCACTCGCTGGTCAGGTCCGCCGCGCACGACATCGAGCGCAACCTGCTCGTGGACCGCAGCCAGTGCCAGCAGGCGCTGTTCGAGACCTTCGTCCGCCTCGACGCCCGCACGCGCAGTGCCGTGATGGCCGTCGGCGGGTCGGTGGTGATGGCCAACTCCCTCGCGCAGAGCCTCTTCGAGCCCTCCGAGCACCTCACCATCCAGGAGCACGCTCGCTACCTCATGGCGCGACACGAGCACCCGGTCGACCAGATCGAGCTCCCGACCGGCAAGGTCGTCAGGATGCGCGGAACCCGGATCGTGGTCGGCAACGACCTGGCCGGCATCGTGCTCGAGCTCCGCCTGGTCACCGAAGGCGGGGCGCCGTCCCCCGAACCGGCCTTCCGCGACCTCTCCGTGCCGGTCCCGACGGCGACGGTGCACACCCGAGCCGGCGTTGCCGCCCTCCAGTCACCCGGCAGCCCGATCACCGACGGCCGCTCCCCCGTCTGGCGCAGAGCCACCGAGGGCATCCGAGCAGCGCTCACCTACCACGACGCCCTGCTGGTCATGGGAGAGACCGGCACGGGCAAGTTCTCGCTCCTCGCGGAGATCTACCACCACGCCAACCCCGGTGGTCGCAGCGTGGCGATCGACGCGGTCGACATCGCGCGGGACACCTACGACGACGCCGAAGAGGCCCTGGCCGCCGTCACGGTGCCGACTCTCTACATCTTCCGCAACATCGACCAGCTCTCCACCGACGGTGTCGAGCGGCTCAACAGCTTCCTGCTCGCCCTCGCCGACAGCGACCGCCCGGCGTACGTCGCTGCGACGCTGTCCGACGCGAGCCTCGACTCCGACCTTCCGTTCCGCGACCTGCTGGTGCACTTCCAGCAGGCCGTGACGGTGCCGCCGCTCCGCCATCGGATCGAGGACCTGCCGGCCATCGTCGCGCACGTGCTGCGGGGCGCCGCCGACCGCCGCGGCGTCCAGATCAGTCCGGCGGCGATGCGGGTGATCGCGCGGTACAGCTGGCCGCGCAACATCAGCCAGCTCGAGGAGGCGCTCCGCTCCGCGCTCCTCAAGCGGCCCGTCGGCGAGCTCCAGTCCGAGGACCTGCCCGGCTACTGCCACAACACCGCACGCCGTCAGCTGAGCGGCATGGAGTCCGTCGAGCGCGACGCCATCATCAAGGCCCTCCACGATGCCGACGGCAACCGGGTCAAGGCCGCCGAGGCGCTCGGCATCGCGCGCTCCTCGCTCTACCGCAAGCTCAAGAGCTACGGCATCAGCGCGATCTGACCGGCAGTCTCAATACGGGACACCGCGCCAGGCGGGACAGGGGCTCCAATCGATGGAGAGGCAACGACGCCTCAGCCCAAACCGTCCAGGAGTCCTGATGACCACCACCCTCGAAGACCCCGTCCTCACCCTGGCCCTGCGCCGGGAGCTGCTCCGCCTGGCTCGCGTCGAGGACGATTTGGCTGCCGCCGAGGCGGCCGCCACGCCGTACTGGTCCGCCACTCCGACTACCGTTCTCGGCCACCGCACCGCTGCCGCGCTTCTGCGGGCCGACGCCGACCAGTTCCTCGCGGTGAGCTGAGGAGGCATGCCATGTTCTCCGTCCTGCCCCAGAACAAGAAGTTCCTGCGCGATGCCTTCGGCTCCGCTCTGAGCGACGGCGCATGCGTCCTCGACGCAGACCAAGAGGTCGGCTACGTCCGCCTCGAGTTCGGAAGCAGGCGCGGCCCTGACTCGGCGTACTGGGACGGCTGGTTCACCGTCACCCGCACGCGCAGCGGCCACCCGCTCAGCGGGAAGGTCATGACCGGACACCTCGTCCAGCTGATCGGCGGTGCGGCATGACCTGGCACTCGACCGTCGTCCCCGCAGCGGACCTGGCCACCCTGCTGGACCGGATCCGCGACCTGGGCGGAACCGTCACCAGCTCCCGGCCCGAGACCGGCGGGACGCACGTCACGTGGACCACCACCTCCGGCGGATCCCCGGCACCGGCTCCCGCTAGGTGCAGCATCCCGCCAGGCAGCTTTACGACATCAGAGGGCCGCACTGGGCGCTCCAGTTCCCTACGGCGTCGGCGACCGGTCCCCGCAGGGCTGGCGAGCCTGGCCGCAGATCCTCGCAGACACCGCCGCCTCGCGACCTATGACGGCTGAGCCGACGCGACGCAACGCAACGCATCCAGGATTTGAACCGCAACCCCTCTGGACTGTGGTCACCGCTCCACATGGCCGTTGACCTCTGGGTCATCGGCCAAGAGGTCACGAAGCTCGACCTTCCGCTGCCCTTCGCTAGGCTTCGCGATCCTTCGCGGTGGGCGCTCCCCCGCGCCCACGATGACGCGATGTCCGCAGACATGATGCTGACATCAGACAGCAGAACCGGGCCCGTGGTGACCCACGAACCCGGCTCTGACCTGCAATTTTACTGTGTAGCGGGGGCAGGATTTGAACCTGCGACCTCTGGGTTATGAGCCCAGCGAGCTACCGAGCTGCTCCACCCCGCGTCGTGGTTGTAAGTCTACGGGACGGTCGCGGGTCGACCAAATCGGCGGCAACAGGCCGTAAATCCGGATGACGGCGCACGGCCCGAGACCTACCGTCGGCACCATGAAACGTGTGGTGG